>Ga0209698_10000570_pt1 | contig 42252 bp, 42 predicted proteins | sample LitLauG_LLR_2012_FD_187203 | JGI IMG/M metagenome (GOLD analysis project Ga0209698, IMG submission 187203) | Freshwater sediment microbial communities from Pennsylvania, USA - Little Laurel Run_MetaG_LLR_2012 (SPAdes) (version 2) | ecosystem: Environmental > Aquatic > Freshwater > Creek >... | reverse complement strand
GTACGGAGGGGGCAGAGGCGGAAGGTCGGGGGGGAGCGGTGGAGGAAACAGATACGATCCGATAGATTTCAAGGCGGACATACATCTGGCGGCGCCTCCGGGAGGCGTCGCGTCGAGTCAATAAGAGATCTGAGGTGGCGCCAGAGCGTTTGCGGGACGGCGGCGACGCGATCGGCCCCCCCCGTCGAACATCCAATCGATCGAAACCTGGTTCGTGTCCTGCGCGGGTGCGGGTGGAGCGCAAAGCGCGGAGAGGAAGAGAGGAAGCGGGACAAGAAGCGCTGCAGAGCGGGTCATGGGGATTTCGGCTCCCTCCACGGGATAAGAATCTCGATTATCATCTGTAGCGCCCTCCCCTCGTTCTGCCGAAGACGCATGGAGTTCATGATTACGGAGAGGCTGCTGACAATCATCGCGGCGGCGGCAATCAGAGGATTGAGCACACCGGTCACCGCGAGGACGATGCCGATCGAATTATAGACGAACGCCCAGGCAAGATTCTGTTTAATGGTCCTCACCGTGCGACGGGCCATGCGCAACGCCTCCGGGACGAGCATCAGGTCGTCACGCAGGAGCGCCACCGCCGACGACTCCACGGCCATCTGCGTACCCGAGCCCAGCGAGACCCCGACGTCCGCCTGCGCGAGGGCGGGGGCGTCGTTCACACCGTCCCCCACCATCACGACCTTCCCCCCCTCTTTCTGCAGCCGGGAAATGTAATCGACCTTCGCGCCGGGGAGCGCGCCGGCGATGCACTCGCCGATCCCCGCCCGTGCCGCCATCGCGTGCACGGTCCCTTCGGCGTCGCCGGAGAGGAGCACGACCCTCAACCCCCCGGTGGTCAGCGCAGCGACGGACTCCGCGGATCCTTCCTTGAGCTCGTCTCCGAAGAGGCAGAGACCGGCATTTCCTCCGGCACCAATTCCAACATGCGTAATAGTCGCCCCATCCGCACGTGCGCGCTCCGCCCGGCGCTTCTCCTCCGCCTCAATCCTGTACCCACGCCGGGTCACAAAATCCTCCGAGCCGATCGCCACACGTGTTCCCTCAACGGTCCCTGAAATTCCCATTCCCTGCCCGATGACAATGTCCGACGGGTCCGTGAGAACGATCCCCCGCTCCGCGCATGCCGTCACGAGTGCGGCCCCCAGCGGGTGACTCGAGGCACGCTCGAGCGAACCGATGAACCGGAGCGCCGAACGTTCGTCGCCGCCGGGAATCCGGCATTCCCTGAACGCAAATTTTCCCTGCGTCAGCGTTCCCGTCTTGTCGAACACCACGACGGTCGCGCCGGCAGCGCGCTGAAGAGCCTCCGCATCACGGATCAGAATCCCCTTTTTCGCAGCGCTCCCGACGCCTGCCGCGATCGCAAGCGGCGTCGCCATCCCCAGGACACACGGACAGGCTATCACGAGGACCGTAATGGAGCGGAGGAGGGCCTCTTCCGCGCTGTGCGACGTCATGAGGACAGCGAGGCCGGTGAGGAGGGCCAGGAGGAGGACTGCGGGGATGAAGACGCGGGCGATCCTGTCGACGGAGCGCTCGAGCGGCGATTTGACGGAGAGCGCGCGATTGACCATCCCGATGATCCCGGCGATGAGCGTCCCTTCTCCCACGGAGGTCGCCCGGATCGTGACATGACCGTTCACGTTCATCGACGAAGCGATCACGTGCGCTCCGGCGCGCTTGCGGACCGGGAGCGATTCCCCCGTCAGGAGGGATTCGTCCACCGACGCCTCCCCCCCGACCACGACGCCGTCGGCCGGGATCTTCTCGCCCGACCGGACAACGAATTCATCCCCGGCGCGGAGCCGTTCCGCCGACACCAGGCGCTCTCCGTCCGGCGTCACAAGCCGCACCTTGTTCGGCAGCATCCGGTGGAGGCTTCCCATTCCTTCCGACGCCCGCTGTTTCGCCGAGATCTCGAGAAATTTTCCGACAAGGAGCAGAGCGACGAGACTGGCGGAGGTGTCGAAGTACAGGTTCCGCCCGCCGGCGATGACCGCGTGGATGCTGTACAGGAACGATGAAAATATCCCGAGCGAAAAAAGGACTTCCATCGTCGGCGCCCCGTTCCTCAGTCCCGCCCACGCCTTCCTGTGAATCGGAAGACCGCACCACAATACCGACGGGAGCGCGAGGCCGAGCAGGATCCAGGGAACGAGAGACGTCATCTCGGGGGCCACTTCCTGGAAATACCCGACGTACAGGACGTAGCTGAAGAACATGATGTTCATCATCAGAAAGAGCGCGATCCCCATCTTCACCAGAAGCGAACGCCGCTCTTCCGCACGCGCGTCGGGCTCCGACTCGGGTGAGGAGGCGCGGTATCCGAGCTTCCCGATCACGGCGGCGATCGCGGCGGGTGCGATCCGGGCCGGGAGGTAGGAGATGCGTGCGGTATCGGATGCGTACACAACGCTGGCCCTGACTACCCCCGGCTGAGCACCGATCACTTTCTCTATGAGCCAGGAGCAGGAAGCGCACCACATCCCCTCGATGTGCAGCACGATATCCGACGCATCCTGCGGGGTGAAAGACGGGTGGGGAGGGGCGGGGTCATCGTCGGGCCTCCCGATGATGCCGAGGCGGAGACTTGTCTGATAGAGATCGGAACTGCGGAAATCGCCGCCGAGAAGACCGCTTTCGGAGAGAAGGAGAAACACCTTCCTGCAGCCCCCGCAGCAGAAGAGAGCCTCCTCACCATTCGCCCGCGCACGGTGGGGACTCCGCGGGAGACCGAGCCCGCAGAGGAAACAGACGCCGGCAACGGCGGGACCGGGCCCGTGCGATCCGGGGGGCACTAGCGGCCGGCCGCGACTACCCGACCGTCTTCGTACTTCACTTCGTGAACCGGATGCTGGAGTGAAATCACCCAGACGATGATGAGAACACCGACGAAGAAGGCGATCGTGCCGTACATTGCTCGCTTCATATCCTCCTCACGATTGACCGTACATCATTCAGAGCGCGCCGGCAGGTTCCGGCATGAAGAAGACCGCCTCGGTATTCGCCGCGACGGAGGTATCGGCGAGGCTCATCGCCTTGAGGACGAGCCGGTTCGGCCCCGGGCGGAGGTTCTCTCCTCCGGTGCTTATGGAGAACCGCATCGTCCGGACCTCGCGGGATTTCAGCGGAAGGGGATTCTGTTCGATGTGCAGCGTGCACCGGGGCGACGACGAACTCTGGACGCACACAAGCGAGAACACCCCGTCGCTCATGCTCCTGTTGCTGACGTGTAACGTGTAGTCGTTGTAGATGCGCCCGTCCTCCCCTTTCCGGAAGAGCGTGGAGCGGTCGCCGCTCACGCTCAGGGCAACGGGCTGACGAATGCCGATCAGAATGACAAGGAGGACGGAATATGCGGCCGTCAGCGCGAACATGATCCACCTTTTCGCGTCCACAAACCCGAGCCGGCCGGCGAGGCCGGCACCGGCCTTCCCGTGCGTCCCCCAGGAGAACCGGATGAGCGTCGGCCTGTCCATGCGCGCGAGTATCTGCGCGCACGCGTCGACGCATTCCCCGCACTGGATGCACTCGCTCTGGTACGGCGATTCACGGATGTCGATCCCCATCGGGCAGACGCGGAGACAGGCGTTGCACTCGATGCACTCCTCCGCCCGCTCTGTTTCGTACCGGACGATCTGCGTCCGGGAGTCGGTGACGAGCATCTGCATCATCCCGTACGGGCAGGCCTTCGCGCAGAATTTCTCCCTCCAGAAGAGCCCGTCGACGAGGACCAGAGCAGCGATTCCCGCGATGATCCCCCCCGTCACCGCGCCGAGCGTCCCCGAAGCTATGCCCCGGATCATCGAGACGGGGTCGACGAAAAACGCGACGAGATTGAACCCGATCAGGAGGGAGACCACGGCCGTCCCCGCCGCCACCGCCCATGCGGATGCCGCGCGCCGCCAGAGAGCTCCCCCCGACCGGGGGACCCTGAAGAGCTTCCGCGTCTTCCCCTGCCACCAGCGGACGAGCTCGCTCACGACGGTCTGCGGGCACATCCACCCGCACCAGATCCTCCCGTAGAGCATCGAGAACATGACGATCACCCAGAGGAGGAGCATCAGCGCGAGGAAGAGGAGATAGAATTCGTCGACCCAGAGGACCCTGTTCAGGAAATAAAACCGGAGCGTGGGAACGTCGAGCCGGAAAATATTCAGAAACGGCATCGCGACGATGGCGGCGGTGGAGAGCGCTTCGACCAGACGCCGTTTCCGGCGGTACGTGCCGAGTGACGTTATCACTTCGCGAGTTCGCTCCTGATCTTTTCCTGCTGCTCCTGGTAGTTCGATTTCCAGTTCCAGTTCGCGTAAAGATAATAGGCGCAGCTGAGGGCGATGACGACGTAGGCGATTTTCAGGAACCACCCCGGTCCCCGCTCGTTGTTCTGCGGGATCGGATCGTCGGTGTAATCGATTGTCGGCCGGCTCATTGTACACCTCCCTGTGTCGTCGTCGGAACACCCTGCTGTACGGGGGGAGCGGAATTGCGTTTTGCCTGCAGCGCCCGCGCCTGCTCGACCCCCTCCTCGCGCCATTTGTAATTTGTCCCCAGCTTCTGGATGTAAGCGACGAGCGCGATCGCCTCATCGGTGGGCTGTCCCGCTTTATCGTACAGCCACGTGTATGCGGGCATGAGCGAGCCGGGGGACGTGCTCCGCGGATCGCGGAAGTGATTCAGATGCCACGTGTTGTCGTATTTTCCCCCCACGCGGGCGAGATCCGGGCCGACCCGTCGCGTGCCGAGCAGATGCGGCTGATCGTAGACGTATTCCCCCGGCTGCGAGGGGGGAGCCTGGATGAGGGCGCGGATGCCGAACCGCTTGAACGTCTCTTCTTCGCCCATGCCGTACCGCTGGGTCTCCTCCAGCAGGTTCCGCACCTGCTGCGTGTGGCAGTACATGCACCCCTCCCGTTCGTAGATCCTCTTCCCCTTCAGCTCAAGTGCGGTGTACGGTTTCGCGTCTTTCGTGGGGGTGTAGAGCGACTGGTCCATGAGCGGGACGATCATCGTGAAATACGTCCCCAGGAACATGAAAGCCGCGACCACGATGACGAGCAGGAACGCTTTCGCTTCGAGTTTCATAGTATGTTCTCCGTTGGGTCAGGCTATGGCCGGTGCGGGCTGCGCCCCGCCGCGCGCGGTTTTGTACACGTTGAACGCAAACACCAGCTGGGCGGCGATCATGATGGCGGCGGAAAAGAGCCGCACCACGTAGTACGGGAACATCGACTTGACGGTGTCGAGAAACGCAATGGTGTAGTCCATCCACTGGAGTCCCTGCAGGAACCCTCCGATCCAGAGCGACACCGCAAACCCGAGGAATCCGACGAACGAGAGCCAGAAGTGCCACTCGCCGAGCCGGTCGGAATACATCGGGCGTTTGAGAATCCGGGGGAGCGTGTAATAGATCCCCGCCATCGCGAAGAACGAAAACGCTCCGAACACCGCCATGTGCGCGTGACCGATGATCCAGTCGGTCTTGCTGACGATCTGATTGACGGTCCGGAGCGAGTGCAGCGGGCCCTGGAAGCAGGTGAGCAGGTAGAACGTGGTGCCCGCAACGAGGAACTTCACGACGTAATTCCCCTGCGTCCATTTGCCGCGGAGCGTTCCGTAGAAGTTCGTGACGGCGGTCCAGACGGGGATCAGGAGCGAAATGCTGAAGAGTATCGCCACCGTCTGCAGCCATGTGGGGATCGGGCCGAAGATGATGTGATGCGCGCCGTTCCAGATATAGAGGAATGCGATCGTCCAGAATCCGATGATCGAAAGCTTGTGGCTGTACAGGGGGTTCCCCGTCGACTTCGGAATATAGTAGTACGCCATCGCGAGGCCCATCGGCGTGAAGATCAGCCCGACGGCGTTGTGGCCGAACCACCAGTTGACGTTCGCGTCATTCACGCCGGAGTACACGGGGAGGTTGCCGACGATCCAGAGAACGGCGGTCCAGACGAGCGTCCCCATCAGGTACCAGAGGCTCACGTACATCTGTTCCCGCTCCTTCGACCGTTTCGCGATCGTCACGAACATGTTGACCGCGAACATCACCCAGGCGATCGTCACCATGATGTCCAGCGTCGTATTGAGCTCGAGATACTCCTTGGCCTGCGTGTCGCCCGATGCGAGCGTAACGACCGCACCCAGGATGATGACGATCCAGAGTCCGAGCGTCGCCAGCCCGAGCTTTTCGCTGTAGAGCTTCGTCCCGCAGAGCCGCGGGACGACGAAATAGGCGAGCCCCATGTTCGCCGCCAGGAGCCAGCCGAAGAGGACGCCGTTCGTGTGGATGGGGCGGATCCGCCCGGTACTTATCGCGGCGATCCCCCCGAGGAATTCGGGGAAGACAAACCGCGTGGCCATGAGGAGGCCGATCAGAATTGTCACAAGGAAGAACGCCACGGAGGTGTAAATGAACCACCGCGCGCTCGTGTCCTCGTGGACGACGCCGGCATTATTCATACGGAGCCCTTTCGGTGTCAGGATAGCTGTGGAGTGTGTTTGGTATTGAACAAGGAGACCTGTGCCCGCTACGGCAGACTCAGCGCGTGACGGCTTCTCCCGCCGCGCGCGCCTCCTTTTCCCGGTTCCCCTCGAACCGGAGGAAGCTTATCGCCTGCCACCGCTCGTCGTCCGTGAGAACCCCGATCCACGGCTGCATGGACGTCCCGGGAACGCCGTTCGTGACGGAGTCGTACACCCGCGCGTCCGCCAGGTATTCGACGAACGGCTTCTCCCCCCAGGAAGTGATGGCGACGAGGTTTCTCGGCGCCGGGACGAGGCTGGCAGCAAGGAGACCGCGGCCGTCCGCCTTCTGGCCGTGACAGCTGGCGCAGTAATTCAGGAAGATCCTCCGGCCGGCGGCGGCCGACTCACCGTCGACCGGAAACGGATTCTTCACCCCGGGATCGACCGCCTGGCGGGTGATGCTGTTCGGAACCGAGATCGTGTCGTCCGCGGTCAGGGACCTGATATAGCGGATGACGTTCCAACGCCGCTCCGATGAGAGGTTGAGCTCCCAGGCGGGCATCGCCGTTCCCCTGACGCCGCCGCTGACCGACGTGTAGAGCCTTTCATCCGAAAGGTGCTTCACGAACTGCGCGTTCCGGAGATTCTGAGGCCTGGGGTCGAGATTGAGGGATTCGGGCCCCCTTCCGTCCCCGCGCCTGCCATGGCAGCCGGAGCAGTATTCAAAGAAAACTCTTTCGCCGTCCCTGACCGATTCGCCTGTCGCAGGCGGGGGGGCCGGGCCCGCGTTGTCACCGGCGTCGAGGCGGCTTCCTCCTGCAGCGAGGGAAAGGACGAGCACCGCCAACGGCGACGCCCAGGGGAAACTTCTCTGCAATCGATTCATGTATATGCTCCCTGTCGCTATTGTCATCTCGTATTTGATCGTTCCTCCCCCAGGCCGGGCGTTCATGCCGGAGGAGCGCAGCATGCGGCCCCCTGCGGCTCCAGGATGCCGGGGAGCGGGACGTGCAGGCCGCGCAGCAGGAGGACGATCCCCATCAGGAGTATCGAAGCCGCCGCCAGCCGCTCCGCCCCCTTCCGGAACCGCGCCGAGAAGAAGGAGGAGAACCCCCCGAGCGTACAGAGGGAGGGGGTCATGCCGAGAGCGAAGACCGCCATCGTGAGCGCGCCTGCGCCGACGGTCTCCGCCGCCGCCGCTTTCGCGAGCATCCCGTAGAGCAGGCCGCACGGAAGAAGCGGTGTCAGAAGACCAAGCGCGAGCGTATGCGCCGGCGACGCCCCGTGGAGAACGCGGGCATGGAGCCGGGTGAGCACCCCCCCGCCGATCGCAATGCGCGCGGGGATGCTCACCCAGCCCAGCATCGCGATCGCCGCAACAATCATGACCGCCCCGGCGCCGATGGAGAGAACCTCTCCGGCATTTTTCACCCATGCTAGCCTGAGTCCCGCCGCACTCAGCAGGGCTCCCAGCGCCGCATACGAGAGTACCCGTCCCCCGTTGTACGTCCCGTGACGAATGATCCCGCGCCCGGCCCCTTTCCCTCCGCCGGAGGGGGCGGCGTCCGCCTGCATCGAGTACGCCAGGACGACGGCACCGCACATGCCGGCGCAGTGGAGGCTGGCAAGCGCGCCGGTGAGGAATATGAGGCCGTACTCGATCATTGCCGTTTCACGGGGCATACACGACGGCATTGTCCACCGTCAGCTTCTTGAGCGAAGAGAGGTAGAGCGCAATCGCCTCCAGTCCGGATTTCGAATAATCGAAGTCGGGCATGATCGACCCGCCGACAAGCGAGCGGGGGTTGATGTGATGCTGTATCATGTATTCTTTCGTCCGTTGCAGCCCGTAGACGCTCAGATCGGGACCGATCTTCCCTCCGGAACCGTTGATCGTATGACATGCGTTGCACGCCATGTCCCGGAACAGCTTCCCGCCGGCTTCCACGGTCACGGGCACCTCCGCGGGCTTCCTCGCCTTCCACGCGTTCAGGCTGTCGTACTGCGTCACCGGGCCGCGGACCAGATTCTCGCCCGTCTGGCTCTTCAGGTACACGGTGAGCGCCGTAACGTCCTCTTCGCCCAGGCCGAACGCGGGCATGATCGTGAGAGGCGAATTCGCCTTCGGAAAAACTATGGACTCGCGTATGTACTCGATCGGCCATTTCGCCCCCACGCGGGTCAACTCGGGGCCGAGCTTCCCGTTCGAAACCCCTTCAATCCGGTGACATCCGTAGCATGCCGATGCGTGAAAGAGCGCCGCCCCCCTGCGTATCACGGGGGTCTCCGCCAGGTAAGGGGAAGGATGGCATTTGGCGCAGCCAATCTCGCTCAGCACCCCTTTGAGCAGCGGCTCGGTCCAGTACCTGTCGGCGCCGTGCCCGTCGACGACGGAGAGCCCCCGGCCGTTCCCGGCGTGGCATGTCGTGCAGCCGAACGTCCTGTACGGGTGGTTCCCGGGAATCTTCGGGTGCGTGCGGAAGGGCTGCGGGGCATCCGCAAACCTCGGGTCGTCGATCCCCATGTGGCAGGTGATGCACCGGTCGACACGATCCCTCCCGAACCCCGTGATGACGAGCTGTTCGATGCGGGGGGAACGGGCGGCGATGATCTCTTTCATCCCGGGATCGGCGGTCTTCTCGTAGACCATCGACAGATACTGCATCTGGTAGTGCCGCCACTCCGTATCGAAATTCTTGTAGATGATGAATCCGTTCCCCAGGAGGAGGAGCACCACACCCAGGATAAGGGCGATCTTCATCGAAAGACTGATCTGCATGAGGACTCCGTGTTTCTGTGCAAAGAGGGACCGGCGCGTGCGCGGTGCCCGTCAGCTCCCGGCCGGGGACTCCCAGGGGACCACGAATCCCCAGTTGGGCCCGCGGAAGTACATCCCGATGATGATGAGCACGAGCATGACGATGAGAAACGTCAGGAAGAGACCGTTCGCCAGAGACCGCTCCTTTGCAAACCAGATTCCGATCCCGGCCCTTCTCCTGTCGATAAACGGAATGATCGCGAGTCCCGCGACGATGAGCGTGGGGATCATGACGCCGCCGATGACCGCCGAGTAGCTCACAAGCTCCTGGAGCCCCAGGAAATACCAGGGGGCCTTGGCGGGATTCGGCGGGTGATTCGGGTTCGCCAGCTCTTCGAGCGGCGCGTTGAAAAGAAACGCGAGGAGGAGCAGGACGGCAACGACGACGACGAAGAGCGTCAGCTCGCGCACCAGGAGATGGGGCCAGGTGAACACCATGTCGTCGGGGGGAAGCCCCACGGTCGGCTTCGTCCCCTTCACGAGCTCCATCAGCCCGTACGTCCTGGAAGGGTCCTCAGGGTACACATGTTTCGTGTCGACTTCGTTCATTGTCCGCCTCCTTTCGACGGAGGATCATTGTCGTTCGGATGCGACAGCCCGCCGTCCTTCCGGATCCTCCAGAAATGGACCGCGAGGAAGATGGAGAGGAGGCCGGGGAGTATCACGACGTGAAGAACGTAGAACCGGACAAGCGCCTCCTGCCCGACCACGTCTCCCCCGAGGAGGAACTTCCTCATGGGATGGCCGAGCACCGGGGCATACCCGGCGATCGACGTCCCGACGGTGATCGCCCAGAACGCGAGCTGGTCCCAGGGGAGAAGGTACCCCGTAAACGAGAGCCCGAGCGTCAGGAGAAGGAGGAGTATCCCGATAAGCCAGTTGAATTCCCGGGGCGGTTTATACGCCCCCGTGAAGAACACCCTTGCCATGTGGAGTATGACGACGAGAACCATCAGCTCGGCCCCCCACTTGTGCACGTTCCGGAGGACGAACCCGAAATCGACAGCCGACCGGAGATCCAGCATCCTGTTGTACGCCTCGCTGGCGGAGGGAAAATAGTAGAACATCAGCCAGACGCCGGTGAACGTCAGCACAAGAAAGAGGGCCGTCGCGATCACCCCCAGGCCGAGCGTGTAGCTGAACCGGAGAGAATGCCGCGAGACCTTCACCGGGTGGATGTGGAGGAAGAGATTGTTGAACACGGCGTACGACTGCCCCTCGGCGTCCTGCGGAACTCTCCCGTAGCGGAAGAGCGAGCGGTACACGTTCCTCCCGAATCCGGAGATCCGGTTCCGCGGCGCCGGGCGGGCGGGGCGCGCTACATCAGTCGGTTGATCCATGGATGTCCTGAGAATGCGAAGGTTAGCTCATGCTTTGAAAAACGTGCCGGGGGGTACCCTGACCGATTTGTCGATCTCCAGTTCGCCGTTGGGCGCAATGCTGACCTGATACCAGTCCAGGGGCCGCGGGGCGGGCCCTCCCGTCACATAACCGTCGTTGTCATACTGGCTCCCGTGACAGGGACACTCATACCCGGCGTCGGAGGTCCGGACCGTGCATCCCAGGTGCGTGCAGGTGATCGAGATCGCGGCAAATCCCTTCCTGTCCCGGACGATCACGACGCGCTGATCCTCCATCACCTCCTTGATCCCCTCCTTGTATTCCCCCGGCCGGCCGGCGCGGATGACGCTCGGGGGACCGTAATCGACGGCGGGTTTGAGGTAGAGGAGATTTCCCACGGCGGCGATGAGGGCGGAAAATCCCACACCGCCAAGACCGAGCGCGGTCAGAAACGTTCTCCTGTCCATTCCGGGCTGCTGCATGCGGACGTTCTTCTTTTTCACGCCAGTGCTCCCTGAGTCGTTGCGTCAGTCTTCGTCGCGAAGCATGCGATACTTGGGTTCTTCGATGTCTTTAAACTGGTTGGTTTTCGCCGCCCAGACGAACCCGAGCGCGAAAAGGACGCCGAGCCCGATGCTGAGGAATATGAGGAAGTAGACGGAGATCATCATGCGGGGTTCCCTCCCGGGGTTAATGCAGCGTGAACCTATATTGACAATCAAAATGCTCCATCGTGACGGCCCCCGTGGGGCACCGCTTCGCGCAGTATCCGCAGCGGACGCAGAGCTCTTCATCCTTGATCATCGCCGATCCCGCCGAGCGGACAACTGCGGGAATGCCGTCACGGCCCCCTCCCGGGGTGTCAACGCCATACCGCCGGAGCAGGGCCTGTTCCAGCCGCGGCTCCGCGGCGATCTGCGTGAGGGGGACGAGCGCGAGGCAGTACGTCGGGCACACATCGACGCACCCGTTGCAGAGGATGCAGAGCTCACCGTTGAATATCGTGTTGATGTGGCACCTGAGGCACCGCTCCCCCTGTTCCCGTGCAACCGCCTCTTCGAAATTCTGCTCGATGATCTTCGTACCGGCCAGACGCTCGGGGGGTTCGATCACGGGGGGATTGACCCGCCCAAACTGGAGATATCCCGCGGGCATCGCGTGCGCAGATGACCCGGTGAAACGCCCCGTCCTCTGCTCGAGAAGCGTTCCCTGCCGGAGATATTCGTCGATCGAGACGGCCGCACGCTGCCCGGAGGCGACCGCATTGATGAACAGGCGCGCCCCTTCGGCGACGTCGCCGCTCGCGAATATCCAGGGGACGCTCGTGCGCTTCGTCGCGGGGTCGATTTCAATGAGCCCCCGGCTCATCCTGAGCTCCGGAAGGTCCTTCAGGAATCCGAAGTCCGCGCTCTGGCCGATGGAGAGCATGACCGTGTCCGCCGGGATGATCTCCCCGGGTTCCTCTTCGAACGAGGGATTAAACCTCCCCGAGGAGTCGAATACCGACTTCACGCGCCGCGTCGCGAGCCCCGTGACCCTGCCGTTCTCCGTGACGATCCTGAGCGGCCCGCGCGAGGTGTGGAGCGTGACGCCCTCCTCGGTCCCCTCCCGTATCTCGATTTCATCCGCGGGCATCTCCTCCCGGGATTCCAGGCAGACCAGGTGGACTTCTTTCGCGCCGGTCCGGAGGGCCATCCGGGAACTGTCGGCCGCTTCGTAGAAATCCTGGGCCGGCGAGCGACCGGGCGTCCTGACCGCGGACCTGGCGACATCGAACGCGACGTTCCCCCCGCCGATCACGACAACCCGCTCGCCGGGCTGCACGGGCCTGCCGGTGTTGACCGCTTTGAGAAAATCGATGCCGTGGATGACACCGGCTGCCCCGGATCCCTCGATGCCCAGATCGCGCCCCTTCTGAAGCCCGGAAGCGATCAGTATCGCCTCGAACCCTTCGTGACGCATCCCGGGGATCGTGATATCCGTGCCGACCGAAGTGTTGAGCCTGAGCTCGACGCCGAGGGAGAGTATCGCGTCGATCTCCATCCTGACCAGATCCCTCGGCAGCCTGTAAACCGGGACGCCGGTCATCAGCATCCCTCCCGCAAAGGAGTCCCGTTCGAACACCGTGACACGATAGCCAAGGAGCGCGAGATCGTGCGCGGCGGTCATTCCGGCGACCCCGGCGCCGATGACGGCGACTTTCGCCCCGGCCCGGGGATTTGCGGGATCACGCCGGGCGGTCGAAAATGCGATCGTGGCCGCGGGGTCACCCGACTCGACACCGTACTTTTCGGTGACGAACCGTTTCAGCGCGCGGATCGTGACCGGTTCATCGATGCTTCCCCGGCGGCATTCCACCTCGCATGGAGCGCCGCAGACGCGGCCGCAGATCGAGGCAAACGGGTTCGGCCCGCGCGCGATCCTGTAGGCGTCGAGATACCTTCCCTCCGCAATCGCCACGACATATCCCCGCGCATCGGTCCGCACCGGGCATCCCCACTGGCACTTGACCTGGCGCTGCCAGTATTCGATGTCGGGGATCTCGACCCGGAATCGGTGGTTGTTCATGCGGTATCTCAGGCGAGGGAACGGATGGATTCCATTGCGCGGCCGATCCCGGGACCGGCTGCAAGCTCAGCGAGGGACTTTCGCGTGAGTATCTCACGCAGCGACTTCTGCGCCTCGCACCACACCACGTGCACCGCGCAAGTCAGATCGAGGTGGCAGGTCCCTTCGGCGATAAGACACTTGTTAAGAAACACTTTTCCTTCCACCGCCTCGATCACGTCCAGGAGCGTCAGCGTCCCGGCGGGTTTCGAAAGCTGGATCCCTCCTCCGGCGCCGCGCTGCGAGCGGATGAGACCGTCCTTCGAAAGTTGTGCGACGATCTTGCGCAGAAACCCCTCGGGGATGTCCCACTCTTTCGATATCTCCGATATCCGGGCGAGTCCCCCCGATGGAAGCGCTGCCAGATGGATCATCGTTCGGACGGCATATTCGCCGGTCATCGATAGCTGCATCATCGGATGAACCCCCGTTATTAATTGGCTTTCCGCCCCCAAAATTCATGCCAAATGAGAGCTTTTTGGTTATGACCGAAACCACTCAGACTATCAGATTTTTAGCGAAGGGAGAGGGGGAAGCTGGAGGGGAAACATCCCGGGTTCCGGAATTTGGAAATCGGGAAGGTCGATATTAGGAAACGGGATGTGGAACGGCCCCGGATTTCATCGTGTTATTCGTTGAAACCCCGGGATACCGTCAAACGGACTTCATGACACGAACTCTTTTCGCATGGGCGGTCCCCGCCATTGTTCTTCTTTTCTTCCCCACCGGGGGGGGCGATCCGGCACAGGAATCCCGGAGCAACACGCAAATGCTCCCCCCCGCCGGCCGCCTGATCCCGGCCTCGACGACCATGGTATCGGCATGGGATATCCCGAGGAATCCGCTCGCAGACACGACTCTTGGAAATTCCGCGCACGCCGATCAGATCAGGCGCGGATTCATGATATTCATGAAGACACCGGTCGAGGCGCCGAAATTCACCTCGAACCGGCTCTCCTGCGGCAACTGTCATCTGAATGCCGGACAGAGGGAACGCGCACTTCCTCTTGTCGGCATCGCCGGCGTATTCCCCGAGTTCAACAACAGGGAGGGGCGACCCTTTTCGCTCGAGGACCGGATCATCAGCTGCTTCATGAGGAGCGAGAACGGAACGGGCTCCGGCGATTCAGCGTCCTACCCCCGTCCGGAATCCGAGGAGGTCGCGGCGATCGCCGAATATATCCGCTGGCTCTCCGAAGGGATCAGCCCGGGGGAGCGTATTCCCTGGCGGGGGCAGAACACGATCCATCCCGACAGCCTGATCCCTTCCGGCACGCTCGATGCCGAGCGCGGAAAAACGCTCTTCCGCGAGAATTGCTCGGCGTGCCACGGCGAGGACGGTCAGGGTGTGGAGATCGGCGACAAAAAAGCCGGCCCCCTGTGGGGACCGGCTTCGTGGAACGACGGCGCTGGTGCGGCGCGGATATACACGCTTGCGGGGATCATCCGCTACGCGATGCCGTATCTCAATCCCGGGTGCCTGACGAGCGAAGAGGCGCTCCAGATCTCCGCGTACATCAATTCCAGGCCCCGCCCGGCGTATCCGTTCAAGAACCTCGACTACCGCCGCGGGCGCATCCCCCCCGACGCCGTGTATTACAGAAGCGCGCAGGAGGAGGGGCGCCGCTAGCGCCGCATACCGGTCAACGTTCAGCCCGCATAGCAGTATGTACAGCCGTGTTCCTGGGCACGGTTGACCGCGAGGACGCCGGAGGGAACGACCGCTATGCCGGGAAGTATGCCCGACACCCAGTCTTTTTTTATCTCCGCGGCATCCATCTTCATCTTGTCTCCGGCCATCTTGCTGTACACCGTCATCGCCATGTCGCAAATACCGAAGAGGACCCCGCTCTTCTGAAGGGCGTCGATGGACATGTCGGGAAGCATCAGCGTCCCTGCTTTCGGCTGCCAGAACGGATTGGCGGTGAGGGGCGCCTTCGTCTCCATGTCGTTCGCGTTGAACATCTCTCCGAACTTATATTTTTCCCAGAGACGGCTCTCCATGCCCAGCGGAATGCCGTTATGACGCAGGACCACGACGGCGGTCACGTTGCCTTCTTTCACGCCGACGGATTCGTTCGTCATGAGAAAGACGCGCGCCCACGCGAGAGGAAGCCCGCTGTTCGGTGCCGGGCAGTCGAAGACCTGCTTGTGCTTCCCTTTTATCCTGCCGAGCCATTGATCAAAATCCGAACCGCCGGGGGCCGGGGTCGTACGTTCTTCCGCGGTTCCGCTTTGGAGGGGAAGAGCAAGACCTGCAACTCCCACGGAAGCCGTCGCAAGCAGCGTTCCGAGGAAGTGTCTTCGCTGGATTGGATCCTTGTGGATGGACATTGGGGTCCTCCTCTCGTGATGGGGATTTGGTTGTAAAAGAACGGTGGCAGGGAATGTACAAAAGCGAGAAGGAGGAGTCAATCGCAATCTTGTCCAGGGATGGAGGAGAAGTGGTCCTTTGAGATTGACGGGGGGAATTCTATATTTACAGTGAGAATTCACCGGGCAGCCGGGGGGCCCCGCACCGTTCTTCACATAAGGAGCATCATGGACCTCTTTTCGTCATTCTGGCCCTGGTATATCACGGGGCCCCTCATCGGACTGTACGTCCCCCTCCTTTACCTTCTCGTCAACAGGCATTTCGGCGTTTCGTCAACGTTTCGCGACATTTGCGCCGCCGTACTCCGGCCGTCGTCAGGGTATTTCAAGTACGACTGGAAGGCGAACAGGTGGCGGCTGGTATTCGTCGCGGGGACGGCCATCGGAGGATTTCTCGCCGGCGGAACGCTCAGGACGTCCCCCGTGGGGCAGATCTCCGGACAGACGCTCGGCGCCCTGGCCGCGCTCGGCGTACGGGATTTCTCTTCGCTCGTTCCGTCGGACCTCTTCTCACCGGGATCGCTTCTGACGCTGCGGGGCATCCTTCTCGTCGCCGTCGGAGGATTCCTCGTCGGATTCGGCACCCGGTACGCGGAGGGGTGCACGTCCGGCCACTCCATACACGGCATCGCGACGTTTCAGCGGGTCTCCCTGATCGCCACGGTCTCCTTTTTTGCGGGGGGGCTGCTCTGCACCTATTTCATACTTCCGTATATTCTTCACCTGTAAGGGGGGGCCATGGTCTACTTCATCGTGTTGCTTTTTGGAGTATTCTTCGGGATGATACTCACCAACGGAGAGGTGATCTCCTGGTTCCGGATACAGGAGATGTTCCGCTTTGACTCGTTCCACATGTACGGCGTCATCGGCTCCGCGATTGCCGTCGGTGCGGTGACGACGGCACTGCTCCGGAAATTCCAGATCCGCTCGATGAACGGCGACCCGATCGTCATCGAAACGAAGAAACTCGAAAAGGGGACGGTGATAGGCGGGGTGATATTCGGGGTGGGGTGGGCGATGACGGGAGCGTGCCCCGGACCCCTGTACGCACTTGCGGGGAGCGGATACCCCGCGTACATCGCGGCGCTTCTTTTCGCCCTAGGAGGGGCGCTCGTCTACGGCACCATACACGACAAACTCCCCCATTGAATTTCAGGATGAACCCGGGCCGGAAAATCAGGACGGCGCCGCGCGCACGAGCGGTGACATCCGCGTGCGTTTCGTGACCAGATGGAGCAGAAAATGACAATCCGGAAGGCCGGGCGCCGCGTCATTCAGGCCGCGGCGTTCTTCATGACATTCCCGCTCTTCTCCCCCGGCGCCCGGGGAGCAGACACGCTTCACTCGTGGAACAGCGGGCCGACAAAACTCGCCGTCCTGCAGTTCGTCAGGGACGTCACGACCGAGGGGGGACCGTTCTACGTCCCCCAGGACGACAGGATAGCGGTCTTCAGCCATGACGGTACGCTCTGTCCCGAGATACCGGCACCCGTTGAGCTTGCATTCCTCATGGACAGGATCAAGACGCTCTCCTCCCGTCACCCGAACTGGAAATCGAAGGAACCGTTCAGGTCGGCGCTGTCGAAAAACCTGAACGGGCTTGCCTCGGCCGGCACGCGAGGCATACTCGAACTGACGGCGGCCGCCCACAGCGGCATGACCCCCGAAGGGTTTGAGGCCACGGTGAACGGGTGGATCGCAAAGGCGAGAAACCCGAGACTGAACAGGCCCTACACCGAGTGCGGACTGCTCCCGATGCTCGAGCTTCTCGAATTCCTCCGCGCGAACGGATTCAGGATATACATCGTCGTCCGCGGGGATGCAGCGTTTCTCCGACCCTGGGCCGAAAGGGTCTACGGAGTCCCCCCGGGACAGATCATCGGGAGCAGCGTGCGGACAAAATACGAGGTCCGCAAAGGAGTGCCGGTGCTTGTCCGGCGGCCTGATTTTGACATGCTCGAAGACGGACCGGGGAGACCTTCCGCGATCTACCGCGTGACCGGCCGCCGGCCGATCGCGGCATTCGGCAGTGCAGACGGAGACCTCGAAATGCTCCGGTGGACCGCCGCGGGAGAAGGGCGGCACCTGGTGCTCCTGGTTCACCATACAAACGGGGGAAATGAATTCGCCTACGACAGAAAGGCGATGTTCGGCCGGCTCGACAACGCACTTGACGTTGCCCGGAAAAGCGGCTGGACGACCGCAGACATGACAAAGGACTGGAACAGGTTCTTCACGAAAACGGGGAGATAAGGACGATCCTACCACAGGCGTGAACATCAACCGATGCCCCCTTCACTCTCGCTCGCCGAACGCATTCTTCACAGGCTTCACCTCCTCCCCACCCCCGTCATGGACGCATTCGGAGCGGTCATATTCGCGCGCGCCCTGACAGTCGGGCTCCGGAGGGGAATGTTCGAGTCCGTCGCACTCCGCCCCATGTCCCTCCAGGAATTATCACGGGAGACCGGCCTCGGCGCCGGGGGCGTCAGGCTCCTTGCAGATGCGTTCGTCGCGGGGGGGTATGTCACACGCAGAAACGGGATGTACAGCGCCGGAGCGGAGGCAAAGAAATGGCTCGTCAGAGATTCCCGTACGTACCTCGGAGATTTGATTCTCTATTTCGATTCGCTCAATACAAGACTCCCCGGACTTGATTACTCGCTGGAGCACGGGAAGCCCCGCGAACCATACTACGCCTCGTTCACCGACGGAGATTGGGAGACATACGTCAGGGGGATGGCAAACCTCGCTCGCCTTCTCCTCCCGGAGGTCATGCGAAGGATCCGGATCCCCGCAAGCGGGGCGCATGTGCTCGACCTGGGGGGCTCCCATGCGCTCTATGCGCGTGAATGCTGCCGGAGGTACAGTGCGTGCACCGCAATCGTCATGGATTTTCCCCAGGCACTCCGCGTCGCCGCCGCGACGGAGGATGCCGCCCTGAAAGGGAGAATACGTCTCGTCGCAGGGGACATACTGACAACCCCCTTTCCCGGAAACCAGGACGCGGTCTTCCTGTTTAACATCGTGCACGGATTCGACGAGGAGCAAAACCGGAGCCTCATCGTCCGCGCCGCGGCGTCGCTCAGAGAGGGAGGGAAACTGTACGTACTCGATCAGCTCACGGGTGCGGGAGGGGGGTCGCTCCTCTCCTCGTTCATGCCGCTGATGGTGGGCCTGAATCTCATGAATGAAATCGGGGGGAGCGCCTACTCCGCAGCCGACATCCGCGCGTGGTGCGCGGACGCCGCCGCGTTCAGGGTCATGCCGCTCCGTTTCCCCGGGGTGTCGCTGATCGAAGCCACCGGCTGGAGACTCACCACGGCATCAGAACGTATAGATTGAAATGGAAACAGTCTTCGGAGACGAACGGGTGTTGTCCCTGACAACGACCGCTGTGGTCTCCGCCAGCGCGGTCGCGCCCGTGACCTTGAGCACGGCGACGGCACTGTCGGCGTTGGAGATCTCGACTGTCGCTATTGAGGCCGGCCCGGAGGCAATGCTGTAGGGAGGGTTCCCACCAGAGACGCTCACGTGCTGTATCCCGCCGTTGCTGACCGCAACCCAGGGGGGAACAGCGTAGAGAATCGTCGTATCGACAGCAATCGGCTGTGTGGGAGGGGTCGCGCTGTTTTTCGAACAGGCGCCGGCTCCCACGAGCATAACGGCGAACAGGGGCAGACGGAGAGCAATTCCCCGCATCAGAGGACCCTCCCTTCAGGTCCACGCTCATCACCGCGGGGCCTCCGCGGGTTCCCGCCGTGCGTCATCAGTCGGCTCTCATTCCCGGGGGGACATCCTGAAAAGCGGATTGCAGAATCTCGCGCGTCGCCGGATCCTGTATCCACGCCACGACGCTGAGATTCGCGCGGTCGACGCTCTCCGGATGAGGTCTCCACCCGTTGAACGGCCGTTTCGGGCCGGGCCAGGAGGGCCTCCCCTTAGGATCCCGGAGCAATTCCCTGATCCCGGCATCCACCTCCGCCATATCAAGAGCCACGCGGAGTGTCTGCCCCCCCGGTGAAATGGTCAACGGTGTTCCCCCCGGGCCGCCAAAGAGCTTCCTCACGACCATCGCATGCCGCGATATGCCGTTCCCGCCGGTGTAGTCGACCGAACGCTGGACAAGCGCAACATGGAGCACACAGGGGCCGGGCTTCAGCCCTTCCCCTCCCTTTCCCACCCGCGCAGTGACGGAGATGCTGTCATGCTGCCGGACAACGTCGATCGCCAGATTCGTCCCCGGAGCCTCCCCCGCGTATTTCTGAACCGCATACCGGTAGAGGGTGAAGCGGTTCCGCGCAACGTACCTGGGTCCCCCTCCCACGATGCTCTCCCGCCCGTCGATCACGACGGTCGGGGTTCCGCCCCCCCGGTACATCTGGTAGCGGCTCCAGGAATCATCCGTCGTCAGCGGATCGGGTCCGGGGATATGGACGTGGTACTCGAGCATCAGAAGGTCCGTCCGGGGGAAGTACTCCGCGAGCGCATCGAACGCCATGTCGGCGGCGACGCATGGACCGCATTCCGCTCCGGTGAAAAGCTCCGCAAGAACCACCTTTCCCGCACCGGCCCCGCCGGGTGAATACCGTCCCGGGTCGAACGTCGCCCCCGCTTCCTTCACCCGTTCAAGATCCGCGTCCAGTCCCGTCGTCGTTCCGTGCACCGACATGTAAACGGATTCAAGAGAGTCGCGGAGATCCTTCGGATTGAGCAGCGTCAGACCGTTCATGTACGCGGCGATCGCCTTGTCCGGTTCCCCGAGACGCCGGTAGATCCCGCCGAGCGCGGTCCAGAAATCCGTCGACCAGGGGGACGCAAAATCCTCGATCGACCGGAGCATCTCCAGCGCCTGATTCACGTTCCCCCGGGCGGCCGTCACGAGCGCAAGGTTCTGCCTGAACGTCACAGCGTCTTCGATCGGGGAATTCTTCGACAGACTCTGGACCGCCGCGTCGGCATATTTCTGCGCCTCCGGGAGGTCCACGGAGAACCGGGCCATGAACGCCGCCGCGTTGCTCTTCGCGGCAAGCGCCGCGGCTCCGCTGAGCGTATCAAGTGCGGCGTGGACGGTTTGCAGAACGATGGACTGCTTCAGCGCGTCGCGGGCCTTCTCCCCCTTTTCCTCCCGCGCGAGCCATTCGAGGAATCGTGATTCCATCTCACGGTCCCCCCCGAGGTAAATCGCCCTGGCAATCGTCGAAAGAGCGTCACGCCGTTTGCCGTTCATTTCCTGATAGAGAGCGAGATGGCCGACATACTCGGCATCATCGGCATGCCCGATCATCGCCTCATCCTGCAGTTTCTCCGCTGCGGCGGCATTCCCCTTCCTGTAAAGGACGTACGCATGCGTATCGAGAATCGGCCCGAGCGTGCCGGTCCCTCCCCCTTTTGCCATCGATTCAGCCAGCTCAGCATATACGAGAGCGGAGTCGAGGCCAATGTTCTTCTCTGCAAGCGCATACGCAAACTGGTTGTAGGAGTTCATGCGTGCCCCCGGAGGCACGAGACTCAGGTAGCGCGTTGCGGCGTCAAGCGCGCGCGGTTCGTCCCCCTGGGTCACATAGAGGGCGAACAGCGCATTGTATGCCCCGGCTCTGAACGTGCTCTGGGGAAACTCTCCTACAAATCGTGATAACGCGGTGATCCTCTCCTGCGTCTGCTGCACCGCAAGAGCCGAACGGAATGCGGCCGTATCGGACTGGGCGCTCGCGTGCGTCACCCCGAGTGCCAGTAAGCACGGCATGAATATCAGTGCTCGTCTCATGCAATCCTCCAGTGTGTGGCCGGCGGAAGGGGAACATTCCCCCCCTCTATTTTTCTGAACTTCTGTTGAACAACTCATCGTTCACGGGGACGGGGACGGCGCCCTCCGAAAGGACCCGGACCGGGATGACGACACGGAGCGAGGCCGGGGCAAGGCAAATATCGTTGTTGCATGCCTGGTACGAGACGTCGACGGGGAGGGGATAGTCGCCAGCCGCCGTCCCCGCGGACGCAGTGATGCTAAAGCGGATGATCACCGTCCCTTCGTAGACACTGAGCGGTGCATCCGAAAACGTGCACTTCTTTTCGCTCCCGCCGGGATACCGCACCTGCGCCACCGCAAGCCCCGACGGGGGAGAAAAAGACGCGGCGGTCGCGATGAGATTGTCGTCGGCCGGGGATGCGGAGTTGATATGCCATCCGCTCCCGACAGTGACGATCAATGCACCGCGCATCACTCCTCCCCGCTGAACGCCGTCCTGCGAGAGCTTCGCAGAGAGTGCGACATGCTCCCTCCCCTGCGGTTGTCCGCTCCCCGGCAGGGGGGCGAGCAGGATGACGGCAATGCCCGCTGCCGCGATTGTACGCATAATGGACTTTCACCGGTTAATGAGGTGTTCCTCCGGAAGAATGTACGACTCGGAACCCGGAAATGAAAGATCCCTGCCGGATACAGGGCAGGGATCCTTCGAGCGTTAGACCCGTTGCGCACGGGTTACTGCACCTGCGTCACCCCCTCCAGCTCATCGGCAAGGCCGTTTGCGCTGTACAGCTTCCGGAGACACTCGATGATCCCCGCCGGGTGCACCGCGACAGCCCTGTTCGTGGATTCGGAATACATGAACCTGCCGGGGAGGCTCTCGATATTGCCGTCAAATATGAGTCCGACGAACGCACCATCTCTGTCGACTACGGGAGAGCCCGAGTTTCCCCCGATGATGTCACACGTGCACACAAAATCGAGCGGCGTGGCAAGATCGAGCTTCGAGACTCCGTCGACAAACCGCTGGGGGAGCGTCCATGCCCCTTTGTCCCCGAACCCCGATGCCCTGTCGTAGAGCCCGTAGAGCGTCGTCATCGGGGGTGCCTGTGTCCCGTTCATCGGATACCCCTTGATCGTCCCGTACGAGAGTCTGAGCGTGAACGTGGCATCGGGATTGATCGACTTCCCGTACACGGCGAAACGGGCCTTGCCTATCGCTTCGAGCGCGGAGGCGGTAGGACCGAGAATGAATTTCTCGTTCCATCTCCGCGATTCCGCAAGGAGGGGAGAGAGCTTCCGGGCGAGGACGATCATCGGATCGGTCGATGCGGCAACCGCTTTTTCACCCCCCTCGAAGAGGTCTTTGCGCACCTTGACATCGGCCATCCCCGTGCCGGCGACAAGCTCCGCCGCGGCGGTCTCCGGAGTACGGCCGTTCAGCACCTCTTTGAGGAATTGATCATCTGCACCTATGTTCTCGACTCCCTCCGCGAGCCCGTCTGCGATCTGCGCTTCTTCGAGCCCGGGATAGACCGGCGCAGGCGAGAAGAGCCGGAATTTCATCCCTGGAAGATTTGCTTCCTGATAGGGAGCCTGGCGTTCGCCGTTCGGCTTCTTCAGCTCCTCCGCTGCCTGGACGAGCTGGAGCGCCATCTGAAACAGCCTGCCGCGGACGGTCCTGTATGTCCCCTGGCGTGACATGAGCCTCTGCCGTGCGAGCACCGACGCGATGGTGTCCCATCCCCAGCTGTACGCCTTTTTCCACTCGGGATTGGCGTCCACCCTGTCACGCAGATCTTTGTCCTCCTGGAACTTCTTCGCCATGAGCGTCCGGTCGAGAAGCCCCTGGTATTCCCCTTCCGATGCTTTCCGGCTGTTCTCCATGCCGAATATACTTCCGGCGGCCTGCCGCGCCTGCTCGGGTCCGCGCGCGGAATATTTCTTCAGAAGATCGAGCGAACGGACGAGACCCTTGAGACGGGCGGGATACGCGACGTCCCGCTGGTACTCGGTCTGCGCGTAGGTCTGCAGGCGGTTTGTGGACCCCGGATGGCCGGAGACGAAGACGAGATCGCCATCGTGCGCCCCGGCGGTTTTCCATTTGAGATACTGCGACGTGTTGGCGGGCTTCCCGTCCTCGTAGGCACGGAAGAACGTAATATCGAGATCGTGGCGCGGGAACGTGAAGTTGTCCGGATCGCCGCCGAAGAACGCGATCTGGACTTCCGGAGCCATGACGAGCCGTACGTCCGTATACTTTTTGTACATATACAGCCAGTATTCGCTTCCGTTGTAAAACGACACGATGTCGGCTTTGAGGCCGGATTTTTCCGCAGCCTCCTTCGTGATCTTGGCCGTTTCGGAGCGCCGCGCATCCAGAGCTTCACGCGGGGACATCCCATCCTTCACTGCTCCGAGGACACGCTCCGTGACGTCCTGCATGGAGATGAGAACATTCAGCTCGAGGTCAGGGCACTTCAATTCTTCGCCCATCGTCCGCGCATAAAACCCTTCGGCGACGAGGTCGCGGTCCTTCGTGGAGAGTTTCTGGAGCTGACCCCTCCCCACATGGTCGTTTGTCAGGAGAAGACCGTTCGGGCTCACGAACGACCCCGATCCGCCGTCGCCGACGCGAACACTCGACAGGCGCAGATGGTCAAGCCACTGCTGCGTCGGTTCGAATCCGTAGAGTTCCCTGAGCTGTTTGCGGGGGGGATTGTCAAACGTCCACATCCCCTCCCCTGCCAGCGACGGCAGGGCCCACATAACAATGGCGACGACAAGGCAGACACCTGCCGCCGCGCGGCGCGCGTTTGTTTGCATGCTTGACTCCTTGGGAAATGAGTGAAGAACAGCGAAGGGCAGCCGGGAGCGGGGAATGAAGGCCGGATGATGCCGACGACCCTTTCAGGCATCAACCATATGTGTGCCAATACGTTGAACGGGGAAGTGTTGCGCTATCTGCGCAACCAGGCACAGAAAGGGGGGCCCCTTTTTCCCGAAATCGAGAACGATATACCCACAGACGGGAGCAGGGGCCTGGAGGCGTAGGAAAACCGCTAGTTCTTCTTCTCGCGCGGAGGGAAGAACTCCGGTATGACCTTTCCGCGGTGGCACGTCCAGCACCCGATCCGAGGCTCCGGGCTGTCGAGGTTCTTAATCTTCTTCAATAGATCGGTGTTGATCGTGCCCACCATCGCCACCATGTCCCGCGCGATCTGCTTTTCCGGCCGGTCCTCCTTCTCCCACTGATCGACGACGTGACAGTGCTTGCACGTCACGCCGAGCGCATTGCTCCAGAACCCCATCATCCCCGGGAGTTTGCCGGCCTCCATGGACTTGTTGAGCTGTATGTTCTTAAAGACATCGCCCGCGGGTTCCTTCTCCCGTCCCGCGATTTTCGCCCTGAGCTCTCCGAGCTCGTGTTCGATCATCTGCGCATTCTGTTCATGGCCCGCCGAATCCTGGTCGACGGCAGCGCCTGCCGGACGGGGGGGCGCTCCGGGGGTCCGCAACCCGGCTCCCGCGGAGAAGAACATGACGCACACTGCAGCAGCCATCGCATACTTTCGTTTCATACGAGATCCTCCTGAATGAACTATTGTGGGTTTCTCCTCCAGGCCGCAAGCGCCTTTTGACGGGTTGCTCCGTGCGGGGAGAGGTAAACTTACCGGGAGAGCCTGGCCCGCAGGTTCTCCTTCACCGCAGACCACTCCGCGGCGATGATGCTGTAGTAGACGGAATCTCTCACGCGGCCGTCTCGCATGATCATGTGACGCCTCAGTATCCCCTCCTCCACGGCCCCAAGACGCAGGATCGCATTCCTCGACCGTTCATTCAGAACGTCGGTTTTGAATTCGACGCGGTTCAGAGAGAGCGATTCAAACGCATGTGTGAGGAGGAGAAACTTCGCCTCCGTATTGAACGCGGTTCGCTGCCAGGGGGTTCCGAGCCAGGTCCATCCGATTTCCACGCGCCGGTGCGCCGGCTCGAAATTCCCGAACCGGGTGGAGCCGACGCCACGGCCCGTCCGTCTGTCAATAATTACAAAAGGAAGCGCTTTCCCCGCCGATTGCGCCGCGCGCGCTTCGGCGATATACTCTTTCACCCCGTCCGGCGGGGGAAGGTCGGAAACGCCGAGCCGCCAGAGCTCATCCACGGCGACCGCCGCCGAGAGATCGCCCGCATGAGCCTCCTCAAGGGGACGCAGTTCCACGTGATCTCCGCGGAGAACAACGGGAAGGAGAACAGGAGGAGAACTCTTCATCATGACCCGCGCGGCGCGTCCCCCTTCTCTTTCACAATGAGGCCTTTTCCCCACGCCAGGAGTATGACCGCAAGCCCCGCCGCGGCCACGGGAATGCTGTTGGCCCAGGCACCCCCCCACATGATGACGAGACCGGCCAGCCGGACCTGATCATTCGGCCGCGTACGGGGGGAGAGAAAATACCGGCCGAGTGGAGTTTCCCTGAAGCGCGACAGGTCCGTCTTCGAGATCATATACGTGGAGACAATAACCGAGGGGAGGAGACCAACAAGGAGCGCGAGGACGATCTCCTTTTCCCAGAAGAGCCAGGTGGCGGCGAAACCCGTCACCCAGTCGACAACAAGCTTCACCGGGTGCACCTGATGCAGGATTATCCGCTCCCGGAGACGGACGGGGAGGGAAGATCTTTTTTCGCGGGCGGCACTAGGATTTCCCAAGGAAAACCCCGACATTTTTCCAACAACGGAGGATTAGAAATGAGCGAGAGAACCAGGTTCCTTCTCGACGACACCAAGGTACCCAAAGCATGGTATAACATCAACGCCGACATGCCGGTTCCGCCGCAGCCCGTGCTGCATCCGGGAACGCTCAAACCCGTCACGCCGGATTTCCTGAGCGTTCTCTTTCCGATGAGCCTGATCGGACAGGAAGTGAGCAGGGAGCGATGGATTGAGATCCCGGAGCCCGTCAGGGAGATCTACAGTCTCTGGCGCCCGACGCCGATGTGCCGCGCCCTCAGGCTCGAGAAGGCGCTGGGGACGCCGGCACACATCTATTATAAGTACGAAGGGGCCAGCCCGGTCGGCTCCCACAAGCCGAACACCGCGGTGGCACAGGCGTTTTTCAACAAGGAGGCCGGCACAAAGGCGATGACGACGGAGACCGGGGCGGGACAGTGGGGGACGGCCCTGGCGATGGCATGCAATTTCTTCGACATCGACCTCGAAGTCTATATGGTCAAAGTGTCGCACACGCAGAAGCCCTACCGCCGCGTTGTCATGGAGAATTACGGCGCGAAGGTCTTCGCGAGTCCCAGCACAGAGACGAATTACGGGAAAAGAGTGCTTGCCGAAAACCCGGACTCACAGGGCTCGCTCGGGATCGCCATTTCGGAGGCGGTTGAGGCGGCCGCATCGTCGGGAGGGGCCAAGAAATACGGGATAGGGTCGGTGCTGGGGCACGTCCTCATGCACCAGACGGTCATAGGGCTCGAAGCCCTGGAGCAGATGGAGCTTGCCGGGGAATATCCCGACATCGTGATCGGGTGCGCGGGGGGCGGATCGAATTTTGCGGGGTTCGCGTTTCCGTTCCTTCACAGGAACCTCACGGAGGGGAAAAAGACGCGGCTGATTGCCGTCGAGCCCGCCTCATGCCCCAGCCTCACAAAGGGGGTGTACACGTTCGATTACGGCGACTCCGCCGCGATGGCGCCCGTGGTGAAGATGCACACGCTCGGCCACACGTTCATGCCCCCCGGGATACACGCGGGGGGACTCCGGTACCACGGCATGGCGCCCAGCGTCAGCGCGCTTGTCGAGAACCGAAACATTGAAGCGCGATCCGTCAACCAGATCGAGACATTCAAGGCGGCAGTGGCATTTTCGCGCGCCGAAGGGGTCATCCCCGCGCCGGAATCCGCGCACGCGATACGCGCGGCAATCGACGAAGCTCTCCTGTGCCGGACAGAAGGGAAAAAGAAGGTAATAGCGTTCAATCTCTCCGGTCACGGTCACTTCGACATGGGCGCGTACGATGCATTCCACCAGGGGAAACTCGAAGACTACGCGTATCCCGAGAGCCTTGTCCGGGAGGCGATGACGCATCTGCCTGACGTGAAGTTGACGGCGTAACGCGGGGGATCAGCGGGTTCTCTGGAGAGGCTTCCTGGAAAAACTCCTGTCAATGAGGAGAAGAAGGAACAGGACAATCCCGGTGCCGGCGAAGACCGCCAGGGAACCGGCAGACGGTACCGGAATCATGGTTCTCGTCCAGCCCGCAATGCCCCCCGCGGCCGCGTCCAGAAGGGGATCGAGCCTTCCGAGTGCGTCGCCGAGCAGGCTCTTCCCCGCCCGGACCTGTTCCGGCTGAATCAGGCCGGTCAGCACGAACACCCCCGCCACAATAGCAGCAACGAGAACGAGCGCGGCCTGGTACGCCACCCACGGGATACAACGGAACCCCCGGGGGGCGGGGAGCGAAATCTCGAGCCGTGACATGACGGAGTCCGTGAATCCCTCGCCGGCCTCAGCAAGCGGGAGGCCCCGTACAGCGCCATCAAACCTGAGAAGATACTCGTAACGCGACCTGCAGGCGGGGCATTCCCGCATATGGGCGGCCGCACTCCTGTTCCCGTGGCGCGGCAGGCTGCCGTCGATCAACATCTGAAGTTCGTCCGTCGTACAATGCAGTTCGTTCATGTCGTGTGTACCTCGTCTTTCATCCTTTCGAGAACTCTCGCACGCAGGAGCGCCCGCCCCCGCGAGAGATTTGTCTTCACAGTTCCAAGGGGGATCTGAAGCACAATCTTCATTTCGTCGTACGTGAGATCCTGCACGTAGAACAGCGTCAGGGCGGCCCTGAACGCCACAGGAAGCCGGAGCATCTCCTCCTGGAGCATCTGCCTGACCTCCTCCGTCTCAAGCTTCTCCAGCACGTCCGGTTCCGGGTCGGCCCACTCTTCCACGCCGGTTGCCTGATCCGCGAACGGGTCGCGCACAGCAGGCGGCCTCCGCCGCTGGACGCACGTCATACAGACGTTATACAGGATCCTGTAGAACCACGTGGAGAACTTCGCATCGCCTCTGAAGGTGTCGAGGCTCCGGAATGCACGGAGGAACGAATCCTGAACAAGTTCTTCCGCTTCATCACGCGTTCCGACAAGCCGGACGGCAAGCGTCATCGCCCGGTCTTTATGACGGTCGATGAGCACGCCAAACCGCCGGCTGTTCCCCGCTCTCACGGAGTCCAGTATTTCCCTGTCAGGATCAGTCAAGAATCATTCTCTCAGGTATCCCCCACTCACTGTAAGACTGCCGCCTGCTCACAAATGTTTCATCTCATGTGCGCCGGTCTTACTGAAACCTTTCCGGTCCTTACTGGAGTCTTACTCACTGAACACATACACCATATCATTTCACAGAGAGGAGCTCTCCATGGCTGTTTCAGACGCGGTCTTCGTCATATTCATGGTGCTCGGGATATGCACGGTCCTGGGCGCGGTCATATTTTCCCGTCACCGGGAAAGGATGTCGATGATCGAAAAGGGGATGAAAGCGGAAGACTTTAAGCCGTTTTTCGAGAAGAACGTCCGCCAATGGAGCCCGCTGAACTCGCTGAAGTGGGGGATTGTCTTCGTCGCGGTCGGCGCCGCCATACTCGTCGGTCTGTGGCTCCAGAACGCATACGACGTCCGCGGAGGAGTGTACCCCGCGTTGATTGCGCTCTTCGGAGGTGCGGCGCTCATCGTGTTTTACGTCATCGCAAGCAGGAAGGAACGGACCTGAGCGCGTTCCGGGGAAGGCGTCCGGCTCAGGAGCCCGGCGGGGACCCGGCGTATCCCGACCGGTCGGAGTCGGTTTTCGATGCGGTGTGTTCTGCGTGCCGTCCGAGCAGGAGCCACCCGAATCCGAGCCTAGGCATCGCGTGGCTGAACTGTGCGAATTCGACAGGCTTCGTGAGGTAGACTTCAACTCCCATCCCCGCACATGCCTCGAGATCTCCGTCGGGGCGGGAGGCCGTGATGACTGCGACAGGGATCGTGCGCGTCCGCCTGTCGGCGCGGATCCTCCTCAGGACTTCCACACCGCCGATGCCGGGCAGGTTCAGGTCAAGAAGAATCACCCGGGGGACAGCAAGGTGGGCGCGCGCCCTGTACGGTCCGGTGGAAAAGAGGAAATCGATCGCATCGTTCCCGTCGCGGACGACCTGGATGTGATTCGTGATCCTGTTTCCTTTGAGCGCGAGCAGGGTTGTTTCAGCGTCGGCGGGGTTTGATTCCACAACGAGTATCTCGACCGCTTCAGCGGCTTTCGGGGGTGCGGCTTCCGCTCCGGCGGATTCAATCTGAAGGAAGAGTTGGCTTAGAGGGACCTGCAGCGCCCGCGCAAGCTTCTGGATAGTGTCAAGGGAAGGGTTGCGTGATCCCCTTTCGACGTCCGTGATGTACGTCCGGTGAAGTCCCGCCCTGTTTGCCAGTTCTTCCTGAGAGAGACCGAGGTCGAGTCGCCTGCTTTTCAGCGCCGCCCCGAGCGGAGACTGTATTCTGTCGATTTGACCGCGCAATTCCCTCATTATACAAATCTAGCTGAAGGGACGCCACAGTGTCAACAGACTTGAAGTGACATTGTGAGATGGGGGGGACGAATGGGATCCGTGTTGTTCCGGACACCTCTCGTCCCGCCCGGTGCAGCATCAATCTGGGGAAAAAAATGATGCGGCGCAAGTCCTCTGTCACCGCCGGAAGCAGGAACCGCCGTGCTCCATGGAGGGATGGTGAGATTTACACAGATACTTCACCTGCCGGCGTGACGGGATTCCCCGCCGCGATTCCGCATCACGCGCAACGGCTTTCTACGCCGCAACATTGCACCCCAGATCACGGGCGTACCCTGCAAGCATGCCGGCGAGCATGCTCCTGCCGCGATGGATCCTCGATCGCACCGTCCCCACCGGGACCTGCATAAACTCCGCAATCTCATCATACGGGTGACCTTCGATGTCGCTCAGGATGACCGCCGTCTGGAACACAAGCGGGAGGCTCTGAAGAGCGGTCAGTACTTCATCACCCAGGCTCCGCGCCTGCGCATCAGTGTCCGTTGAATCCGCCAGCACGACCCGCGCCGAACGGACCTGATCGACATCGAAGCCCATCCCAGCCTGGGCGCTCTCGTCATCGAAATCGACCAATATCGGTTCCCGCTGACGGCGGCGGTATGCGTTAATGTACGAGTTCTTGCAGATCTGAAACAGCCAGGCCCTGCAGTTGCTCCCCTGGCGGAACGAGTCGAAGTGCCTGAACGCCTTCAGCATGGTCTCCTGGACGAGGTCCCTGGACCGGTGTTCGTCACGGCAGAGCTGGTAGGCGAATTTTCCGAGTGCTTCCATGTGAGGAAGCGCTTCGCGTTCGAACATCTGGGACTGCGTCATTGTGATACTCCCCGTGATTGAAGAAAGCGTATAGGGCCGGCACTACTTCACGACAATCGTCCCCGTCATCATCGGATGGACGGTACAGTGGTACGCGAACGTCCCCGCCGTGCCAAACATGACGGTCTTGCTCCCCCCGGGCGGGATCGTCCCCGTGTCCCACACTCCCGTGTCGCTCGTGGAAGTATGGGCGATACCGTCATTGTTCTGCCATACGACGGAGGTCCCCGCAGTCACCGTGAGTGCGGTGGGACCGAACGCGACGTTGGCGATCACGACCGTATTCGGCTGACCCGCCGCGGCAGGAGCGGACGCGGCCCCGTACGGACTCGTGCTTGCCTTCGAGCAGCCCGAGAGGATGAAGAAGGACACGAGAGCGAAAACGCAGAGCGAGACAACAAGAGATTTTTTCATTGCAATATTTCCCTGAAAGGTGAATACCGATTGCGAGCATTGACTCCACTCTCGCAATCGGCATGCCAGAGGGACCTGCGTGCGCAGAGCCAGATCGGGGGCTCGCGGGGCAGGATTCAGGGCACGGGCCGGCCGGTGTGTGGAGGCCGCGCCACACACGGCGCGCCCCGGCGGCGCCCGGGATGTGGCACGGGAGCCACACCGGCACAAACGCATACCGGATTCACAGGGATACCGGGGATATACTGGGAATCACCGGCACCGGCATGGGCCCCATATTTGCTACATGAAGAGGGGATCCCCGTCGTTGAATGTCTGGGACAAATTCCGTATCTGTATCTGACATTGCCCCTTTCTCCTATGCGCCGGCGAATACCCGGAAACGCGGTTACGTCACTCGTTCTTCTCCATCTGGCATTCTGCTCACTTCCGGCCACACCCCAGGAGAAAGCCGGAGAGCCCCCTGCTGACCCTTCGTTTACCGTGATACACGGAAGAATCATCGTATCGAAAAGGGACGACACCCGTCAGGCGCTCATGCGCGACCAGATGTTCGGCATGTATTCCATGCACGGCGGAGCGGAAGCATCGATACTCATGCACCCTTCCGCCGCGGCGCAGGGGAAGCTTTCCGAACGGGCGATCGTCTACCTGGAGAGTGATGAACTGGGGAGGGGGCCCTACCAGTTTCCCGCCCAGAGCCCGTCACTCGATCAGAAAAACCTCCAGTTCCACCCCGAGGTCCTCGCCGTCCTCGTCGGAACGAAAGTCGAATTTCCGAACCGCGATAACCTCTTCCACAATGTTTTCTCCTATTCGCAGGCGAAGGAATTCGACCTGGGCCGGTACCCGAAAGACGACTCACGCTCGGTGATCTTCGACAGGCCCGGGGTCGTACGGGTCTACTGCGACATCCATTCGCACATGAGCGCGACGGTCATCGTCCTGAAACATCCTTATTTCACCTCTCCGGACGACGCGGGGGCGTACACGCTCCCCCGCATCCCCCCCGGGAGATACAGGGTCGTCTTCTGGTGCGACAGGGACGTCGTCGAACGGAAAACCGTCGACGTGAGGGGTGGAGAAAACCTGGAACTCGATTTCACAAATTAATGATGGGAATGACCAGTACAGGAGCTGCCGCTCTCCTCTGTCTCGCGTTTCTCCCCCCTGCCGCGCCGGCGCAGGTGGTCCTCAGCGGACAGACTGCGGCAGATTTCTACAAGAGCGCGGTCACGCAATCACCGCGCGCGGTGGACAGCGGCAGACCGTCGTTCGGCTGGGATACCCGGCTGTTCGTTGACGGCGCCGTCTCCGACCATGTGACCGCGCTTGCGAACATACGCGCGACAAACGTGGACGCCGTGACATTCGACTATATCGCCATCCGCATAACGGACGTGACGCCGCTCGGGCTCAACTTCCAGGCAGGAAAGTTCGATCTCCCGTTCGGAAATCTGGGGGAACGCCGGTTCCCGCGTAAGAACTTCCTCTTCGGCCTCGCGTCGATCTATGAATACCGTACGGCCCTCCCCGACCATTTCTCCCCGGGGGCGGACAATCTCGTCATCCCGGAAAGAGAGATCATCGCCGGGGCGGGGCAGGGGCGGGGAATGCGTCTTCTCGACCTCGGAATGTATCACCCCGGCGCCATGGTCTTCGGCTCGGCGGGGATGATCGACTACGCCTTCGCGGTGACGACGGGAACCGTCAGCACGTCCTCGTACACCTCCGACAATTACAACAGCGACCTGGGGAAGGTCGCGCGCCTGGCCGTCACCCCCCTGACCGGACTGACAATCGGAGGCGCCTACGCCTGGGGCGCGTACATGCAGGAGGCCTACCCCGTTCCCGGAGGGGAAAATCCCGGTTCCTACACCCAGAGAGCGGCGGAGGCGGACATTGAATTCAGCCGGGGGCACGCCGTGCTGTACGGCGAGGCCGTCTCGTCGACCTACGCGGTCCCCCTGACGACCGGGGACCAGGACCTGCACGTCCTCGGATACTACGTCGAGGGGAAGTACACGCTGATCCCCCGGCTGTACGCGGCGCTGCGGTACTCGGGACTGTCATTCGGGAACATCCGCGCAGGCGGCGTCGAACAGCCGTGGGATTACAACCTCCAGGAATGGGAAGGCGGATTCGGCTACTTTATCGACAGGGACGTGCTCCTGAAGGCGGTCAGACGGGAGACGCGCATCCGCGGCGGGAGCCAGCCGAAAGACAACCTCAGCGTGATTCAGCTCGTGGTGTCGTACTGATGACGTTCAGGAACAAAATACTGTTCTCCATCTGGGGAGTGGTGCTGAGCCTTCTCGTCATCACGTTCTTCATCATCAACTACTGGACGAGAAGCAGGTTCGAAGAAACGTTTGCACGGGAACTCGGCGCGGGATCATCCACGGTCCTCGTCCAGGAAAAGCTCCAGTCCGCCGAGCTGATTCGGGCGTGTTCGGTCATCGCGGAATCACCCCGCATCCGTGCGGTCGCGGAACTGGGGGACGAGAATACCGCCTACCAGCTCCTGAAGGAAATGAACCAGACGACCCTGACGCAGGTCGTCGTCCTGACGGACAGAAAAGGAAGGCCCCTGGTCCGGCTCCTGCAGGGGAAGCGGGATTCCCGGGACGTCTCGGGATCGAAGACGATCCGCGACGCACTCCGGTTCATCTCCTCGACGGAGGTCACGACCCTGGGGGGACGCGTCTACAGGATCGTGTCCGTCCCCGTCGTCATCGCCACCGACATCGTGGGGACGCTCACCGTCGGGTTGGAGATTACGGCGGGCGACCTCGCGACGCTCAAGCACATCACCAACAGCGACCTCGTTCTCGTGAGCGGCTCAACCCCCGTCCTCTCGACGCTCGACTCCGCGGAATCGGAGGCACTCCTGGCGGCGGTGAACGCCGGGAGGATGCCCGCTTCCCGGACCGATACCGCGGCAACGCCGCTCCGGCTTACCACCGGCACGGGGACGTACGTCGGGACGTGGTTCGCGCTGAGCCGGCCGGGAGAGGAGAACGGTGACGGCGTGATGTATCTCATCATCAAGCCGCTGAGCCGCGAAGTGCGGCAGGCGATGGAGTCGATCCTCGGAACGTTCGGCATCGTTTCGCTCGTCTATCTCGCCCTGACGACCGCGATCGGGCTCGTCATATCGCGGAGCATGACGAGGCCCATCTCGCAGCTCGTGCAGGGAACGACCGAAATCAGCCGCGGCAACTACGACTACGCGATACAGGTCGGGGGGCGCGACGAGCTGGGGATTCTGGCACACCGGTTCATGGCGATGAGCCTCTCGCTCAAAGAGAAGATTTCAGAACTCGACAAGCTCAACCGCGATCTCCTGGAAAGAAACAGGGACCTTGACGACACACTCCGAAAGCTCCGTTCTGCCCAGGAAGATCTCGTCCGGAGCGAGCGGCTGGCAACGACGGGGAAGATGACCGCCCAGCTGGCCCACGAGGTGAATAATCCGATCCACAACATCCAGAGCTGCCTCAAGACCGCCCTGGGGCGGATCCCTGACGGGACCAAGGGGAGAGATCTCATCGACGTGGCGTACGAAGAGGTCAACAGGCTCTCCCGTCTGTCGGCCCAGATGCTGAGCCTGTACCGGAGCTCCCTCGTGGAGGAGGAGATGAAGCCCACGGACATGAACGAGTTCCTGGCGGAGGTGGTGGCGCTCGCACAGAGCGAAATCCAGGACAGAAACATCCACCTGCGGACGGACATCCCGCCGGGACTCCCCCGCGTCAGAGGTTCGCGCGACAAGCTCAAACAGGTCCTCCTCAATCTGATCGCCAACGCGCTCGACGCCATGCCGGACGGCGGGGAACTCGCCATGTGCGCCGCGCGGGACGACGGTACGGTCCGGATCGCGGTGAAGGATACCGGGGTGGGAATCCCCCCGGAAAGCATGAACCGGATTTTCGACGCATTCTTTACGACGAAGGGGAAGGTGAGCGGCGTGGGACTCGGGCTCTCCGTCAGCCACGGCATCGTCAGCCAGCACAGGGGCTCGATCGAGGTCCAGAGCACGCCCGGCAAGGGCTCGACGTTCACTGTCGTCCTTCCATACGGGGATTAGCGATGGCAAAGCAGGCGGAAGGAAGGATCATGATCGTCGACGATGACCTGGCGTTCCGGGTAGGTACGCAGGCGCTTCTCGACGACCACGGCTATGCTTCGACGATCGCCGCCAACGGCGACGAGGCGGTGCGGAAACTCGGCGAGCAGCATGTCGACCTGGTCCTGTCGGACCTCGTCATGCCCGGCATGAACGGGATCGAGCTCCTCCAGCAGGTCAGGAGCGCCCACCCCGGCCTGCCCGTCATCATGGTCACGGGGTTCGCCTCGATCGGCACCGCGGTCGAGGCGATGCGCCTGGGCGCACGCGACTACGTGACGAAGCCGTGCGACAACGACGAACTTCTCATCAAGATCCGCAGGGCGCTCGAAGAGCAGCAGAAGGACAGGGAGCTGAAGAGCCTGCGCGACGAGGTCCGCGGGGTCTACGGATTCGGGAACATCGTGGGCCGGAACGCCCTGATGAAGGAGATGTACACGCTCGTGCAGCAGGTCGCGGGCACGGACGTCCCGGCGCTCATCCTCGGCGAGACGGGGACCGGAAAGGAGCTTGTCGCAAAGTCGATCCACTACAACAGCTCCCGGCGCGACAAGCCCTTCGTCGTTTTCAACTGCTCGGCGCTCGCGGAGACGCTCCTAGAGAGCGAGCTGTTCGGCCACGAGAAGGGGTCGTTCACCGGCGCGCACAGGCAGCACATCGGAAAATTCGAGGAGGCGCGGGGAGGGACGGTGTTCCTCGACGAAATCGGGGACGTCCCCCTCCATATACAGACCAAGCTCCTCAGGGTTCTCCAGGAGGGGGAAATACAGCGCGTGGGCGGGACCGAGACGATCACGGTGGACGCGAGGGTGGTGGCGGCGACAAACCGGGATCTCTCCGCGATGATCGCCGCAGGGCAGTTCCGCGAAGATCTCTTTTACAGGCTCAACGTTTTCCCGATCCGTGTCCCCCCCCTGCGGGAGCGGATGGACGACCTCCCCCATCTCGTCGAGCACTTCCTGCAGAAACACGCGGGGCTCGCCGGGAACCGGGTCACCGGGTTCGCGCCGGGAGTGCTTCCGGCAATGATGAGCTACCAGTGGAAGGGGAATATCCGGGAGCTCGAGAACCTGATCAAGAGGGCGATCATCAAGGCCACCGGCGACACCATCACCTCGGTGGAACTCGGGACCGCCGACCAGGCAGGCATGCAGAGCGCCGCGCCGCCGGAGGACCCGGTCCGGATGAACACGTCGTTCAAGGAATACCTCTCGACGATCACGAGGCACGCGGAGGAATCGTATCTCCTCCAGATGCTCCGACTCTACAAGGGGAACGTCAACCAGATCGCGAAGCTGATGGAGCTTGACAGAAAGACGGTCTACAGGAAGATGGGGGAATACCGGATCGATCCCGATTCATTCCGCGATTGACGCGTGATGCGGGGGCCCGTTCAACCGCGAACGGTCACGACCGGCTTCCCGAGCGTCTTCTCGTCGACCTCGATGCCGAGTCCCGCCCCGGCGGGAACGGCGATCCTCCCTTCCACCCTCCGGGGGGCGTCGGGAGAGACGTGCAGATCGTTGTAGCTGTTGAAATCCGTCGACGTGAAGAGGAATCCGGGGGGGGTGCTTCCCACCAGATGCCCGATCGTGGCGGTGGCAATGTCCCCGCCCCAGCTGTCTTCCAGCGTCATTGCGACGCCGGTGGCAACGCAGAGGTCCCTGAGCTGCACCGCCTTCGTCAGCCCCCCCAGACGCGAGATCTTGATGTTGACGACGTCCATCCCCCCGTCGGCCGAAGCGCGGAGGAACGTCTGGATCCCGGTTATATGCTCGTCGAGAACAAACGGGAGGCGCGTGCGTCGCCGGATCACCAGGCATTCTTCGTAGCTCTGACACGGCGCCTCGATGTAGACGTCTTTTCCCTCGAGCGCGTTGACGACGCGGGCCGCCTGGTGCAGGAGCCAGCCGGTGTTGGCGTCCGCAACGAGGACGTCACCGTCTGAGAGCCGGGAGAGGACCTTTTCCACGCGGAGCACGTCTTGGTCCGGATCCCCGCCCACCTTGAGCTGAAACCGCCGGTATCCCTCGGACCGGTATTTTTCAACATCGGCGGCCATTGCATCCGGAGACTGCTGGGAAATGGCCCTGTAGAGAGGGTAATCCCGTACCCATGTCCCCCCGAGGAGCATCGAGAGGGGGAGCTTCACGGATTTCCCGAGTATGTCCCAGCAGGCGATGTCGAGAGGGGATTTGAGATACAGGTGGCCGCTCAGGGTCCTGTCCATGACGCTGTTGATGACGTTCGCAGCCCGGGGATCCATCCCGATTAGGACACCGCCGAGCGCGCGGACCCCCGCGGGAATCCCCTCCGGGTACGACTCAATGTACGCCGACCCAAGCGGACAGACCTCACCGTACCCGGTGATCCCCTCGTCCGTGTTGATCCTCACGATGGAACTGAGGAATGAGCTTACCGATCTCCCCCCGGACCACGCGTAGCGGGCGTCGAGAAGCCGGTACGGCACCTGGAACAGATCGATCTGCGTTATTTTCATATCTGATGCTCCCCTCCCGCCTGCGAGGTCCGGCCTGAATCTGCATCGCGGAGCGCCGTAATTCCGTGCGCGGAATATATCACCGGAATGTCAGAAAGACAAGGAGCGGGGAATTTACATTTACTTCAGTGTTACATTTTCTTCAGGACAACGTTCCCGTTGATCGTCTTGAGCGTGATGCGGTTGTTCCCTCCCGACACTGTCCCGGTGCCGCGTATGATCTTGCGCGGGGAACCGTTGTCCCTCTCCCACCCGGGGGAAACCTCCTGGCTCACGGGGAAATCGCTCGTGATCGTGTATTCCCCTTCGTGCTCCTTTGTAAAGGAGAGCTCTATCGTGATATCCATCGAGAGCCCCGCGGGGACGCGCAGCGTAACGTCCCCCGACATCGACGAGAGCGCAACGGACCTCTTCCCCACGGAGGGATCGCCGGTCATCGTCGCTTCCATATCCCCTCCCATCGTCGTCGCGTCGATCCAGCCGTCCACGGCGTCGAGCCGGACCTCTCCGCCCATAGTCTTCGCTTTCACGAACCGCGCGGCCGAACGGACATGTATCGGACCCCCCATCGTGCTGAGCACGGCTCCCTCGGGGGCGTCATCGACGTTGATTTCTCCCCCCATCGTCGAGATGTTCACCTCACGTCCCGATTTCTCCCCGGAGCGCCGCGTAATATTCTTCTGCGAGACGTTTCCCCCCATGGACGACGGCTTCACATTCCCCGTCACGTCCTCCAGGAGCACCTCACCCCCCATCGTCTTCACGCTTCCGTCGACGTCAGAGTTCCTCAGCGTCACCGCTCCCCCCATCGTCAGGAGATCGAGATTCCCCTTCAATCCGGCGAGCGTCAGCGCCCCTCCCATCGTCTTCCCCGTCATCGTCCCCTGCACGTCCTCAATGGAGACGCCTCCCCCCATCGTTTCAAGCCGGACGTCGTACCGGCGGGGAACGCGTATCTCAAGCCGGATCCCGCCGCTTCTGTTTTGCGCTGAGCCGGCATAATGCGAGCGGACGGACACACCGGAGGAAGTTTCCTCCATCTCCAGCGTGGCCTCGCCCCCATCGCGTCCCTCGCGGAAACCCTTCACGAGGACCGAATCGCTGTCCCAGCCCCGTATCGCGATTCCCCCTCCGGTCTTCAGATCGATATCAATCTTCTTCCCTGCGGAAGTGGCAAATTCCTTCTCGAAGTCTGCCGGACGGGCCGCGCAGACGAAGAAGGGGGCAAGCATCAGCAGCACCAGAAGGCGTTTCATGGGGCATCTCCGTATGTTTTTGGGTTCACCTGTTCCACCAGTAGCTCAACTTGACCATGAAAATATCGTCCGGGCGGATGTTCAGCATCTGACCGAACGAATGATTGAACTGAAAATCACCGGTGACGTCGGACTGGGCACGGGTCTGGGTCCAGACAACATACAGCGTGGAGCCGGGGAGGTATTCCCAGCGGAGCACGGCGTTCCCGCGGAACGATTTCAGGTTGAAGTCGGGATTGGCAAAAGAGAAGGGGACACCGTGCCCTCCCGCGGGGAGGACGGTATACGTCCCGTCACTGAGCGAAATGGAGGACCCGTCCGTCCCGTATTCCGTGTATGCATACGAGCGGGGCTTCGCGAGCTCGCGGAAGTTCCTGTAGTCGGCCGCGGAGATGAGAGGCTGGACGTAGAGCTGAAGACTGAGCTCCGGAGTAAACGTCCAGTTCAGCCGAATGTTCGCGGAGAGCGTCGTCTGGTTCAGGAGGGCGAACACGTACCGGCTCCCGTACGTCGCGGTCGCCGCCGGGTCGACGAACGAGCCGACCCAGCCGAGGAAATCGACGTTCCGCTCGAACCCGGGCCCAAAACTGAGCGAGACGCTCCGCAGAGGCTTCCAGTCGAGCGTCGCATACACGTTCCAGCTCGTCTCCCGGTCCGAGTACATTGACGAGGAGATATCGAGGTCGACGTCCTTCCGGACGTCAGTCGTGATCTCCTCGTCGAACTGGTATCCGGCCCAGTTCATCGTCAGAGGACCGCCGCGCGCCCTCGTCGGGTTGACGGTCTGCGGATTGTACGCGTAGTCGACGCGGAGCTGGTAGTAATTGAGGAGCTGGAGCGACCCCTGTCCGTATACCCCGCGCCAGATGAGGTCGCCGTCGAAATCGGTTGTCTGGAAGAGGGCCGCGAGCGCCTGGGCGCTGCGGAAGTATTCCGTGGGCTCCGTCCATTGATATCCGACGCCGGCGTGGGCATTGACGACGCCGGAGCGCCACATGAATCCGAGATCGGTGTTGTCAAACCGGGGGTCGATGACGCCGAACGCCGAATTCACGAAGAGATTTCCCTTCTGCTTCACGAGAACGACCCTCCCCGCATACCCCGCGAACGACGTGGCGGTGCTGTCGAGCCGGTAGTGGACCGCGTCCGGGCGCTGGAGATAGTGCTGGGCGTCGCTCTGGAGATTGATCATCCTCGTCCGGTCCCCCTCGGCGAGTGACGCCGCACCCCAGCCGCTCATGACCCAGGTCTTGTCACCGTCGAGAAACGCCCAGCCGTCCAATCCCGTAACGGTGGACATGCTGTTGAGATCGTCCCGGAGCGCCCCGTCGCGGAACATCCTGGACGTCGTCGTGGAGATCACGCCGAGCGCCTCTCTCCCGCCGTCGAACTCTTTCTGCACACGGGCCACGCCGTAGTACGTGAGCGGTTCCACCTCCAGGCTCGAACGGACACCCGCCGTCTGGAGGCTTGCATACTCTCGCCCGGTGAGAGCCTGGACCGCCCCGACGTTCCAGCTGTCCCCGAGCTTCCCGGAGATTTTTGCCGCAGCGAGTATGTCCGTCCCCGTCGGCACGTCCACGTAGTCCGCGGCGGGGATGCTCCCCTGGGGAGCCCTGCCGATCCTGCGCGTATAGAAGAACTCGGGATCGCTCCAGTTAAATCCCCAGTAATTGACCGCCCCTCCCCTGCCGAAGCGGAACGTCGAGGCGCCCTCGATGAAGAACGGACGCTTCTCGTTGAAATACGTCTCGACGTCGCTCAGGTTCACGACCGCCGGATCCACCTCCACCTGTCCGAAATCGGGGTACGCCGTCGCATCGAGCGTCAGGTTCGAACTGAGTCCGAATTTGATGTCCGCGCCCATCCTCGGAACGTACCGGGAGCCGGTGTGGAAGGGATCACCGGCCGCATGCTGGAGGTATTCTGCACGCGTCGTGACGTAGGGGAGAATCTCGACGTCCCGCCCCGGGCGTATGTCCCGGATCCCCGTCAGGTCCGCAAACCGCGACACAAAACCGCTTCCGTTTTTCGGCGTAAACGCCGTCCAGTCGGTTTCGTTCCTCCTGGCAATGTCCCTGCGGAAATCCACCCCCCACACCTGTCCCTCCAGGTTATGGAAACGGAGCTGGGAGAACGGGATGCGCATTTCCGCCGTCCATCCCTCCGCGTCCTTCTGCACTTTCCCCTCCCAGACTCCGTCCCAGGAATCGTCGCTCCAATCGTCGTTGTACAGTATACCATCGTAGAGCGTCCCCGCGGGATCAAGCCCGAAGTAGAAGCCGGACCGGCCGTCATGATAGGGATCGATGTAGAGCTGGAAGAGGTCGGTGTTCTGAACAACGTCGCGGCGGCCGAGACGCACAATGATGGAATCGGGGGAAGGGTCGTACATCCTCGCCGCGACGTAGAGCGCATTATCATCGTACGCAACGCGGACCTCTGTCCTCATCCCGGGCACCCCTCCTTCAGTCGGGTCGCGCTGGGTGAATGTGTCGAAGGAAGGGACATCGCGCCATGCGGCGTCTTCGATGTTCCCGTCAACGCTTACCCGGCCTCCCAGGCGGGCCGCGTGAACCTCCAGCCGGGGGGGCGGGGGAGTGTCCCCCCCCGGAGGGGCCGCCGGCATGAGAAGCAGGAGCGCGAGGAGCATGTCACTTTTTCTCCCTGCGGATTTCGATATTCCCCGAAACCGCGTCGAGTGCAACCTCTTCTCCGCCGCCGTTCAGGAGGACCGTCGCGCGGATTTCGTGACCCTGTTCGTCCTTTTGATAATTTTCCATATTGAAGTCGGACCGTATCTCGTACGAGTCCTTCTGCACGCGCCACCAGCCCCCGACATGGATCCTCGCACTTATCGTCGCCCGGGCACCTTCCGGCACGACGAGCCTGATATCCCCTCCCGCCGTTGTCAGACGGCTCCTGCCGTTTTTCTGCGGGTTGAGCACCGCGACAATATTTCCCCCCGCGGTATTCCCCTCGACTGTCCCCGTCATGTTTTCCAGCTCCAGATCCCCGCCCGCGCTTGTCGCTTGCACGGTCCCCGAGGCGCCCCCCAGCATCACGTTTCCCCCCGATGTCGTCAGCCGGGCACTCCCGGAAACAGATCCCGCCGTGATATCACCTCCGGAGGTCAGCGCCGTCGCTTCCCCCCCCACGTCCCCTATGCTGATATTCCC
>Ga0209698_10000569_pt1 | contig 42277 bp, 32 predicted proteins | sample LitLauG_LLR_2012_FD_187203 | JGI IMG/M metagenome (GOLD analysis project Ga0209698, IMG submission 187203) | Freshwater sediment microbial communities from Pennsylvania, USA - Little Laurel Run_MetaG_LLR_2012 (SPAdes) (version 2) | ecosystem: Environmental > Aquatic > Freshwater > Creek >... | reverse complement strand
AGCGAAAGCGACGAGTCGGCGGGCCCCCCGTGTAGACAAGGGCATGGTTCCACGAAGTGCAGCCAACGCGAGGAACTCGACGCTTCTGTAACCCATCAGTCCGGTCTATACCACGGCGCCGACCCTCACCCTTCCCTCTCCCACTCCGTGGGAGAGGGGATTCGAACTGTCGCAAGCCGTCCTCGCCCGGCGACCGCCCTTGGCTATGCGGGGGCGCGCCAGCGACGAGCGAAAGCGACGAGTCGGCGGGCCGCCCGCGTAGACAAGGGCATGACCCCACGAAGTGCACCCACCGCAAGAGCGCAAAGCAATGCCTCGGCCGCCAGCAAGCGGCAGTGAACGTTTCCCTGCGAGGGGAATCGATGCTCAGCGATTCTCCAGCCGGTTGTAATCGAGCAGCCCGAATGCCACCCGATCCGCCTCGCGCATCGCCTCGTGCACCTCGTCGCTGAACGCCCAGAAGCGCGGGTCGGTGCGCCGCATGCCGTAGCGGTCGAGCAGTGCGGCATAGGACGATTCGCCGTCGAGGGCCGCGACCCGCCGGGTCAGTTGCGGCAGATCCTCGGCCCGCACCGACCAGAAGGCGTTCGGATAGGCGCCGACGAAACCGTGGGCAACGGTCAGAGTGTCTTCGGCCGGCACGCGCCGGCGGTCCTCGAAGAAGATCTCGGCGACGTTCTTGTGCGCGCTGTTGTTGAGCACCGTCAGCCATAGCGGACCGGCCTGCTGGCGCTCGACGCGCAGCAGCGTCATCTGCGGCAGCCATTGCAGGCTGCTGCCGCGCACCGCGGCGAGGTCGTGCAGCTTCTCCCGCAGGTCGGGGTCCAGGCCGTCCGGCAGATCGTGGCGGTGCGACAGCGCGGGGCCGATGCGGTCGCGCAGCCGCGCCAGCAGCGCGTCGAAGGCGAGATCCGGCGCCATGCCCTCCATGCCGACCTCGAGCCGCTCGCCCGCCGGCAAATGGCTCGCGGCGACGAAATCCAGGGTCCAGCGCGGCGCCTCGCGGTACCAGCGCAGCTCGAGCGCGCGGTGCGCGTCCTCGGGCAAGAGCGAAAGGAAATTCTGCTCGCCCTCGATCCGCAGGAAATCCATGTAGAGCCGGCTCTTCAGCTGGTGGGCCACGTTGCCGTAGACATCGTAGCCAGCCACCAGGAGGTAATGCAGCCGCTCGAGCAGCGGATAGGTGATGATCCAGGCGGTCTGCGGCCGCTCGCCGATCAGCCCCTGCTCCACCGTGGCGTTGTCGTAATGGCGAAAGACCGTCAGGGCGGCATTCGGATTGCCGCCGCCGTCCTCGTCCCGACCGTCCCAGATGAGATTCTTTCCGGGCGGCAGGATCGGCATGTGGTGTTCACGGCTGAACGTCACCCGGTCGTCCAGGTAACGCTTCTGCGCCTCGGCATAGCCCAGCCAGTGGCGCACCACCGGGACGTTGCTCTCGTACTCGACCGGCAGGCGCAGGTTGGCGCTGTTCTGCGCCAGGAAGAGTTCCTGGTCGCGCTCGTCCATCGCGGTCGGGTTGGCGAAGAAGACCCAGAAATGGTCGTCGATCACGTCGACCGCCTGCTGACCCTTGCACACCGGGCCCTTGATGAATCCCATCACCGTGAACTGTGCCTCGTCGAGCAGGAAGCGAAAGCGCGAGACGACCGGGATCGGTGCGAAGGCCACGAAGGGGTTCGCGGCGACCTCGGCACGGTAGCCCGGCAGCGCCGTCACCGTGAATGGCGCATCGACGAACCAGCGCTGCCAGCGGGCGAGCCTGGAGTCGTCGAGCCGATACGGCAGGTGCGACTTGAGCAGCACCGTCTCGCGCAGCGGTTCGATCCGGTAATACGGCCGCGCCACGCCCGGATCATCGAACGGCCGGCGCGTCGCGATCCGCTCGACTGGCACGCCCGGCGGCGTGCGCGAACGAACCAGGCGGAAGTAATGCAGGTCGTCGCCATAGTGCAGGTCAGCGAGGAAGAGATGTTCGTACAGGAAGCGCGCCACCAGCTGGCGCTTGGGGTCGTCGGCGTTGAACCAGGATTCCCAACGCTCGATCTGGCGCGCGATGAGGGGTTCGGCCGGCGGATCGGGCGCGCGCGGTGCGCCCGCGGCAATCCAGCGCAGCAGCCGCTCGCGCTCGGCGTCGGCGATCTGCGGCAGGCCGAAGGGCATGCCCCATAGCGGATAGCGCGCCGCGAAGTCGGCGTAGCCCTCGATCGCCGTGCAGCGCTGGGCGCGGTCGATCGACACGTCGAAGCTGCCGGGCAGCAACGGCCCGGCGGGCAGCGGCGACCTTTGCTTGAGCAGCAGCATCTGGGCGAGCAAGCTGCCCGTCACGTCGTCGACGCCCGGTCGCTCGTTGAGCACCGCATGGAAGCCGCGCCGGCGCCACGCGGACGCGCCGAACGCATCCTCGAACAGCCGGGTCGGCGCGGTATTGAGCAGGCGCGCGCCGTCATAGACCCGCTCGGGGCTGGCCCCGCGCGCCACGCCCTCCCAGGCGCTCAGCTTGAGCTGGCAGGGCGCGTCGTAGCAGCCGTGGCAGACCACGCAGCGGCGGTTGAGGATGTCCTGCACTTCGGCATATGGAACCGCATGCGGCCCCGGCGCGGCCGCTTCGTCGTAGCGACCCGGATCGGGTCGGCCATAGCGGCTGTCCCACTGGTCGGCCGTCAGGGTACTGCAGGCGGCGAGCATCGCCACCACCGGGATCAGGGCGCGCCAGCTCCGCCGGATCGTCCGCATCGGCGGTCGTGCCTCAGGCGCCAAGCCGGCCGGCGCGCCGCCGGCTCATTCGCCGAGCAGCCCGGCGACGCCGGTGCCTGCGGGCAGGATGCCCGAGCGCGCATACAGCTCGAGCTTGGCCCGCGAATCGAGGATGTCCAGGTTGCGCAGGCGCAGCTGGCCGATCCGGTCGAGAGGCGAGAAGGCCTCGTCCTCGACCCGCTCCATCGACAGCCGTTCCGGATGGTAGGTGAGGTTCGGCCCCTGCGTGTCGAGGATCGTGTAGTCGTCGCCGCGCCGCAGTTCGAGCGCCACCGTGCCGCTCACCGCGCGGCCGACCCATTTTTGCAGCGTGTCGCGCAGCATCAGGCTCTGCGGGTCGAACCAGCGCCCTTCGTAGAGCAGCCGGCCCAGGCGCCGTCCCATCGTGCGGTAGTTGTCGATCGTTCCTTCGTTGTGGATCGCCGAGACCAGCCGCTCGTAGCCGATGTGCAGCAGCGCCATGCCGGGCGCCTCGTAGATGCCGCGGCTCTTGGCCTCGATGATGCGGTTCTCGATCTGGTCGCAGATGCCCAGGCCGTGGCGCCCGCCGATCCGGTTGGCCTCGAGCACGAGTTCCACCCGGCTGGCGTACGACCGGCCGTTGAGGGCCACCGGAAAGCCGTCCTCGAACTGCACCGTGACCTCTTCGGCACCGATGGCCACCGCGGGGTCCCAGTGGCGCACCGACATGATCGGCTGGACGATGCGCAGGCCCTTGCCGAGGAATTCGAGCTCCTTGGCCTCGTGGGTCGCGCCCCAGATGTTCGAGTCGGTCGAATAGGCCTTCTCGGCGCTCATCCGGTAGGCCAGCCCGTGCTCGGCGAGCCAGGCGCTCATCTCGCGGCGTCCGCCGAGCTCGCGCACGAAGTCGCGGTCGAGCCAGGGCTTGTACACGCGCAGCGCCGGATTGGCCAGCAGGCCGTAGCGGTAGAAGCGCTCGATGTCGTTGCCCTTGTAGGTCGAACCGTCGCCCCAGATGTGGACGCGGTCCTCCTGCATGGCCTTGACCAGCACCGTGCCGGTGACCGCCCGCCCGAGCGGCGTGGTGTTGAAATACGTCCGCCCGGCCGAGGCGATGTGGAAGGCCCCGCATTGCAGGGCGATCAGGCCCTCATGGACCAGTGCCTCGCGGCAGTCGACCAGCCGCGCGCCCTCGGCACCGCACTGGCGCGCGCGTGCGACGATATCCTGGTAGTCGGTCTCGTCGGGCTGCGCCAGGTCGGCCGTGTAGGCATACGGCAGCGCGCCCTTGTGGCGCATCCAGGCGAGCGCGGCCGACGTATCGAGGCCGCCCGAAAAGGCGATACCGACGCGTTCGCCGACCGGAAGGGAAAGCAGGATTGTGCTCATCGTGGGCTCAATTTTACCCCGGCGGCGCGCGGCACTTGCACCGGCGCGGGAACGGCAGCGGCGCTGCCGGTCAGGTCAGGGCGACGCTGCTGGCCTCGCCCGTCTCGCTGGGCGCGCCGGTCAGCGGCTGCAGGGTCGAGCTGACCGAGATGTCGTCGAGCACCGTAAGCGGCATCAGTACCGTGCCGGGTTCGCCGCGATTGCTCAGTTCATCGAGGGTGGCCGCGGCGTCCGGCGAGAGCGCGATGGCATGGGCCGCGTCCTGCGGTTGCGTCGGCGGACCGGCGGCCAATTCGCGCGCCGCCCGTTCGAGCGCCGCACCGGTCGACACCGAGCCGGTCGCCGGCGGTTCGTCGAGCCGGGCCGACAGGACCGGTATGTCGTCGGCCAGGCGCTCGGCAGCCACGGCCGGCGCGGCTTCGGTCGACGGCGGCGCCTCGGCGGCGGCGGCCTCCGGAGCCGGGCCGGCGTCGACGCGCAGCGCCGGCAGTTCCTGCAGGATGGTGGGCGGCGGCGCGCCGCGCTGGCGCGTCACCGGCTCCGGATCGCTGCCGAAGGTGCGCGCGATGTGGTCCGCCGGCACCGGCTTGCCGAACAGATAGCCCTGGCCGCGCTCGCAGCCCAGGCTCTTGAGCAGCTTGAGCTGGTCGACCCGCTCGATGCCCTCGGCCACGACCTCCTTCTGCAGGGCGTGGGCCATGTTGATGATGGCGGCGACGATCTTGCCGGCGTCGTTGTCGTGGCGCGCGTCGACCAGGAAGCTCATGTCGAGCTTGAGCACCTTGGCCGGCATGGTCTTGAGGTAACTGAAGGACGAGTATCCGGTGCCGAAATCATCGATCGCGATGAGCACGCCATCGGCGGCCAGCTGGTTGAGCGCCTCGACCGCCGCCTTGCCGCCTTCGACCAGCATCGACTCGGTGACTTCGATCTCGAGCGCGCCGGCCGGCATCTGCGTGGTTTCGAGGAGCGTGCGCACCTTGGTGACGAAATTGCTGCGCGGCAGCTGCCCGTTGGACACGTTGACCGAGATGCGCGGCACCCGGACCCGGTCGTCGCGCCAGCGCTTGTGCTGCCGGCAGGCCTCGTTCATGACCCAGATGCCGATTTCCGGGATGAGGCCGATCTCTTCGGCGTATTCGACGAAGTCGCGCGGATAGAGCAGGCCCTTGGTCGGATGCTGCCAGCGCACCAGCGCCTCGACGCCGCACAGCGCGCCGGTGCGCAGGTCGATCTGCGGCTGGTAGTGCAGGACCAGTTCGCCGTGCGCCAGGGCGTTGCGCAATTCGCCGTCGAGCACCGAGCGCCGCTTGCTCTCGGCATTCATCGGTTCCTCGAAGAAGGCGAAGCGGCTGCGCCCGGCGCTCTTGGCGCGGTACATCGCGGTGTCGGCCATCTTCAGCAGCTCGGGGCCGCCGGTGCCGTCGTCCGGATAGAGCGAGATGCCGACGCTGGCGCCGGTGTAGATGGTCTGGCCGTCGATCTCGAAGCGGCGCGACAGCGACTGGATGAGCTTGCGCGCCACCGAGGCGGCCTCGCGCGGCGACTTCACGTCGGGCAGGATCACCGTGAATTCATCGCCGCCCAGGCGCGCCACCACGTCGTCCTCGCGCACGTTGTTGCGGATGCGGTTCGAGGCCTGGATCAGCAGCCGGTCGCCGAAGGCATGGCCGTGCGTGTCGTTGGCCTGCTTGAAGCGGTCCAGGTCGATGAACAGGATCGCCATGGTGGTCTTCGAGCTCGATGCCTTGTCCAGCTCCTTGGACAGCAGGGACTGCATGGCCACCCGGTTGGGCAGGCCGGTCAGCGGGTCGACGTAGGCCAGGGAATGCAGCTTCTGGTCGCGTTCGGCACCGCTGAAGCCGGCGATCAGCCGGTTGGCCACGCCGTTGAGCATCTTCAGCTGGCCGGCCGAAAAGCGGGTCGGGGCGCGATGGCAGGAGACCATGAGACCCCAGGCGCGGTTGCCGCGCGAGATCGGCATGGAGAAGAAGTTCTGCACGCCGACCTCGCGGCGCAGGACGTCCTCGTATTCCGGCGGAAACGGCGACAGCGGCTCGGTGTGGTCGGTCGGCGTGAGCGGGACCCGCCGCTTGAGCTCGGCGATGATTTCCAGCTTTTGGCTCGAGATGCGGTTGCGCTCGCCCTCGCGGATGACGAAGATGCGCAGCGTGTCGGCGGCGTCGGTCTCGAACAGGCCCAGCACCACGACCTCGCCCAGCGTGACCAGGCGCAGGCAACGCAGGGCGCTGCGGATGAGCGCGCCGACATCGAGCTTGGTGAGGATGGCGTCGTCCATCTGCGCCAGGATCTGCTGGGCCGACAGGCTGGCATCGAGGTTGCGCGCCATGGCGTTGATGGCGTTGGCCAGCTTGGCCACCTCGTCGCGGCCGGGCACCATCACCGTGGTGCTGAAGTCCTGCTTGGCGATGCGGGTCGTCGATTGCGTCAGCGAATCGAGCCGGCGCACGATCATCTCGCTTTGCCCGACGGCCAGGATCACCGCCAGCACCAGGGCCACGCTGGCGACGACGACCAGATCCTGCAGCAGTTGCACCGACAGGCCCGACTGGACGACGAGCGCCGCGCCCAGTGCGGCCACCGGCAGCAGCACCAGGGCGGCAAACTGGACCATCATTCGTACGCCGATCGCGCTTCGATAACCTTTCAGCGGCATCTTCTTCGTTCACGTTGCAGCGCCTGGCAAGCCTGCGCCAGCGTTTGGACCGATGCGCAGCCCACGGTGCGGCGCGGCGCCGCACGGCGATGAGTGGCAAATGGCCCGCGGCCGATCGGCGACCGAAGCGCGGCCGATCCCGGGTCATTTCTTCTTGAATGATCTTGCCCAGAGTTTCGGCTTTCCAGTGAAGCAAATTGCCCGGGAAAAGTAGTGCAATCGATCGTCGAGATGGCTCCGAAATGCTCCCGTCGACGCCGGCGCGTGGCCGGAAAAGTCAATCGAATCAGAGGCCGCAGCCGATGCCCCGGACGGCGTCGTGGCCGGCCGGCGGCAAGCCGCAGTGGCCCGGTTACACTGGTTGCGGGCCGCCATGCCGGCCGCAATCCACGAAGGAGAACGCACCATGACGATCCGCGTCGGTGAAGCGCTGCCTGATGGCAAGATCCAGGAATACATCGAGGTCGAGACGGCCGGCTGCAGCATCGGGCCGAACACGTTTTCCGTCCATGACCTGGTGCGCGGCAAGAAGATCGCGATCTTCGGCCTGCCCGGGGCCTTTACCCCGACCTGCTCGGCGCAACACGTGCCGGGCTACGTCCGCGAGGCCGACGCGCTGCGTGCCAAGGGCGTCGACGAGATCTGGTGCCTGTCGGTCAACGATGCCTTCGTCATGGGGGCCTGGGGCCGCGACCAGAAGGTCGGCGGCAAGGTCCGCATGATGGCCGACGGATCGGCCACCTACACCCGCGCGCTGGGGCTCGAACTGGACCTGGTCAAGGGTGGCCTGGGCCTCCGCTGCCAGCGCTTCTCGATGCTGGTCGAGAACGGCGTGGTGACCCGGCTGAACATCGAGGCGCCGGGCAAGTTCGAGGTCAGCGACGCCCAGACCCTGCTGAAGCAGCTCGGCTGAGCCTGCGCCTCGCGGTGCGCTGCGCGCGGGGCGCGACCGGCCCGCGGGCCCGCCGCGCGCAGGCCGATCATCGATCCGCCGGCTTGGCCCGTTCCGAGCGCAGGACGAAATCGCGCGGCCGAAAGCCGAGCAGACCGAGCGCCGCCAGGTAGACCGCGGCCCCGGTGCCGACCGCCCCGCACAGCCAGGCCACGCGCTCGGCCAGGCCCGGGGCCATGGCGTGCGAAAACGGGAATTGCGCCGCGAATCCGAGCAGCGCCACCGCCATCGCCAGCAGTGCGACGCCCAGGCGCCACGAGAAGCCCAGCCACTCGCGCCCAGGGCGGTAGATGCCCAGGCGCATCAGACCGGCGAGCAGGAAGGCGCAGTTGCACAGCGCGCCCAGGCCGATCGACCAGGCCAGGCCGGCGTGGCGCAACCAGGGCACCAGGGCCAGGTTGGCCAGCTGCGTCGCCAGCAGGACGAACACGCCGATGCGCACCGGCGTGCGGATGTCCTGCCGCGCATAGAATCCGGGCGCCAGGATCTTCACCCCGATCAGGCCCAGCAGCCCGACCGCGTAGCCGCGCAAGGCGGCCGCCGATTGCGCCGCGTCCAGGGCGCTGAAACGGCCGCCCTGGAACATCGCGCCGATCAGGCCTTCGGCCAGGACCGCCAGCCCGAGCGCCGCCGGCAGGGCCAGCAGGCAGGTCAGGCGCAGGCCCCAGTCGAGCAGCCGCCGGTATTGCGCGGCGTCGCCGGCGGCGTGCGCGCTGGAGAGCGTGGGCAGCAGCACCGTGCCGATGGCCACGCCGAGCAGGGCGGTCGGCAATTCCATCAGGCGGTCGGCGTAGTACAGCCAGGCGTTGCTGCCGGTCCCCAGGCGCGATGCGATGTTGGTATTGATGATGAGACTCAACTGGGCCACGGAGACCGCGAAGAGTGCCGGCAACATCTGCCGCAGGATGCGGCGCACGACCGGATCGGCGTAGGCGGTGCGCAGCCCCGACAGCCGCGGCAGCATGCCCAGCTGCGCCAGGGCCGGCAGCTGCAGCGCCAGCTGCAGCACGCCGCCCAGGACCACGCCCAGGGCCAGCACCAGCACCGGCGGATCGAGCTCGCGGCCCAGCAGCAGCGTCAGGCCGATGATCGACAGGTTGAGCAGCACCGGCGTGAACGCCGGCACGCCGAAGCGGCCGTAGGCATTGAGCACGCCGCCGAAACACGCCACCAGCGACATGAACAGGATGTACGGGAACATCCAGCGCGTGAGCAGCGTCGCCAGGTCGAACGAGGCCGAATCGCGGAAGCCGGTGGCGATCACCGCGACGAAGGCCGGCGCGCCGGCGATGCCCAGCAGCGAGACGCCCAGCAGGACCCAGAACAGCACCGAGGCCACGTGGCCCAGGAGCGCCGGCGTGCGGCCGGGTCCTTCGCGCTGCTTGACCTCGGAGAAGATCGGCACGAAGGCCTGCGCGAAGGCGCCCTCGGCGAACAGCCGGCGCAGCAGGTTCGGGATGCGAAAGGCGACGGTAAAGGCGTCCATCTCGGCGCCGGCGCCGAAGTAGCGCGCGATGAGCAGGTCGCGCGCCAGCCCGGTGAGGCGCGACAGCATGGTCAGGCCGCTGATGCGCGCCGCGGCGCGCAGCAGGTTCACCGGGAACGCGCCCGGCCGCGCCCGCCCGCGGCCCGACCGCCATCGTGGCGTCGGGCGAAGCGCGGCGGCATGCCGCGGCAGCGCCAGGAAACGCGCGGCGCCGCCGGGGGCCGCTGCCGCGGGACCGGTGGCACGGGCCGGCTGGCTGGCAACGAGGAATTCATTCTGCTATAGTGTAAAGCTTTGCTGCGGCGATCCTGCAGTGCCCAACCGAGCTTCACGGCGCGAGCGTCACGGCGCCGGGCCGGCCGGGCGCGGGGCCAGGCCGCGGCGTGACGCGGCGCGGCCCGCGGCCGGCGCGTCGGCCGCCCGGACCGCAGCGGCCCATCGAGGAATTCCGGCATGGCAAACAGCAAGCAAGCGAAGAAGCGCGCCCTGCAGGCGCGGGCCCGCAACGCCCAGGGCGCGGCACAGCGTTCGCGCCTGCGCACGGCGATCAAGCAGGTGCGCAAGGCGGTTGCGGCGGGCGACAAGGCGGCGGCGGCGGAGATCCTGCGCAAGTCGACCAGCGTCATCGATTCGATCGCCGACAAGAAGCTCGTGCACAAGAACGCCGCGGCACGCAACAAGAGCCGCCTGGCCGCCGCCGTCAAGGCGATGGCCTGAGCCGCCGCGGCCGCGCGCCGCACGCGCCGGCCCGGCGACGCGCACAGGCCGCCGCCCCCGCCGGACACGCCACGACCCGCTGGCGCATGCCCAAGCCCTCCTCCCGCGTCGTCGTCATCAACGACGACGCGCTCATCCTCAAGGAACTCCTCAAGGGTCTGAACGCCGCCGCGCGCTCGCTCGACAATCCTTTCGGCATCTCGTTCGTCGGCGCCGCCACGGCCGCCGAAGGCCTGCAGCGGCTGCGCGATGACGGCGACGTGCAGCTGGTCGTGGTCGACGACAAGCTCGCCGCCGCCACCGCCGCCGGCGCGACCGCCCGCGGCGCCCGCAAGCGCAAGGGCGGGTCGCCCGCCGGCGCGCCGCGCAACCTCGTGCAGTGCCTCTCCGACCTGCGGCCGGAAGTCGAGATCTACGTGCTCATCGAGAAGGCCAAGGCCGACCAGGTCGTCGATACGCTCTACGCCGAGGCGGTGAACGGCTACTTCTACCGCGAGGAGCACGACTACCGCGGCATGTTCCGCATCCTCAACGCCCAGATCGCCGAGCGCGCGCGCACGCCGTTCTTCGACGCCCTGCGCTCCTACGTCGCCTCGGCCAAGGACGCCTGGCACACGCCCGGCCACTTCAGCGGCGATGCGCTGCGCGGCAGCCCCTGGGTCGACGATTTCTACCAGTTCATGGGCGAGAACGTCTTCACCACCGATCTCTCGGTCTCGGTGAAGACGCTCGACTCGCTGATGGAGCCGGTCGGCGTCATCGCCGATGCGCAGCAGATGGCGGCCAAGGCCTTCGGCGCGCGGCGCACGCTGTTCGCCACCAATGGCACCTCGACCGCCAACAAGGTCATCCTGCAGACCCTGATCTCGCCCGGCCAGAAGCTGCTGCTCGACCGCAACTGCCACAAATCGATCCACCACGGCGTCGTGCTCTCGGGTGCCCGCCCGGTCTATCTCGATTCGAGCGTCAACCGGCAGTACGGCATCTTCGGTCCGGTGCCCCTGGCGACGACGCTGCGGGCCATCGAGAACCACCCCGACGCACGCCTGCTCGTGCTCACCTCGTGCACCTATGACGGCCTGCGCTACGAACTGGCGCCTATCGTCGAGGCGGCCCACCGGCGCAACATCAAGGTGCTGATCGACGAGGCCTGGTACAGCCACGCGCGCTTCCATCCTGACCTGCGCCCGACGGCGCTCGAGGCCGGCGCCGACTACGCCACGCAGTCGGCGCACAAGACGCTCTCGGCGTTCTCGCAGGGCGCCCTGATCCACGTCAACGATCCCGACCTGGACGACCACGCCTTCCGCGAGAACTTCAACATGCATACGTCGACCAGCCCGATGTACAGCATGATCGCCAGCCTGGACGTCGGCCGGCGCCAGGCGGTCATGGAGGGCTATAAGCTGCTGCAGCGCACGCTCGGGCTGGCCGCCGAGCTGCGCGAGCAGATCGACTCGACCGGCGTGTTCCACGCCCTGACCCTCGAGGAGCTGCTGCCCGAGGAGGTGCGCGGCGACGGCATCCGGCTCGACCCGACCAAGATCACCGTCGACATCTCGGCCTGCGGCCTGACGGTCGACGAATTGCGCGACGAGCTGTTCAACCGCTTCAACATCACGGTCGAGAAATCGACCTTCAACACGATCACCCTGCTGCTGACCATCGGCACCACGCGCTCCAAGTGCTCGCGCCTGTACGACGCGCTGCGCCGCATCGCCCGCGAGCGCCGCGCGCCGCGCCGCCTGTATCGCGCGCCGGTGCTGCCGCCCTTCACGGACCTGCACTGCCTGCCGCGCGATGCCTACTACAGCCCGGGCGAGCTGGTCGGGCTGCTCGATGAAAGCGACCAGGTCAATGCGGCGCTGGTCGGGCGGGTCTGCTGCGACCAGATCGTGCCCTACCCGCCGGGCATCCCGGTGCTGGTCCCCGGCCAGGTGATCAGCGAGACCGTGCTCGAGTTCCTCGTGCGCACGCTGCGTGTCAACAGCAAGATGGAGTTGCACGGCGTCGTCTTCCAGGGGTATCTTCCGGCGGTCCGGGTGCTGCGTGCCGCCGAGAAGCAGCGGCTGGGCCGCCTGTTCGCCGAGGCCGCCGATGCGCCGGTGCGGCCGCGCCGCGGCGGACCGTCGAAGCCCGCGCGCCCGGCCTGACGCTCCCCTGCGCGGCGCAACCGAGTCCGGCCGAACATGTCACCATCGAACCAGCCCATCCGGCATTTCCTGCAGTTCGCCGATTTCACCGGCGCCCAGGTCGAATACGTCGTTGAGCGCGCGCGCATCATCAAGCAGCGCTTCAAGCGCTACCAGGTCTACCAACCGCTGACCGACCGGACGCTGGCCATGGTCTTCGAGAAGGCGTCGACCCGAACCCGCGTCTCGTTCGAGGCCGGCATGTACCAGATGGGCGGCTCGGTGATCCACCTGACCACCGGCGATTCGCAGCTCGGGCGCGCCGAGCCGATCGAGGACACGGCGCGGGTCATCTCGCGCATGGTCGACCTGGTGATGATCCGCACCTTCGAGCAGGGCAAGATCGAGCGCTTTGCGCGCCATTCGCGCGTCCCGGTGATCAACGGCCTGACCAACGAATACCACCCCTGCCAGATCCTCGCCGACGTCTTCACCTTCATCGAGCACCGCGGGTCGATCCGCGGCCGCACCGTGGCCTGGATCGGCGACGCCAACAATGTCGCGTACACCTGGATCCAGGCGGCGCAACTGCTCGGCTTCACGCTGCACGTCTCGACGCCGCCCGGCTACCGGCTCGATCCGGCACTGGCGCCCCATGGCGGCCATCTGCGCGTGTTCGACGATCCGGCCGAGGCGGCGCGCGGCGTCGACCTGGTCACGACCGACGTCTGGACCAGCATGGGCTTCGAAGCCGAGAACGAGGCGCGCCGCAAGGCCTTCGCGCCCTGGTGCGTCGATCGCGGGCTGATGGCCGTTGCCGGCGCCGATGCGCTGTTCATGCATTGCCTGCCGGCGCATCGCGGCGAGGAGGTCACCGCCGAGGTCATCGACGGACCGCAATCGGTGGTCTGGGACGAGGCCGAGAACCGCCTGCACGTGCAAAAAGCGCTGATGGAATACCTGCTGCTGGGCGACCAGGTCATGTAGCGGCAGGCCGCCGCGCCGGCGCTCAGGCGATCGCGCCGTGGCTGCGCAGGAAGGTCGCGAATTCGTCCGGCGGCAGGGCCGGCGACCAGAAGTAGCCCTGGCCGAACCGGCACCCCGCGCCGATCAGGCGGTCGCGCGTCGCGGCGTCCTCGACGCCCTCGCCGACCGTTTCCAGCTCGAAGGTATTGGCGACGTCGACGATCGCCCGCACGATGCTCGCGTCGCCTTCGTCGGCGGTCATGCGCTGGATGAACGATTGGTCGACCTTGAGCCGGTCGACGGCGAAGCGCCGCAGGTAGCCCAGATTCGAGTAGCCCACGCCGAAATCGTCGATCGCGAAGCGCAGCCCGCCGGCCTGCAGGCGGCCGATCAGGCCGTGCAACTGCGCCGTGTCGGCGACCAGGACCGACTCGGTCAGTTCAAGTTCCAGCAGTCCGGGCGGCAGCCCGCTGGCGGCGAGCGCGCCCAGCACGTCGTGCTCCAGGTCGTCGCGCCGCAGTTGCACGGGCGAAATGTTGACCGCGACGACCAGCCCGTCGGCGCCGGCCAGCTGCCACTGGCGCGCCTGGCGGCAGGCCTCGAGCAGCACCCAGCGCCCGACTTCGGCGATCAGCCCGGAACGCTCGGCCAGCGGGATGAATTTCGACGGCGGCACCGCACCGAGTTCGGCGTGGCGCCAGCGGATCAGTGCCTCGGCGCCGACGATGCGGCCGCTGGCCAGCTCGAACTGCGGCTGGTAGTGCAGGCGGAACTCGCCGCGCGCCAGGGCGACGCGGATCGCCGCGACCAGGCCGACCGCCTCCTTGACATCCTGGCCGATGCGCTCGTCGTAGAAGCGGTACATGTTGCGCCCGCCGTCCTTGGCCTGGTACATGGCCATGTCGGCATTCTTCAGCAGCGCGTCGAAGTCCTCGCCGTCGCGCGGGAACATCGCCACGCCCAGCGACGCCGTGAGATACAGATCGACGCCATCGACCGCGATCGCGCGCGCAAAGCCGGCGACGATGCGCGCCGCCACCAGCGTCGTCTCGTGCTCGTCCCGGACGCTCTCGAGCACCACGAGGAACTCGTCGCCGCCCTGGCGGCTGACCGTGTCGCAGCCGCGCACCATGCTGCTCAGCCGGGCCGCCACCTCGCGCAGCAGCTGGTCGGCGGCGACATGGCCGACCGAATCGTTGACCGCCTTGAAGTCGTCGAGGTCGAGGAAGAGAAAGGCGATCGAGCGGCCGCTGCGCCGGGCCATGGCGATCGCCTGCTCGACCCGCAGGCGCGCCAGCAGCCGGTTGGGCAGGCCGGTCAGCGGATCGTGGTGCGCCAGCCGTTCGATGTGCGCGTTGGAATCGGCCAGCCGCAGGTTCTCGCGCTTGAGGTTGTCCATCGTCCGGCGCAGGTCGCGCGCATGGACCCAGATGAGAAAAGCGGTCATCAGCAGGACGAACAAGTCGTAGACGAAGGTCATCGCGTCGCTCGTCTGCGGCTCGTTCACGTGCCAGCCCGTCACGTTGAGCACCGTGATCCCGGCCATGGTCGCGACGAGCAGGCCCAGCATCGCGAGGAAGTGCCTGGGCGTGCCGAAGATGCTGGCGAAGATGAGCAGGCAGGGAAAGGCCAGGATGACCTCGTCGCGCAGACCCCCGGCAATGGTCGCCTGGTAGCAGAGCAGGCCGGTGATCGACAGCAGGAGCGTCCAGGACACCGCGCCGCTGCGGACCAGGTTGGTGAATTTGAGCGCGATCAGCCCGACCAGCGCGAGCACGGCCAGCAGCAGCAGGGCCGTGCCGCGATCGTCGAACAGGAAGGCGAGGACCAGGATCGCCGCCACCGCGGCGAGCGCGGCGCGCACCAGGTTGGCAACCCAGCCCGGCCCGCGGATGCCGCGCAGCGTGCCCGAGCGGTCCTCCAGCGGAGCGGGGTCGCCGCCCGGGACGGGCGAAGACAGGCGCGGCGGCGGGCCGGCGTCCAGCGGCTCCCGCGGCCGCGCGCGACGCGCCGCGGCGCCGGTCGGTGCCACGGGAATCACGGCGCCCGGGTCGCCCCCGGACGATGTCTCAGCGCTCATGAGCTTGTTGTTCGATGTCGAACGGGGCCGGCCTCCTCCCCAGGACCGCCTGGTACCCGCTCACGGATGAACATTACTCCAATCGGCGCGGCAGCCGCCGATCGGCGTGCGGCATCGCGCGCGGCCGCGTCTCAGGCCCCCGCCTGTGCGCCGGTGATACGCACTTCCGGTTCGAGCACGACGCCGAATTTTTCCAGGACCCGCGCCTGCACCTCGCGCGCCAGGGCGAGGACCTCGCGCCCGGCGGCGCCGCCGCGGTTGACCAGGACCAGGGCCTGGCGCTCGAACACGCCGGCGCGGCCGCGCGTGCAGCCCTTCAAGCCGCAGGCTTCGATCAGCCAGCCCGCGCCCAGCTTGCAGCGGCCGCCGGCAAGCGGATAGCTGACGAGCGAAGGGAAATGGGTGATCAGTTCGGCGTGCCGCGCCCGGCTGACGATCGGATTCTTGAAAAAGCTGCCGGCATTGCCCAGGTCAAGCGGATCGGGCAGCTTGCGCCGCCGCAGGGCGCAAACCGCATCGAAAATGTCGTGCGGCCCGGCATCGCCCGGCGCGATGCCGCGCACGGACAGCTCGCGCTCGAGTTCGACGTAACCCGTGACCGGCTGCCAGCGCCGCGGCAGGCGCAAGGTGACCGCAACGATCACCCGCTCGCCGCCGGCGTCGCGCTTGAACGCGCTGTCCCGATAGCCCAGGCCGCATTCCTCGACCGTCCAGTCGCGCGTGGTGCCGCTCGCCGCCTCCCAGACGCTCACCGTATGCAGCCGCTCCGCCAGTTCCAGGCCATAGGCGCCGATGTTCTGGATGGGCGCCGCGCCGACCCGGCCGGGGATCAGGGCCAGGTTTTCCAGGCCGGGCGCGCCGTCGCGGACCAGCTGCTCCACCAGGGCCGGCCAGGACACCCCCGCGCCGGCCCGCAGCAACCGGTCGGCGCCGTCGCCGTCGAGCTCCTCGCATCCTGGAATGTCGATGTGCAGGACCACGCCCGGGTAGTCGTCGACAAACAGGACGTTGGAGCCGCCACCCAGAACCAGCCGCGGCAGCCCCCGGATCCGCCCGTCGCCGAGGATCTCGTCGAGGTCGGCCGCGCGCCGCACCGGCGCGTACCAGCGCGCGCGCACATCGATGCCGAAGGTATTGAAAGGCCGCAGGCTGACCTGCTCCTGCAGGGGGTAGGGCATGCACGGAGTATAGAAGCTTGGGCATACTCGGCCTGTGCGGTCGGTGGGCGGCGCGTTCCGGCGCAGCGCGCGGCGACCGCTGCATCACAGGAGGTCGCCGTGCCCAGCTTCGATGTGGTCTGCAAACCCAACCTGGTCGAGGTCGCCAATGCCGTCGACCAGGCCAATCGCGAGATCTCGACGCGCTTCGACTTCAAGGGCTCGGACGCCCGGGTCGAACAGAAGCAGGAAGCCAAGGGCACTGTCCTCACGCTGTACGCCGACGACGATTTCAAGCTCGCTCAGGTGTGCGACGTGCTGCTGGCCAAGATGGCCAAGCGATCGGTCGATGTGCGTTTCCTCGACCGTGCCGCGGAGCCGGAGAAGGTCGGGCTCGACAAGCGCAAGCAGCTCATCACCGTCAAGGCCGGGATCGAGACGGTGCTCGCCAAGCGCATCGTGCAGCTGGTCAAGGACGGCCGCAGCAAGCTCACGGCGAGCATCCAGGGCGACGCCGTGCGGGTCACCGGCGCGAAGAAGGATGCCCTGCAAGAGTGCATGGCCATGCTGCGCACGCAGGTGACGGACATCCCAATAACATTTGACAATTTCCGCGATTAGGGAGTATTTTCGGCTGCAATTGATTGCGCACCCCCGCTTCCGCGCTACGACATTTGGAGGGGTTTTACGTATGCGGTACGGGGCAAAACCCGGTTCGTTTCCGTCATGGTAGGGATATTCCGACCAGCTGGGGCGATCGGTCGATATGCGGTTGAAAACGTGACGTTTTTCAACATCCCGCATATGCGCGGGTTGGGTTGGGATGGAATATAATCCTTACGTATGAGTATCCAATTCCGCAATGCGCGACTGAACCGCAGCTACCTTGCCAAGGTGGCGGCGGCGACGGCTGCCGCCAAGTCTGCCGCTGCGAGCAATCCGGCGGTCGAAGCGCCATTCGCCGGAGCGCCTGCCGTATCCGCAGGCGATCGCCCGGGCCCGGCGGAAGTCCGCGCCGCGCGCGCCCGGGCGCAGGCCGGTTCGGTGCTCGAGGCCTGCCATCCCGAGATCCTCAAGGCGGTTTCCCTGCTCTGGGGCTTTCCCGAGATGAACGACTATTTCGACCGCCTCTGGATGGCGGATGGCTCGCACGGCCCGATCGATCCGGACGCCATGTCCGAGCTGATGATGCTGTCGCGCGTGCACCTGAGCCTCGTGCCGCGGCGGCCGACGCGCACCATGGCCTCGATCTACGGCAGCAACCGGTTGCACGAGGAACCGACCGCCAGCAACGATCCCTGGAGCGACGTGCCACCCCGGCGCTGATCACCCCGGCGCTGCGCCGATCAGGAAAGGGCCGACTCGCGTCGGCCCTTTTTCATCGTCAAGCGGTCGGCCCGACCAGTTCGAGCGCCGCCGCCGCGACCCGCTCCGCGGTGATACCGAAGTACTTGAACAGTTCCGCGGCCGGCGCTGACTCGCCGAAACGGTCCATGCCGATCACCCGGCCGCCGCTGCCCACGTATTGGTGCCACAGCCGCGTCACCCCGGCTTCGACCGCAACCCGCGGCAGGTCGGCGCCAAGGACCGCGCGCCGATAGTCGGACGGTTGCCGATCGAAGCGCTCGCAGCAGGGCATCGATACGACCCGCACGCCGATGCCGCGCTGCTCGATCTGGGCCGCCGCCTCGACCGCCAGATGGACCTCGGAACCGGTGGCCAGCAGCACGACCTGCGCCTTGGCCGCCGATTCGCGCAGGACATAGCCGCCGCGCTCGATGCCCGCCACCAGCGCCGCGTCGCGCACTTGCGCCGGCAAGGCCTGGCGCGTCAGCAACAGGGCGCTGGGGCCATCGCGGCGCTCCACCGCGCAGCGCCAGGCGACCGCCGTCTCGACGACATCGCAGGGGCGCCAGACATCGAGTCCGGGGATCAGGCGCAGGCTGGCCGCATGCTCGACCGGCTGGTGGGTCGGTCCGTCTTCGCCGACGCCGATCGAATCGTGGGTGAAGACGTGGATCACGCGCAGGCCCATCAGCGCCGACATGCGGATCGCGTTGCGCGAGTAGTCGGCGAAGGTGAGGAAGGTCGCCCCGAACGGGATCAGGCCGCCATGCAGGGCGACGCCGTTGAGCAGCGCGGTCATGCCGAATTCGCGCACGCCGAAGCTCAGGTAGTTGCCGGGCTGGGTGGCGCTGTACGTCGTCGCGCCCTTCCAGTGCGTGAGATTCGATTCGGATAGGTCGGCCGATCCGCCGATGAGCTCGGGCAGCTCGGCGGCCAGTGCCGCGATGGCGCGCTGCGAGGCCTGCCGGGTGGCGAGCTTCTCGCCCTTCTCCAGGGCCTGCGCGACGTAGGCCTGGAAATGGCCGGCAAACGCCTTGGGCAGGTCCCCCGCCATGACCCGCTCGAACTCCGCCGCATCGGCCGGGTGGGCGTTGCGGTAGGCGGCGAAGCGGGCGTTCCAGGCTTCCTGGGCGACCCGGCCGCGCGGCCGCGCGTCCATGGTGGCATAGACCTCGGCCGGGACTTCGAACGGCGGATAGGGCCAGTGCAGTTCGGCACGCGCTTTGGCGACGCTTTCGGCGCCGAGCGCCGAGCCATGGATGCCCGCGCTGCCTTGCTTGTCGGGACTGCCCTTGCCGATGGTCGTCTTGCAGGCGATCAGGCTGGGACGATCGGCCTGCCGGGCGCGCGCGATGGCGCCGGCCACGGCATCCAGGTCATGGCCGTCGACGCTTTCGGCATGAAAGCCGTAGGCGCGGAAGCGGCCCAGCGTGTCGTCGGTGAACCAGCCGGTGACCTTGCCGTCGATCGATATGCCGTTGTCGTCGTACAGCAGGACGAGCTTGTTCAGGCGCAAGGTACCGGCCAGGCTGCAGACCTCGTGCGAGATGCCTTCCATCAGGCAGCCGTCGCCCAGGAAGACGTAGGTATGGTGGTCGACGATCGTCGCGCCGGGCTTGTTGAAGCGGGCCGCCAGGACCCGTTCGGCGAGCGCCATGCCGACGGCGTTGGCCAGGCCCTGGCCAAGCGGGCCGGTGGTGGTCTCGACGCCGGGCGTGACACCGACTTCCGGATGACCGGGCGTTTTCGAATGCAGCTGGCGAAAGCGCTTGAGTTCGGCCATCGGCAGGTCATAGCCGCTCAGGTGCAGCAGCGCGTACTGCAGCATCGAGCCATGGCCGTTGGACAGCAGGAAGCGGTCGCGATCGACCCAGCGCGGGTCGGCCGGGTTGTGCTTGAGGTGCCGCAGCCAGAGCGCCAGGGCGATTTCGGCCATGCCCATGGGCATGCCCGGATGGCCGGAGTTGGCCTGCTGCACGGCATCGACCGCCAGCATGCGGATGGCGTTGGCGGCGAGGGACTCGGCGGTAGGGTCGGCTTGCATCGTGGTCCGTTTCGTAGGGGCGGGGCGACGGGGTCGGGGATCGGTGCGTGCGGCCGCTCTCAGCCGCGGCCGAGCGCCTTCTTGCGCCGCTCCATCAGGCGCCAGATGAAGGGCGTGAAGATCAGCTGCATGGCCAGTTCCATCTTGCCGCCCGGCGCGACGATCGTATTGGGGCGCGACATGAAGGAATCGTGCAGCATCGTCAGCAGGTAGGGAAAATCGATGCCCTTGGGGTTGGCGAAGCGTATCACCAGGAAACTCTCGTCCGCCGTCGGGATCTCGCGGGCCACGAAGGGGTTGGAGGTGTCGACCGTGGGCACGCGCTGGAAGTTGACGTGGGTGCGGTTGAACTGCGGGCAGATGTAGTTCACGTAGTCGTGCATGCGGCGCAGGATGACGTCGGTCACCGCTTCCGTCGAGTAGCCGCGTTGCGCCTTGTCGCGGTGGATCTTCTGGATCCACTCTAGGTTGATCACCGGCGTGACGCCGACCAGCAGGTCCGGGTGGCGCGCGACGTTGACCTTGTCGGTGACCACCGCGCCGTGCAGCCCCTCGTAGAACAGCAGGTCGGTGTCGTTCTCGAAGCGCTCCCAGGCCGTGAAGGTGCCCGGTTCCTGGCCGTAAGGGGCGGCCTCCTCCGCGTCATGCAGGTACTTGCGGTAGCGCCCGTTGCCGGTCTCGCCGTACTCGCGAAAGACGTTCTCCAGGTCCTCGAACAGGTTGGCGTCCGGGCCGAAGTGGCTGAAGATGCCGTTGTTGGCCTTCTCGGCCTCGGCCATCTTCTTGCGCATCTCCTTGCGGTCGTAGCGGTGGAAGCTGTCGCCCTCGATGACCCCGGCCTTGATGTTCTCGCGGCGGAAGATCTTCTGGAAAGTGCGCGTCACCGAGGTCGTGCCGGCGCCGGACGATCCGGTGATGGCGATGATGGGGTGCTTTTCGGACATGGCTGCCTCTCGAGGTGGGACGGTCTGGCTCCGTTGGGGGGGTCGGTCGCGGCATCGGCCGCGCGCTGCGCCTGCGGCCGCTCAGTCGGCGCCGCGGAACAGGCCGCGCATGTTGAAGAGCGGCGTATCGAATTCCTTGGCCGGCGCCGGTTCGGTGTGATAGCGCTCGATCCGTTCGACCTCCTCGCGCGAACCGAACACGAAGCCGATGCGCTGGTGCGCGGCCTCGGGGCGGACCTGCAGCACCGGACCGGTACCGGTGCTGGCGCGCCCGCCGGCCTGCTCGATCAGCATGCCGATCGGGTTGCATTCGTACAGCAGGCGCAGGCGGCCGGGCTTGCCCGGGTCCTTGGTGTCGCGCGGGTACATGAACACGCCGCCGCGCGTCAGGATGCGGTGGGCCTCGGCGACCAGCGACGCGATCCAGCGCATGTTGAAGTCGCGGCCGCGCGGCCCGTGCACCCCGGCCAGGCACTCCTCGACGTAGCGGCGGATCGGCGGCTCCCAGAACCGGCTGTTGGACGCGTTGATGGCGAATTCGCGCGTCTGCGGCGGTACGGTCATGTTCGGATGGGTGAGCAGGAATTCGCCGATCTCCGGATCGAGCGTGAAGCCGTGCACGCCGGTGCCGACCGTGAGCACGAATACCGTCGTCGGGCCGTAGATGGCGTAGCCCGCCGCGACCTGCTCGGTGCCGGCCTGCAGGAAGTCGGCCCGCTCGGCGCGCTTGCGCTCGACCGGCGCGCGCAACAGCGAGAAGATGCTGCCGACCGAGACGTTGACGTCGATGTTCGACGAGCCGTCGAGCGGATCGAAGGCCAGCAGGTAGTCGCCCTGCCCCGGCGTCTCGTTGATCCAGGGATCTTCCATCTCCTCGGACAGCAGGCCGCGCGCGTAGCCGCCCCACTGCAGGCAGTGCAGGAAGGTCTCGTTGGCGAGCACGTCGAGCTTCTGCTGCGTTTCGCCCTGCACGTTGATGTCGCCCGCCGTGCCGTGCATGCCGCTCAACGCGCCATAAGCGACCTTGCGCGAGAGCACCTTGCAGGCCAGGGCCACGCCCAGGATGAGGCTGTTGAAGGCGCCCGAGGCCTTCGGAAAACGGCGGCGCTCCTCGATGAGGAATTGCGTCAGGGACGTCCGGCTGGTGATCATTCCTTGCCTCCTCGTGGCCGTGCCGGCGCGGCGCGCGCGACCCGGTCCTGTTGTCGTCATGCGGCGCGTCGGCGGCGCCCCCTGCCCCCGCCGCGCCACTCCCTGCGTCGATTATGCGGCGGGCAGATCGAGCGGCGCCGCTCCCCGCGACGCCTCCCTTTGTTCTGGCTCAAGCAGGCGGCGCAAATCGGCCACGTCGACCCAGCGCCGGGCAAAGCCCGGCTGCGGCCGCGGCCACGGCCGCTCCGGCTCGCCCAGGTCGGGGACCACGGCGGCGGCGCCGGTCGTGTCCTGCCCAAGCGTATAGCGGCTGGGCGTCACCAGCACGGCGATGCCGGCGGCACGCGCCGCGGCAATGCCCTGCGGCGAATCCTCGATCGCGACCGCTTCACCGGCGCCGATGCCCAGCTGATCCAGGCATGCGAGGTACACGTCGGGGGCCGGCTTCTTGCGCGCCACCTCGTCGCCGGCGACGACGCAGGCGAACGATCCGCGCCAGCCCGTCGCCCCATCGCCGGCACCGAGCAGCGGCCGCAGCAGTGCCGCCAGGTTCTCGCTCGAGGTCGTCGTCGCGATGCCCAGCCGCAGGCCCAACGCCCGCCCTTCGTCGATCAGCCGCCGCACGCCGGGACGCAGTCCGACTTCGCCGCGCTCCAGGCGCCGCGCATAGAGCGCATTCTTGGTGCGATGGATGGCGACGATGCGCTCGGCCGTAATGTTCATCGCCTGGTCGCGGAAATAGCGCGTCAGGCGCTCCTTGCCGCCGGTCACCCGCAGCAGTTCGCGGTACTGGTCGACCGACCAGCTTGTCGCGATGCCATGTTCGGCGAACGCGGCGTTGAACGCCTCGCGGTGGCATTCCTCGGTTTCCGCGAGCGTTCCGTCGACGTCGAACAAGATGGCCGTGAGCATGAATCGAACCGGGACGTTTGAAGGGCGTTGACCGAACCATGTGGTAGTTGTGGATTCTATTTATCACATTCAATAAGAACTATTAAATTATTTTATCGGTTGAGCTAATATTTACTTATGTCCAGAAGGCAAATCACCATTCGCCAGCTTGAAGTCCTGGACGCGATGGCTCGCGAAGGTAGTGTTACGGCCGCTGCTGCTGCACTGCACCTAACGCAACCCGCTGTTTCCATGCAATTGCGCCAGCTCGAGGAGCAACTCGAACTCGCGCTGTTCGAGCCGGTCGGTCGCGGGCTGCAGATGACCGAACCGGGTCGCGAGATGGCGGCACTGGCCACCGACCTGCTGCTGCGCCTGGACGATTTCACGCGGGCCTCCGGCGAATTGCGCGGCGTGCGACGCGGCCGCGTCCGGCTGGGCATCGTCAGCACGGCCAAGTACTTCGCGCCGCGGCTGCTGGCGCAATTCCTCAAATCGCACCCCGGGCTCGACGTCCGGCTCAACGTCTACAACCGCGAACGCATCATCGAGCAGTTGCAGTCCTATGCGATCGACCTGGGCATCATGGGCCTGCCGCCCGAAGGCGTGGCGCTCGACGGCACGCCCTTCGCCCCCAATCCGCTGGCCATCATCGCCGCACCGTCGCATCCCTTCTCGCTGCGCAACACCCTGTCCCCCGAGGACCTGGAGAGCGAGGCTTTCATCGTGCGCGAAGCCGGCTCGGGCACCCGGCACGCGATGGACCGCTATTTCGCCGACGTCGGCATGCATGTCAACGTCGTGATGGAAACCGACAGCAACGAGACCATCAAGCAGTCGGTGATGGCCGGCATCGGCATCGCCATGCTGTCGCTGCACACCGTGCGCCTGGAAATGGCCGCCGGGCGGCTGGTCGTGCTGCGCGTGGCCGGGCTGCCGCTGCGCCGCCAGTGGTACGTGGTCCATTCGCGCCAGCGGCGCCTGACGCCCGCGGCCTGGGAATTCCACCAATACCTCCTGCGCGAAGCCGACGACCTGATGCGCGCCGGCCTCTGAAGGCGCCCGATCGGCGGCCGTCTGCGGCACGAAACTGGTGCACAATGCGGGCCCGAATCCGGCACGCCGCCCGCACGAGAAGCCGGCGGGTCGGCCGGCGGCGCGCCGCCGCCCGCTGCAACGGCGCGGCGCATCCCGTGCCCGAGGCCAAGAACTTCGTCGCACGGCTCCGCGGAAATCCCCTTCACCCGACGGCGAGGCTCCCGAGATGAACCTGTCCTACGTTGCCACCCATGCCAAAGGGCCATGGGCCACCTACCTGTCGCAGATCGACGAGGTGGTTCCCTACCTCGGTCGCCTCGCACGCTGGGTCGAGACCCTGCGGCGGCCCAAGCGTGCCCTGTGCGTCGACATCCCGATCGAGATGGACGACGGGCGCATCGAGCATTTCGAGGGCTTCCGGGTGCAGCACAGCCTGACCCGCGGACCGGGCAAGGGCGGGGTGCGCTACCACCCGGATGTCACGCTCGAGGAGGTCATGGCGCTCGCGGCCTGGATGACGATCAAGAACGCGGCGGTCAACCTGCCCTACGGCGGCGCCAAGGGCGGCATCCGGGTCGACCCGTCGCGCCTGTCGGAGCGCGAACTCGAGAAGATGACGCGCCGCTACACGAGCGAGATCGGCATCATCATCGGACCCAACCAGGACATCCCGGCGCCCGACGTCAACACCAACGCCAAGATCATGGCCTGGATGATGGACACCTACTCGATGAACGTCGGCGCCACCGCCACCGGCGTCGTGACCGGCAAGCCGATCGCCCTTGGCGGTTCGCTGGGCCGCGTCAAGGCCACCGGTCGTGGCGTCTATGTCATCGGCCGCGAGACCGCGCGCCGCGCCGGCATCCCGCTAGAGGGCGCGCGCGTCGCCATCCAGGGCTTCGGCAACGTCGGCTCGGCCACCGCCGAACTGTTCGCCGGCAACGGTTCGCGCATCGTCGCCGTGCAGGACCACACCGGCACGGTCTTCAACCCGCAGGGGCTCGACATCGCCGGCCTGATGGACGAGCTGCGCGCGCGCGGCGGCATCGGCGGCTTTGCCGGCGGCGAGCGCATCCCCGACGAACAATTCTGGGATGTCCCATCGGAAATCCTCGTCCCGGCGGCACTCGAAGGCCAGATCAACGCCGACCGCGCGCGCCGGCTGCAGACGCGCGTGGTGCTCGAAGGCGCCAACGGACCGACCCTGGCCGAAGGCGACGCGATCCTCGCCGAACGCGGCATCCTGGTCGTTCCGGACGTCATGGCCAATTCGGGCGGCGTCATCGTCTCGTACTTCGAATGGGTCCAGGACTTCTCCAGCTTCTTCTGGACCGAGGACGAGATCAACGTGCGCCTCGAGAAGATCCTCGTCGGCGCGTACCGCAAGATCTGCGACGCGGCCGAACTGCACCACATTCCGCTGCGCACGGCCGCCTTCGTCGTGGCCTGCGAACGGGTCCTGCTGGCGCGCGAGGAACGCGGCCTGTACCCGTGAGCGCGCGCGCCGAACGCGCGCGCCGCCGCGCGTTCGGCGCAGCGGCCCCGTCTTGACCGCCGTCCCGCGGCGACCGCGGCCGGGCCGCGCCGCCGTCGCGCCCGGCCCGGACCGGGCTCAGGCCAACACGCCGGACAGCGCCGAGTAGACGCCCGGGGACGTGGTGATGACGATGACCGCCAGCACCGCGACGGCGGCGATGCCGCGCAGTCCGTCCGCACCCGGCAGGCGGCGTGCCAGCAGGTACAGAAAGCCCAGCACCACGGGCAGGAGCAGCGCGTTCATCACCTGCACGCCCACGCTGAGCCGCACCAGGTCGGACTGCGTGGCCACCACCAGCGCGCCCGCGCCCAGGGCGAATACATAGACGCCGTAGAACCAGGGCGCCTCGCGCGGCGTGTGCTCCAGCGTATGTTCCCGGCCCAGCAGTTCAGCGAGCGATCGGGCCGCGGTGAGCGTGACGACGATGGTGGCGACCAGCGCCGACCCCGCCAGCCCCATGCCGAACAGCAGGTGGCCGACGGTCGGACCCAGCGCGTGCGTGTACGCCTCGGCGATCTGCACCACGCTGTCGAGCGGCAGCCCGCGCCCGCTCTCGCCCAGCCCGGCCGCGGTGGCGACCAGGACCGCGGCCATGATGAGCTGCGTCACGATCGCGCCCAGCAGCGTGTCCCAGCGCGCGGCGGCCAGGTCGTCGCGGCCGAGACCCTTCTCGACGATCGAGGATTGCTGGAAGAAGACCATCCACGGCATGAGCACGGCGCCGATGTTGGCCGCCACCATGTAGCGATAGTCGAGGCGCGCCCAGGGCTGGACGGTCATGCCCTGGAGCAGGCTGGCCGGATCCGGCCCGGCGCGCCAGGCCAGGAAGAAGAAGACAAGTTCGAACGCGCCGAAGGCCATTGCGCAGCGCTCGACCGACCGGTAGGAACCGCTGAGCGCCATCAGGCACAGGCCGCCGAATACGAGGGCCATCGTCGTGCCGCGCGGCACGCCGAACAGCTGGCCGACCCCGGCCAGTCCGCTCAATTCGCTGAGCAGCGCACCGAGGCAGGCCAGCACCAGGGTGCCGACCGAAAACCAGGCCCAGGCGGCGCCGAAATTGCGCCGGATGAGCGTGCCATGGCCGACCCCGCTGACGATGCCCAGGCGCACCGTCAGCTCCTGCACGACATACAGCACCGGGATCAGGGCGATCTGCAGGGCCAGCAGGCCGTAGCCCCACTGCGCGCCGCTTTGCGCCGCCGTGACGATGCTGCCCGCGTCGGTATCGGCGAACATCACGACCAGGCCGGGCCCGGCCGCCGCAGCGAAGCGCGCCCAGGCGCCGCGCCCGGCGCTCAAGGCGCGGGTCGATCGATGGCGTTGCCCTGCGGTCGGCACGCGCGCCGGCGCCGACCGCGGCCGATCGGGCCTATTTCTTGATCGCCTCGACCTCGATGCTCAACTGCACCTCGTCGCCGATGAAGGGCACGTAGGTGTTCATGCCCCATTCCGAGCGCTTGAGCGCGCCCGATACCACGGCGCCGCAGACGAAATTCTTGTCCATGCGCATGGCGCACTTGGTCGGCTTGACCTGCAGGGTCACCGGCTTGGTCACGCCAAGCAGGGTCAGCGAGCCGCTCACCGGCACGGCCTTGTCGGCTTCGAGCTGGAAGGCGTCGGACTTGAACGTCATGGTCGGGAACTTCTCGGCATTGAAGAAGTCCTTGCTGCGCAGGTGCTCGTCGCGCTTGGCGAAGCCGGTCGAGACCGAGGTCGTGTCGATGGTCACCGAGACGCTGCCGGTGCGCTTTTCCTGGTCGTAGGTCATCGTGCCGGTGGTCCCGTAGAACGCGCCGCGCAATTCGGAGAAGCCCAGGTGATTGACCTCGAAACTCGGGTAGGTGTGCATCGAATCGAGCTCGAAGCTGTCGGCGGCGGCCCAGGCGGGCGCGGTGGCGATCAGGGCGAGGGTCGAACCGAAGAGGACGGTACGCAGCATTTTCTTCATTCCTTCCTGGCAGGGTAGAAGCGCAATCCGCAAGCATATCAACAAGTCGCGGCGCTCGTTCCGGCGCGCCCGCGAGTGGCCCGCGGCGCGCAAGCCTGGGAACTGGCGCGGAATCCCGGGGCTTTCCGGATTGCCGGAGATTTGGGCGCGAAACACGTGCATCGCCCTTCCCGCGGCGGCGCTAGCGTCGATCCCTGGGTGCGCCGGCAGGGCGCCGCCGCGACCGTCACGTCGCGGCGGCCGCCATGGCCGGCGCGCCGCTGGGCCGACGGCCGCGGACACGGGTTCGCGCGGCGGCCGCACAAGCTGCGTACAAGCGGAGCACAAGCGGAAGACATGGATGCAAGTTCGGACGCCGGTCCCGCGCCGGACGCCGTGCCGCAACCCGGCGCGGCCGCGCCGCTGCTGGCCCTGATCGTGGATGACAACGCGGTGAACCGCAGCGTCACCGGGCACATGCTGCGCAAGATCGGCTGGGAATCGGTCCAGGTCGAATCCGGCGCGTACGCGCTGCGGGAGTTGCAGGCGCGGCGTTTCGACCTCATGCTGCTCGACTTGCGCATGCAGGGCATGGACGGCGAGGAGACCTGCCGGCGCGTGCGCGACGAACTCGGTCTGGCCAAGCTGACGATCGTGGCCTACACCGCCCACGGGATGGAAGACGACCGCGAACGCATCCTGGCCGCGGGATTCGATCGCCTGCTCATCAAGCCCATCTTCCTCGACGACCTGCGCGCGCTGTGCCAGGACCTTGACGGCGGGCTGCGCCGCGCGGCGCCGGCCGCCGGCCGGCCGTCACCCGCAGGATCGGCCGGCTGACGCCGTGAACCAGCTCGCCGACGCCATTCTCGCGACCCGGCTGCGCGAAGTATGGATCCTGCTGCCGGCGATCGAGCAGCAAGGCGAGCTTTGCGACCGCCTCGCCGAGCGCGGCTGGACGGTGACGCGCCGCTGCGCCACCATGGCCGAATTGCTGTCGGCCCTGCACGGCGGCGGCGCCACGCCGGAGCTCCTGCTCACCGGCGTACGACTACCCGATGGCGACGCCTTCGAGCTGATCCGCCGGCTCGCCGCGCAGCGCCACCGGCCAGCGATCTTTTTCATCACACGGCAGCAGCGCGCCGTGGTCAAGGCCGCGATCTCGCTTTGCGCCCACTACGGATTACCGGTCGCGGGCCAGGACGAAGCGCCCTTGAGGATAGAGCGGGTACTGCACCAGATCGACCTGTTTCGGCTGCGCCAGCGGCGCCCCGGCGGCCTGCTGCCGGCGCCCGCCGCGCTCGGTATCGCCGAACTCGAGTCCTACGTCCTGCAGGGCGGCGTACGGGCCTACCTGCAGCCCAAGCTGCGCATCCCCGGCGGCCAGGTGGTCGGCTTCGAGAGCCTGATGCGCGCCATCGACCCGGACGGGAGCATCATCCACCCCATCTCGCTGATCGAGCCGCTCGCCGCCGCCGGTTTGCTGCCGGCGGCGACGCTGCAGATGTTCGCCCAGACCGTCGCCTTCCTGAGCGAGTGCCTGGGCGACGGCATTGCGGTCGGTGCCTCGGTCAATGTGCCGCTCAGCCTGGTGTCGGATCGCCAGTTCTGCGAATGCATCGTCGACACGGTGGAGCGGGCCGGCCTGGACCCGAGCTGGCTGACCGTCGAGATCACCGAATCGGAAGCCATGTCGGATCTGGGCGAGGTGATCGAGAATACCTCGCGCATCCGGATGTACGGCTTCAATCTGTCGATCGACGATTTCGGCACGGCCTACTCGAGCTTCACCCAGCTCACCAAGATCCCGTTCTCCGAGCTCAAGATCGAGCGCTCGTTCATCTCCGGGATCGAGTCGGACAAATCCAAGCAGGCCGTCGTCGCGGCCTGCGCGCTGCTGGGCCGGCGGCTGGGCCTGAACGTGGTCGCCGAGGGGATCGAGACGCTGTCCGAATTGTCCGCGGTGCTCGATGCCGGCTGCGGCGAGATCCAGGGCTACCTGGTCAGCCGTCCGATGGCGGCGGCGCACGCATTGGCGTGGATCCGCAGCCTGGACGACCAGCGCTACTCGCTTCCGGATGTCGCGCAGCTGCGCGCCTGGTCGCCTGCCGTCTGAGCGGTCCGGCGCGGCCGCGCCGGCCGGAATCCGCCGGCGAGGTCTGCGGACCGGCCGCCGGGCCGGCCGCTCTCCGGCTCAGCTGCCGGCCTTGTCGGTGACGACGATTGGCGGCTGGTTCAGGTCGTAGAACAGGACCGTGTACACGTAGCCGTTGGAAAAATTCGACAGCACGGTGGCCCCGCCGGGCGTGGCCGCGGTGACATCGCTGCTGCGCACGTAGACGGGCGCATTGGAGATCGGACTCACGCTGACGTACTTCGACGAGCCGGCCAGCGGCACCGCGGTGAACAGCTGCGACTGGCCGGCGATCGTGAAGTACATCGGCATGCTGTCGGCCGCATTGACCAGGCGTACGCTGGCGTCGTTGACCTTCAGGTGGTTGTCGTCGACCAGCAGGACCGCCGCCGGCGTCGTCGTGCCGTAGACGACGATCGAGTAATCCTGTCCCGGGCCGAACGTGAAATTCTGCGGCACGGCCAGCTGCACGGTATTGCCGCCGACCGTGACGGAAACCGTCGGCTGCGTCTGTCCGGACAGCGGGATCGTCACATATGGCGTCCAGATGCCCGAGGTCACGCTGGGCAGCGCCACCCCGCCAACGGTGGCCAGCGCTGCCGGATTCGCGCCCTGCGCACCGAGTACGCGCACGCGGAAGCTCGAATTGTTGAGCACGGTCACGCCGCCGTTCTGCACCACCAGGGCACCATTGACCAGCGTGCCGCCCGCGGCGCTGGTCAGGACCAGGGTGTAGATCCCGGTCGAAGCCAGGGGCACCGAGCTTGCCGAGAAGCGTTCGTCACCGGGCGCCGACGGACCGGTGACGCAGAGGTCATAGGTCAGCGTGCTGGTGCCATTGGTGACCGGCAGCTGCTCGGCGCCGGTCTGCTGGCCCTGCACCGAGGAAAAGGCCGGGAGGGCCGGCAGGCTGGGGCTGGTGCAGGGATCGCCCGTCGCGTTGCTGCCGTGAACGAAGGCGTAGACATCGAGCCGGCCCGCGTCCGGCGCCGCGTTGGCCACCGCCAGCTGGGCCAGGCCCGCGCCGGGCACGCCGACGTTGTCGACCAGCTGGTACGGGTAGAGCACGCCCTCGCGCGGGTAGGAGATGATCGAGTAGTACTGGTTCGATGCCAGGTCCAGCCCCGGGAAGGGCGTCGAGGTGATGAGGGTGTTGCCGCTCACCACCTCGCCCTCGTAGACCCCGGCGGTGACCTGCAGGTAGCCGCTGGAGCTCTGCGGGCCGGCGTTGACGCCGTACTGCGTGACGTTCAAGTCCAGGGTGACCGATGAAACCGTGTCGAGATTCACCACGCGGACGTAGGCCGGTGCGGCGGTCGAACTGCCGCTGCCGCACGCGGTCATCCAGCAGGACAGGACCAGCGCCACGGCAACCAATGGAATGCTTTTCGCGAATCGCATGTTTTCGAGAGTCTTCTTCTGAATTCCGTGTGGCGCGGAGCCGCCGCCCCGCGGCTGCCCGAATTGCGCCGCGTAGCAAAACGGGCCGCCGGCAAGACTAGCCCGCCGGCCGACCCGATCGTGGCACATTGTATCAAGCTCCCGCAGCTCGGCTCCCGCAGCCGCTCCGGCCGGCCCGCACGCGGCCGCCATGGCGGCCTCGGCGGCGGCGTTGCGGCCATAATCGGCACTGGCCATGCGCTGGCCTTGCGTCGATCTCGCGTCGACCTCGCGTCGACGTCCTGGAAGGCGGCCCGAGCCCATGAAATCCTCCGAACCCCCCACGCTGCCCGTTTCGGCGACCCATGGCGGCGTCGCCGCCGCCGGACTGGTCGCGTTCCTGGCGGCGCTTGCCGCGGTCTATCACTGGCGCCGCACGGGCTTCGAACTGGTCGATTCCGCCCTGCTCATCATGGGCGTGACCGCGGCGGCACTGCTGCTGGCCGACCTTAGCTGGCAGAAGGTCCACCGGCGCGCCAGCACGGGGCTCGATTTCTCGCGTGCCGACCCTTCCTGGCCGCGCACGCTGACCAAATTCGTCGGCCTGCTGGGCAGCCTAGGCTTCATCGGCCTGCTGTACGCGCTCTTTCCGGAATACCGCGGCGGCTACTACGAATCCTATTTCGCGATGCTGCGCAAGGTGCTGCCGCTGGCGCTGCTGCTCGCGCTGCCCTACTTCTATTTTGTCGATCGCCACATGCGCGCGCCGCGCGACGGCTACTGGCAACTCGGACAGCTGCTGCTCCAGCGGCGGCTGTTCGACCGCGATCTGGTCTGGCAGCACCTGCTCGGCTGGCTGATCAAGGGCTACTTCCTGCCGCTGATGTTCACCTACCTGTGCCAGGACCTCGCGCGCTTCCTGGCCTACGACTTCCACCGTCCCGGCTTCATCGAGACGTGGTTCGACGTGCTCTACGACAGTTGCTATTTCGTCGACGTCGCCCTGGTCTCGATCGGCTACCTGCTCTCGCTGCGCCTGGCCGACACCCATCTGCGCTCCGCCGAGCCGACGATGCTGGGCTGGATCGCCGCGCTGGTCTGCTACGAGCCGTTCTGGTCCTTGATCGGCCGCCAGTACCTGGCCTACCAGGGCGCCATCAACTGGGTCGGCTGGCTGGGCCACTCGCCGCTGCTCTACGGTGCCTGGGGCCTGCTGATCCTGTTCCTCACCGCGATCTACGTCTGGGCGACGGTCGCCTTCGGCGGCCGATTTTCCAACCTGACCCATCGCGGCATCATCACGAATGGCCCGTATCGCTGGACCAAGCATCCGGCCTACATCGCCAAGAACCTTTCGTGGTGGCTCATTTCGGTGCCTTTCCTGGTCCAGGGCAGTGCGCTGGAGTCCGTGCGGCACTGCGCGCTGCTGCTCGGTCTCAACGGCATCTACTGGCTGCGCGCGGTCACCGAGGAGCGCCACCTGGGTCGCGATCCGGAGTACCGGCGCTATGCGGCATGGATCGCCCGCCACGGCCTGGTCGGGCGGCTGCGGCCGGCGCGCTGGCGCGCCGCCGGCTGAACCGGGCGCCGGCGGCGGAACCGCGCTGCGCCGGCGGTACGGCACACCGCCAGCCGGACCGCGGACCGCCGGCCAGGCCCCGCACCTCTGGCCGGTCCGCGCACCGCTGGCTGGCCCGCGCACCACCATGGGCCGGACCTCACCCGCCGACCTTGCCCAGCAGGCCGATCAGCGACTTCTTCTGGGCCGCGCTCATGCGGCGGGTCATCCGCTTCTCGTGTTCGCGGACCCGCGCGGTCGCGCTGGCGAGCAGCTCCAGTCCGGTCGCGGTCAGCACGATGTGGTTGTTGCGCCGGTCGGTGGTCGATGCGCGCCGTTGCAGCAGGCCGCGCTGCTCGAGCTTGTCGAGCAGCGGCACGACCGAGGATCGGTCGAGGTGGACGGCATGGGCCAGGCGCGACTGGGTCGCGCCCGGGTTGGCGCGCAGCACTTCGAGTACGCTGAAGCTCGCCGGCGTGACGCCCTGTTCGGCCAGGGCCTGCTCGAAGTCGCGAAAGACCTGGATCTGCGCCACGCGCAGATGGAAGCCGACGAAGCCCTCGAGGACTCCCAGGTCGACCGGCTTGCGCGCGCTTTTCGGCATAGGCCTCCCCGTTGGCCGGCTCGCCCGTGGCGAGCGGGGCCGGCCGCGCCGCGGCACGGGCCGCGGCGGCCTGAATGCTAGACATCAAACAGATTGACGTCAAACAGATTCCTTGTACACTGCCGGGAAAAAAGAAGAGCCGTCCCGCGCGCTGTATCGGGCGCCGCAGGGTTCCGAACCGGAGGAGCAATGCCCGACCGAATCGCCCGCCATCGCCGGAGCGCGCGGCCGCCGGCCCGGACCGCCGCACGCGCCGCGGCAGGCCGCTCGGCCGGTTCCGCCGCGCGTCTTGCCGCGCGTCCCGCCGATCCGCCCGGAAGAACCGCGTGGACGCGCAGATAGCGTTGCTGCTGCTGCAGGACGGCATCACGAACGGCGCCATCTACGTCCTGATGGCGCTCGCCCTGGTGCTGGTCTTCGCGGTCACGCGCATCATCTTCATCCCCCTGGGCGAGTTCGTCGCCTATGGCGCACTGACGCTGGCCGCGCTGCAGGCCGGCACGACACCGCAGACCTGGGGCCTGCTGGTGGTGCTGGCGGCGATCGCCGCGGCGATCGACAGCGTCGCCGCGGTGCGCCGAAGCGTGCCCGGGCTGCCGCGCGAGCTCGCCGGCATCGTGGCGCGCCATGGCGCGATGCCGCTGCTATCTGGGCTGGGGCTGCGCTTCCTGCCGCTCGAGCGGCTGGCGCTGCCGCTGCAGATCCTGCTGGCCCTGATGATCGTCGTGCCGCTGGGGCCGCTGGTCTACCGGCTCGCCTTCGAGCGCGTCGCCGAAGCCTCGGTACTGTTCCTGCTGATCGTCGCCGTCGCGGTGCACCTCGTGCTGCTGGGCCTGGGTCTGTTCTTCTTCGGCGCCGAAGGGTCCCGCACGCCGCCCTTCAGCGAGGGCGGCCTCGCACTGGGCGCGCTCAGCGTGCCGTTCCAGGCGCTGTGGATCCTCGGCGTGGCCGCCGCGCTGATCGTCGCGCTGGCACTGTTCTTCGGCCGCACGGTCTACGGCAAGGCGCTGCGCGCGACGGCGATCAACCGCGTCGGCGCGCGCCTCATGGGCATACCGACCGAACTGGCCGGCCGCCTCACCTTCGCCCTGGCCGCCCTGATCGGCGCCTTCTCGGGCATCCTGGTCTCGCCGATCACGACCATCTACTACGACACCGGCTTCCTGGTCGGCCTCAAGGGATTCGTCGGCGCCATCCTCGGCGCCCTGGTCAGCTACCCGCTGGCCGCGCTCGGCGCACTGGCGGTCGGCGTGCTCGAGTCCTTCTCGTCCTTCTACGCCAGCTCGTTCAAGGAGGTGATCGTGTTCACCGCGATCATCCCGGTCCTGCTCTGGCGTTCCCTGCGCGCCCGCGGCGCCGCGGACGACGAGGCCTGATTTGGCCGCGCGCCACCGCCTCGCCATCGCCGGCGCCGTGCTGCTCGCCGCGGCACAGCCCTGGCTGCCCGAGTTCTGGGTCAGCCTGCTCGACGATATCGGCATCGATGCCCTGGTCGCCGTCGGCCTCGTGCTGCTGACCGGCGTCGGCGGGTTGACCTCCTTCGGCCAGGCGGCCTTCGTCGGGATCGGTGCCTACACGGCGGCCTACCTGTCCACCGCCCATTCGATGTCGCCCTGGGGCACGCTGCTCGTCGGCATGGGCCTGACCAGCGCGGTCGCGCTGTTCCTGGGCGCCATCACGCTGCGCCTGTCCGGCCACTTCCTGCCGCTGGGCACGATCGCCTGGGGCCTCAGCCTGTACTTCCTGTTCGGCAACCTGGAGATGCTGGGCGGCCACAGCGGCCTGGGCGGCATCGCGCCGGTCGCCGTGTTCGGCTGGGAGCTGCGCTCGGCGCGCGCCATGTACTACCTCATCTGGGCCGTGCTGTTCGCTGCCATCCTGACCAGCGAGCGCATGCTCGATTCGCGCAGTGGCCGCGCCATGCGCTCGCTGCGCAGCCCGGTGATGAGCCAGGCCATGGGCGTACCCGTGACGGCGTACCGCGCGGTGCTGTTCCTCATCGCGGCACAACTGGCCTGCGTGGCCGGATGGCTGTATGCCCATCTGCAGCGCTTCGTCAGTCCGACACCGTTTTCGCTCGCCCAGGGCATCGAATTCCTTTTCATGGCCGTGCTCGGCGGCATCGCCAACGTCTGGGGCGCGGTGTTCGGCGCCGCCTTCGTCGTGGTGCTCAAGCACCTGCTGCAGGACTGGCTGCCCCAGCTGGTCGGCAAGACCGCCAACCTGGAGATGGTGGCGTTCGGCCTGCTGATGATCGTCGTGCTGCACGGCGCGCGCGATGGCTTCGTGCCGGCGCTGCTGCGCCGCTGGCCGCGCCGGGCCACGCCGCCGCCGGTCGCCCCGGCCGCGCCCCTGGCGCGGCGCGCGCCGCCGCCGCGCGGCAGCGTCGTGCTCGATGCGCGCGCCGTCACCAAGCGCTACGGCGGGCTGGTGGCCAATCGCGCCATGAGCCTCACCGTGCACGCCGGCGAGGTGCTGGCGCTCATCGGTCCCAATGGCGCCGGCAAGAGCACGATGTTCAACGGCATCTCGGGCATGGATCCGCCGGACGAAGGCGAGATCCATTTCCTGGGCCGGCGCATCGACGGGCTCGCGCCCGCCGCCATCGCAGGGCTGGGCTTGAGCCGCACCTTCCAGCACGTCCGGCTCAATGCCGAGATGAGCGTCCTGGACAACGTCGCCATCGGCGCCCACCTGCGCGGCCGGCGCAATTTCCTGCAGGCCGCCTGGGGCCTGGACCGCGACGAGGAACGCCGCCTGCTCGCCGAGGCGGCACGCCAGCTGGCGCGCAGCGGACTCGCGGCGCGCCAGTTCGAGCCCGCCGGCAACCTGGCCCTGGGCCAGCAGCGCATCGTCGAAATCGCCCGCGCGCTGGCCAGCGATCCGGCGCTGCTGCTGCTCGACGAACCGGCGGCCGGCCTGCGTCACCAGGAGAAGCTCGCACTGGCCGCGCTGCTCGGCCAGCTGCGCGACGAGGGCCTGGCCATCCTGCTGGTCGAGCACGACATGGACTTTGTCATGGGCCTGGCCGATCAAGTCGTCGTCATGGAGTTCGGCCAGCGGCTGGCGCAGGGACTGCCCGAGCAGATCCAGTGCGACCCGCAAGTGCTCCAAGCCTACCTTGGCGGGGCGATCGGATGAGCGCCGCCGTGTCCGGCGCAGCGGTCGCGACGGGGCCCGGCGCGGCCAGCGGCTGGCTGCTCGAGGTGCGCGAGCTGAGCGTGTCCTATGGTCGGGTCGAGGCCCTGCACGGCATCGACCTGCGCGTCCGGGCCGGCCAGATCGTCACAGTCATCGGTCCCAACGGGGCCGGCAAGACCACCTTGCTGGCGGCCCTGATGGGCCTGCTGCCGGCGGCCGGGAAGATCGACTTCCTCGGGACGGCACACGGGCGCGACTCGGTGGCCGCGCGGGTCGACCGGGGCATGGTCCTGGTACCGGAGAAGCGCGAATTGTTCGCCACCATGTCGGTCGAGGACAACCTGCTGCTGGGCGCGTTCAGTCGCTACCGTCGCGGCCTGCGCGACCAAGGCGCCGAGCTGCTGCGCATCTTCGCGATCTTTCCTCGCCTGGGCGAGCGGCGCACCCAGCTCGCCGGCTCCTTGTCGGGCGGCGAGCGCCAGATGCTGGCCATGGGCCGCGCCCTGATGGCCCGCCCGCGCCTGCTGCTGCTCGACGAACCCAGCCTCGGGCTGGCGCCACTCATCATCCGCGAGATCTTCCGCGTCGTCGCGCAGTTGCGCGAACAGGGCGTGGCCGTGCTGCTGGTGGAGCAAAATGCCAGGGCCGCGCTGCAGGTCGCCGACTACGGCTATGTGCTCGAGTCGGGCCAGGTCGCGCTGGCCGGGCCCAGCGCCCAGCTGGCCGAGGACCGTCGCGTCATCGACAGCTACCTCGGGCTGGGCGGCCGGTCGCGCGGTGCCGCCGCCGGATGAGGCCAGGGCAGGTAAGGAATGCGGGCGGCAGCCCGGATGCAAGGCCGCGTCGTCAGAACGGATCGGTCGTCAACAAGGAGCAGACCATGCAACGCAAGATGAAGATCGCCACCCTCGTCGCCGCGGTCGCGGCCCTCGCGGCCGGGCCGGCCGTGGCCGAAATCACCATCGGCGTCACGGTTTCGGCCACCGGCCCGGCCGCGGCGCTCGGTGGCCCGCAGAAGAATACCGCGACGATCCTGCCCGACTCGATCGCCGGCGAAAAGATCAACTGGATCGTGCTCGACGATGCCACCGACCCGGCCGTCGCGGCCAAGAATGCAGGCCGCTTCATCACCGAGAACCACGCCGACGTGGTGATCGGATCGTCGACCACGGCCAATACGGCCGCCATGGTCGATGCGGTCACCGAATCCGGTACGCCGCTCATGGCCCTGGCGCCGCTCGATCTGCCGCCCGAAAAGGGCAAGTGGGTCTTTCGTCTGCCGCAGAACAACGCGCTCATGGCCAAGGCGCTCATCGATCACATGAGCGCGCACGGCATCAAGACCGTGGGCTTCATCGGCTTTGCCGACGTGTACGGCGAGACCTGGCTCAAGACGGTCACGCCGATGTTCGAGGCCGCCGGCATCAAGCTGATCGCCACCGAGCGCTTCCAGCGTACCGACACCTCGGTCACCGGCCAGGTGCTCAAGATCGTCGCGGCCCACCCGGACGCCGTGCTGGTGGTCGGCGCAGGGACGCCGGCCGCCCTGCCGCACACCGCACTGGTCGAGCGCGGCTATACCGGCCAGATCTACCAGACCCACGGTGCGCCGTCCAAGGCCTTCCTGCAGGTCGGCGGCAAGAGCGTCGAGAAGGGCGTTTACGTCGTCGGTCCGCTGCTGGTCTGGGACCAGTTGCCGGACAGCGCTCCGACCAAGAAGGCGGCCGCCGAGTACGCCCATCTCTACGAGGCCAAGTTCGGCGCGGGATCGCTGTCCTCGTTCGGCGGCCACATGTGGGACGCCTGGACACTGGTGGCGCATGCCATACCGGTCGCGCTGAAGAAGGCGCAGCCCGGCACGCCGGCGTTTCGCAGCGCCCTGCGCGACGCCATCGAGGCGGAAAAGGACGTGGTTGGCGTGCATGCCGTGTTCAACCTCAGCCCGAACGACCATTTCGGCCACGACACGCGGGCCCGTGTGCTGGTGCGCGCCGAGAACGGCAGCTTCCGGCTGCTCGGCGAGTAGCCGGGCGACCCGCTCTCGTCGTCATCCGCGGCCAACTGAATCCCGCAAGGAAACGCGATGCAGCCCGTTCCCCGCGACCCCGGCGAGCTGTTCGCCGAACCGGACGTCAGCCTGGAGGCCGCCGCCGATGGCAGCCGGCTGTTCCGCTCGCGGATCCGCCTGCCGGAGGATGTCGCGCGCTGCACCGGAACCTGGCTCGAGGACTGGGCTGAGCGCGCGCCGGCGCGGCGGTTTCTCGCCGAGCGCGGCGCCGATGGCGCATGGGTCGAGCTGACCTACGGCGACGCGCTGCGGCGCGTCCGGGCGATCGCCACCTGGATGCTGGGCCAGCGCCTGTCGGCCGAGCGGCCGGTCGTCATCCTGTCGGACAACGGCATCGAGCACGCCCTGCTCATGCTCGCCGCGATGCACATCGGCGTGCCCTCGTGCGCGGTCTCGCCGGGCCATTCGCTCCTGTCGCGTGACCATGCCAAGCTCAAGGCGCATATCGAGCTGCTGCGGCCGGGTCTGATCTATGCCGATCCGCTGGAGCGCTACGCGCCGGCCATCCGGGCGATCGCCGGTCTGCACGACGGCGTCGTGGTCGCCGGCTCGCGCAGTGCGCCGCTGCCCGGCGGGCCCGCCGACCCGGCCGCCGCCGCCCTGCCCTACGCCGCGCTCGAGGTCGCGCCGGACGCCGCGGCGGTGGCGCGCGCCTATGCCGCGGTGACACCCGACACGATCGCCAAGTTCCTCTTCACGTCGGGCTCGATCGGCCAGCCCAAGGCGGTCATCAACACGCAGCGCATGCTGTGCGCCAGCCAGCGGGCCAAGGAAATGATCTGGCCGCTGCTCGCCCGCACGCCGCCCGTGCTGGTCGAGTGGCTGCCCTGGAGCCATACCTTCGGCGGCAATCACAACTTCAACATGGTGCTGCGCTGGGGCGGAACCCTGTACATCGACGACGGCAAGCCGACCCCGGCACTGCTCGAGCGCACGCTGCGCAACCTGGGCGAGGTCGCGCCGACGCTCTACTTCAGCGTGCCGCGCGCCTTCGACATGCTGGTGCCGCACCTGCGCGATGACGCGCGCCTGCGCGAGCATTTCTTCTCCCGGCTGCAACTGATCTTCTATGCCGGCGCCGCCCTGCCGCAGCACCTGTGGGACGAACTCGAGGCGCTGGCGCGGCGCACGGTCGGCATGCCGATCGCCATGGTTTCCTCCTGGGGCTCGACCGAGACGTCGCCGCTGGCGACCGACTGCCACTACCAGGCGGCCCGCTCCGGGGTCATCGGCGTGCCGGTTCCGGGCGTCGTGCTCAAGCTCGTGCCGATTGCCGACAAGCTGGAAGTCCGGGTCAAGGGACCGAACGTCTTTCCCGGCTACTGGAAGCAGCCCGAGCTGACCCGCCAGTCGTTCGACGAGGACGGCTACTACCTGATCGGCGATGCGGTCGAGTTCGTCGATCCGGCGCGGCCCGAGCTCGGCCTGCTGTTCGACGGCCGCGTCGGCGAGGACTTCAAGCTCCTCACCGGCACCTGGGTGCACGTCGGCGCGCTGCGGGTGCGCGGCATCGACGCCATGGCACCGGTTGCGCAGGACATCGTCGTGACCGGGCATGACCGCGACGAGATCGGCTTCCTGGTCTTTCCCAACCTGCCGGAATGCCGCAAATTCGCCGGCCTGGCGGCCGACGCGCCGACCGACGCGGTGCTGGAGCACCCGGCGGTGGTCCGCCGCGTGCGCGAAGCGATGTCGCAGCTGGCCCTGGGCGGCGGCTCCTCGACGTATCCGGCACGCGTCATGCTCATGGCCGAGGCGCCCTCGGTCGAGGCCGGCGAGATCACCGACAAGGGCTACATCAACCAGCGCATCGTCCGCACGCGACGCGCCGATCTCGTGCAATGGTTGCACGCCGACGTGCCCGACCGCAACGTGATCACCGTGCAGGCGCGGCACGCGGCAGGCGGCCGCATCGAAGCCGACGGCGGACCGGCCACGGCGCCGGGTTCGCGCGCGCCGGACTAGAAAGGCAACTGGAAGCCCCCAATGACCGAAGCCCTGATACGAACGTCGCTCGACGACGGGATCTACACCATCACGCTGGCGCGGCCGGCCAAGCGCAACGCGATCAGCGACCGCCTGCTGGCCGCGCTCGACGAGGCACTCGACCGGCGTCCGGAGGGCGCCCGGGCCATCGTGCTGGCCGGCGACGGCGAGCATTTCTGCGCCGGACTCGACCTGACCGAGCACCAGCACCGCGATCCCTTCGGCGTCATGCTGCATTCCCAGGGCTGGCACCGCGTCTTCCGGCGCATCGAGCACGGCGGGATTCCGGTGGTCGCCGCGCTGCACGGCGCCGTGATCGGCGGCGGGCTCGAGCTGGCCAGCGCGACCCACATCCGAGTTGCCGAAGCCGACACGTTCTACCAGCTGCCGGAGGGCCGCCATGGCATCTTCGTCGGCGGCGGCGCCTCGGTGCGCGTGGCGCGCCTGATCGGCGCCGGACGCCTGTGCGAGATGATGCTCACCGGACGGATCATCCAGGCCGACGAGGGCCAGCAGCTGGGCCTGTCGCATTACCTGGTCGGCGCGGGCGAGGGCGCGGCCCGGGCGCAGGAGCTGGCGCGGCGGGTCGCGCAGAACGCACCGATGGCCAACTGGGCCATGGTCAGCGCCATCGCGCGCATCGCCGACATGGCCAGCGACGACGGCCTGTTCGTCGAATCGCTGACCGCGGCGCTGACCCAGACCGGTCCGGACGTGGCGCAGCGCATCGGCGAATTCCTGCAACGCAAGGGCAAGGGGCCGCGCACATGAACATCGACGAACTGGTGGCGATCGACACGCACACCCATGCCGAGGTCTCCTGCTGCCAGCCGGCGGATCCCTACGGCGAGGAATACGACCGCGCCGCGGACCGCTACTTTCGCAACAGCCGGCGGCCGACCATCGACGAGACCATCGCCTACTATCGCGAGCGCCGGATCGGACTGGTCATGTTCACGGTCGACGCCGAATCGCACATCGGCCGGCGCCGCATCCCCAACGAAGAGGTGGCCGAAGCGGCGGCGCGCAATCGCGACATGATGATCGCCTTCGCAAGCATCGACCCGCACAAGGGCCGCATGGGCGCGCGCGACGCCCGCCGCCTGATCGCCGAGCATGGCGTGCGCGGCTTCAAGTTCCATCCGACCATGCAGGGCTTCGAGCCCTACGACCGCATGGCCTGGCCGCTCTACGAGGTGATCGCCGAGCACGGCCTGCCGGCGATCTTCCACAGCGGTCATTCCGGCATCGGCAGCGGCATGCGCTGCGGCGGGCGGCTGCGTCTGGCCGACTCCAATCCCATGCTCCTGGACGACGTGGCGATCGATTTCCCGGACATGCAGATCGTGGTTGCACACCCGTCCTGGCCCTGGCAGGACGAGGCGCTCTCGCTGTGCCTGCACAAGCCTAACGTCTGGATCGACCTCTCGGGCTGGTCGCCGAAGTACTTTCCGCCGCAGCTCATCCAGTACGCCAACACGCTGCTCAAGGACCGCATCCTGTTCGGTTCGGATTTCCCGCTGATCGCGCCCGATCGCTGGCTCAAGGACTTCCACGAAGCCGGCTTCAAGCCCGAGGTGCATCCGTTGATCCTCAAGGAAAATGCCATCCGCCTGCTCGGGCTGCGCCCGCAGCCGCAGGCCCAATCGCCAGGAGAGCCAAATGCAACTTAAGGACCGCTGCTGCATCGTCACCGGGGGCGCCTCCGGGCTGGGCGCCGGAACCGTGCGCCGTTTCCACGCCGCTGGCGCACGCGTGGTCATCGCCGATCTCAATGCCGCCGCCGGCCAGGCGCTGGCCGCAGAACTGGGCGAACGCGCGGCCTTTTCGCGCACCGACGTCGCGTCCGAGAGCGATGCGCGGGCCTGCGTCGAGCTGGCGCTGGCGCGCTTCGGCGGCCTGCAGGTGCTGGTCAACTGTGCCGGCATCGGGATGGGCGAGAAGGTGGTGGGCAAGGAGGGACCGCACCAGCTGGCCAGCTTCACCAAGGTCATCCAGGTCAACTTGATCGGCACCTTCAACATGCTGCGCCTTGGCGCCGAGGCGATGAGCCGCGCCGCCGCCGACGCCAGCGGCGAGCGCGGCGTCATCATCAATACCGCCTCGATCGCCGCATGGGACGGCCAGATCGGCCAGGCGGCGTATTCGGCGTCCAAGGGCGGCATCGTCGGCATGACCCTGCCGATCGCCCGCGAGCTGGCGCGCTCGGGCATCCGGGTCGTCACCATCGCGCCGGGCCTGTTCCACAC
>Ga0209698_10000568_pt1 | contig 42279 bp, 37 predicted proteins | sample LitLauG_LLR_2012_FD_187203 | JGI IMG/M metagenome (GOLD analysis project Ga0209698, IMG submission 187203) | Freshwater sediment microbial communities from Pennsylvania, USA - Little Laurel Run_MetaG_LLR_2012 (SPAdes) (version 2) | ecosystem: Environmental > Aquatic > Freshwater > Creek >... | reverse complement strand
GACTTCTTCGCGCCGTTCGACGCCACGTCGCTCGACAGCTATGACGCCGACTTCGCGTCCGGCGGCGTGACCGGGCTCCCCGGTGAATACTTCGGCACCGCCACGTACCCGCACCTGGCCGTGGCAGACGGCAAGCAGGGCTACGTCTACCTGCTGAACCGCGACTCGCTGGGCGGCATCGCGCAGGGGCCCGCGGGCTCTGACAACGTGATCCAGCGGCTCGGGCCGCGCGGAGGCGTCTGGTCGCGTCCCGGGGTCTGGCCCGGAGACGGCGGCTATGTCTACATCCCGACGTCCAGCGGCGCGAGCGCGGGCGGGAACCTCGACGTCTACAAGTACGGGCTGTCCGGGACGGGAGCGCCGTCGCTCGCGCTCGCCGGCAGCTCCGAAGACTCCTTCGGCTGGGGCAGCGGCGCACCGATCATCACCTCGGACGGCACCACCTCCGGCACCGCGCTGGTGTGGATCGTGTGGTCCTCCAACCGCACCGGCGCGGGCGGCCAGCTGCGCGCGTATGACCCGGTTCCGGTCAACGGGAAGCCGGTCCTGCGCTTCGAGGCACCGATCGGAACGGCCTCGAACTACAGCATGCCCGGCGTCGGCGCCGGCCGGATCTTCGTCGGGCAGCGCGAAGGCAAGGTGCTGGCGTTCGGCTCGCCGGTGACGCCGCCGCTCGCCGGATCGGCCGTGTCGTTCCCGACGACCACGATCGGCGCCAACACGCCGGGCGCGATGACGCTGACGGCGAACGAAGGCCTCACGCTCACATCGATCTCCTCCAACTCAGCGCAGTTCACGGTCGGAACACCGACCCCGGCGCTTCCCGCGACCCTCGCCACGGGCCAGACGATCTCGATCCCCGTGACCTTCACCCCAACCGAATCGGGCCTGCTCGGGGCGATGGTCACGGCCACGACGAGCACCGGCAAGACGGTGCAGTTCGCGCTCTCGGGCACCGGTCAGACCGCGAGCCCGCACCTCGCCGTCGCGCCTCCGCTCGTGACGTTCGCGGGCACCGCCGTCGGCGGTCACGCCAGCGGGTCCGCGACGTTCCGCAACACCGGCGCGGCGCCGCTGACGATCAACAAGGTGAACCTGCCGGCGGCGCCGTTCAGCGCCACCGGCGTGCCCGCCGCGGGGTCGACGATCCCGGCCGGAGGCTCGGTCACGGTAACGGTCGCCTTCGACCCGACGACTGCCGGGACGTTCAACGACAACATCGGCATGGAAACGACCGGCGGCAACGGGCAGGTCGGCCTGTCCGGGACATCCGGATCCAGCGGCGAACTCGTGATCAGCAGCGAATCGGTCGAATACGGTCAGGCCGCCGTCGGCGGATCGGTAACGAAGGCGTTCACCATTACCAACAAGGGCGGCACGGCGGTCACCGTCACGAAGTCCAAGCCACCGATCGGCGGCGCGTTCAGCGCGACGACCTCGCTGCCGGAGGGCACGACGATCCAGGCCGGCGAAACCGTCACCGAGCAGGTCTCCTTCGTGCCCGCCGGGCCCGGCTACTCGAGCGGCGTCTGGCAGATCAACGGAGATGACACGACCGGACTGCACCAGGTGCAGTTCAGCGGGACCGGCACGGTTCCGGCACCGGTCTCCCCGGCGTGGACGACGCAGGGCACCGCGTCGATCTCGGGCGCGACACTGTCGCTGACGGCACTGGCAAAATTCAGCGCGGGCTCCAGCTTCTTCAAGCTCCCGCTAGAAAGCCGCCACCTCACCGTCACGTTCGACTCGACGATCGGCGGCGGAAGCGGAGCTGACGGGCAGACACTCGTGCTAGCCGATCCCTCGAAGGGCGCACTCGCGACCTCGCTCGGCTACCAGGGCGGCGGGCTGGGCTTCAGCGGGATCCCCGGCCTGGCAGTGGCATTCGTCACCTACCAGAGCCCCGGCGCGCCGTCGTCGAACTTCGTGGGGATTACCGACGGCCCCGTCGGCACCGCGAAAGGCACGATGCACTGGATCGCGACGTCGACCGCCGTTCCCAGCCTTCGAGCGAAACGCCACGTCGTCGTCGAAGTGCTCAGCGGCACGCTCACCGTCACCGTCGAAGGTGTCAAGGTGCTGACGCAGGCCGTCACCCTCCCACCGCAGGTGCTGCTCGGATTCAGCGGCGGCAGCGGCGGCAGCACCGACAACCACCAGGTCTCCGGAGTCAGCATCGCCGGGGACTCGCCTCCCGCGACCCAGCCGGCAACGCTGAAGCTGCTGAACACGGTGATCGCGCCCGCCGGCTCGCCGCAGGAAACGACCCAGATGGTCCTCGCGGGTTCATGTCCCACCGCCTTCACCACATCGGCGCTCGGGAACGGCCAGTCGGCGACACCCTCGCTTCCGAGCGCCGTCGCGGGCAGCCCGTGCACGGTCAGCGAGACGGCCCCGCAAGCCGCCGCGGGCACCTGGACCACGACAGCATCCGTCAACGGCGGACCCGAAGTCACGCTGACGGCCTCAGCCGGCCAGCTCGCGGTCCCCGCGTTCGCCCTCGCCGCCGGTGCCAACACGATCGCCTTCAAGAACACGTGGACCGGCCCCTCGCCGACCTCCAGCGTCCCGGACCCGTCCACGGGCGGCTGGCAGCTGAACGGCTCGAGCGTGCTCTCGGGCTCAGAACTCGTGCTCACCCCCGCCACCGCGCAGCAGGCAGGGACCGCGTTCTGGCCGCAGACGATCGACCCGCGGGCGATGACGGTCGAATATGACGCGTCGATCACGGGCGGTACGGGCGCCGACGGGCTCGCCCTCGTCATCGGCGACCCGTCCAAGGGCGCGGCCGCAACCTCTCTCGGGATCGCGGGCGGTGGCCTCGGCTTCTCCGGCATCCCGGGTCTCGCGGTCGCGCTCGACGAGTTCAAGAACGCGGTCAACCCGTCGGCGAACTTCACCGGCATCTCCGACGGGCCGACCGCGACCGTCAATCACGAACTCCACTGGCTCGCCACCGCCAACCTCACCCCCGTGCTGCAGGGTGCCACCCACCACGTGAAGGTCACGACCGCCGCCGGCTCGCTCAGCATCGCGATCGACGGCGCAACGGTCCTCACGCAGCCGGTCACCCTGCCCAGCAGCGCGTTCCTCGGCTTCAGCGGCGGGACCGGAGGATCCACGAACCGGCACGCGATCTCCCATCTCGTCGTGACGATCGGCGAAGCCCCGCCCGCCCCGGCGAAACTCACCATCACGAACGCCGTCCAGGCACCGGCGGGCTCGGCGCAGGCGGCGGCGACGTTCCCGTTCGCCGGCAGCTGCCCGTCGAGCTTCACGACCGCGGCCCTCGCCGCTGCGGGCAGCGCATCACCGGCGCTGACGGGCGCGGTCGCCGGCTCCGCGTGCTCGATCAGCGAGACGGTGCCGGCGGCGCCCGCCGGGGCTTCATGGACGGTCACGGCGTCGGTGAACGGGGGTGCGCAGCAGACGGTTCCCGTCACCGCGGGCACGGCGGCGCTGCCGGCGTTCGCGCTCGCAGCCGGCTCGGACACGGTCTCCTTCACCAACACCTACCACGCTGCCGGCGCGCTGGTGCCCGACCCGTCGGCGGGCGGCTGGACACTCAACGGGACGGCGTCGATCTCCGGGAAAGCGCTGCAGCTGACGCCCGCCACCGCACAGTCCACCGGCAGCGCGTTCTGGCCGCAGGCACTCGACCCGCGGTCGCTGCACATCGAATACGACGCCACGATCGGCGGCGGCACGGGAGCCGACGGCATGGCGCTCGTGTTCGCAGATCCCTCCAAGGGCGCGACGCCCAGCTCGATCGGAGTCGGCGGAGGCGGCCTCGGATTCTCAGGCATCCCGGGTCTCGCCGTCGCCCTCGACGAGTACAAGAACGCGGTGAACCCGTCGAGCAACTTCGTGGGCGTGAGCGACGGACCGACCACCACCAGCCCGGACCTGCTGCACTGGCTCTCCACCGCGAACCTCACGTCGGCGCTGCAGGAAGCCACCCACCACATCACCGTCTCGACCACCGCCACCGCGATAACCGTCTCGGTCGACGGCACGCAGGTGCTCTCGCAGGCCGCGACGCTGCCCGCGAGCGCCTACCTCGGTTTCAGTGCCGGGTGCGGATCGCTCACCAACCGGCACGCGATCGCCAACCTGACGGTCACCGCCGGCCCGTAGTCGCGGGCGGCAGCCGAGCTGCGGTTTCCAGGCTCAAACGCTGCGGACAATCACCTGCACACCGCACGAAGTTCACAGCACCGGGCGGCTGCGCCGGCGTTAGGCTGGGCTCATGGACCCAGAGCGCCGGGATACGGAAACCCTTCGGTTCCTGGAGCTGCTCGGCCGCACCTCCCAGCCGATCTGGATGAACACGCAGTACCTGCCCGGGAAGGCCTCCGCGGTCGTCGTGGCGATCACGCACGAGGATCCGGAGCTGCTGCCGCGGATCACACCGGCGCCGTCGTTCGTCGTCGCTCAGGGCGACATGCTCTACGCGACCTGGTTGCTCAGCGAGACCAGCCACAGCGACGAGAGCAAGTGGATGCCGCAGGTCGCGTTCGACCTCGCCGAGCACGTCGGCGGGACCGCGTTCCCCTACATGCTGATCCCGGGCGTGCTCGTTCCCGAGAACGCGGACCTGCAAACCAAGAACGGCTACGCCCGGCTGATCGAGATCGGCGACTGCCACGTCTATGACCCGGCGGAGCTGGCGAAGCTCGTGGCGCTGGGCAACCAGCGCTAGCGAGCTCGCCGCTGGTCGAGCTCATGACTCGCGATCTGAGCGACCGCCGTTCCGATGAGCGAGCCGACGACGGCGTCGCCGGGATAATGGACGCCTGTATGCACGCGCGAGTATGCGACGAGCGCCGCGAGGGCGCGGAGGGGAACCGCGGCACGCGGCATGACGTGACCGACCCCTGTCGCGAACGCGAACGCCGCCGCGGAGTGCCCCGACGGGAAGGACGTGGAGATCGGCATGCGCACGTGACGCGCGACCTCGACGCGCTCCGCCGCGCGGTCCGGCCGCCGGCGCCGGCTGAGCGGCTTGACGGCAACGTTGACGAGCGTCGAGGTGGTCGCCACCGAGACGAGGCCGTACGCCGCGGCGCGGCGCCCCGCGCGGCGGCCTGTCAGGGCGAGCGCGGCGGCCGCCGCCATCGAAACCTTCGAATGGTCGGCGGCGCGGGAGATTGTGCGCATCGCGCGGTCCAGCGAAGGCGTCGGGGTGCTCGCGATCGCGGTGTAGAGCGCCGCGTCGATGTGTTCAGCGTCCTTCAGCCAGCGCCGGGGCGCCGCGCCACTCGCCGGGTCGGTGTCGTCGCTGAGCACGCACGGGGGATTGTATGAGCCGGCGCAGGCTGATGGCCGTCCTGGCGCTGCTGGCCGTGCCGGTGCTCCTGATCCTCGCCGTCGTGTCGGTCGTGGACAAGTTCCCGGGTGCAATGGTTCCCGTCGCGTGCGTCGCGCTGGCTGCGCCCGCCGGCTGGTACGGGCTGCTCCACCGAGGCGCAGCGCGGGCGTGCGGCGCCGCGGCCGCCGTGATCGCGCTCGTGCTCGCCGTGGTGCTTCTGTTCATGGACGGGCTCGCGCTGGAGGCGATCCTCCTCCTCGCCGGGCTCGCGCTCCTGATCGGCAGCTCGCGCACGGCGCTGAGGATCCACGTCTCACTTCCGACGGCACCGGCGCCGGCCCACCCGGTGCTGTTCTTCAACCCGAAGTCCGGCGGCGGGAAGGCGACGCGGCTCGGACTCGCACAGGAGGCAAGCGCCAGGAACATCGAGCCGATCGAACTCGCGGCTGGAGCCGACCTTGAGGAGCTCGTCCGCGGCGCCGTTGCCGGCGGAGCCGACGCACTTGCGATGGCGGGAGGCGACGGCTCGCAGGCGGTGGTCGCGGCCATTGCGGCCGAGCTCGACCTGCCATACGCGTGCGTCCCCGCGGGAACACGCAACCACTTCGCGCTCGACCTCGGGGTTGACCGCGACGACGTCGTCGGCGCGCTCGACGCCTTCGTGGACGGCGGAGAGCGGCGCGTCGACCTCGCCCGCGTGAACGGCCGCGTGTTCGTGAACAACGTGTCACTGGGCCTCTACGCCGAAGCGGTCCAGCGCCCGGGCTACCGCGACGCGAAGATCCGCACGCTGCTCGACCTGGTGCCCGACGTGATGGGACCGGGCGGCGAGCCGCCGGATCTTCACTGGCTCAGCCCCGCCGGCGACGAGCACAGCTCCGGGGCGGCGATCCTCGTCTCCAACAACCAGTATCGCCTCGGGCATGCCGTCGGCTCGGGCACGAGGCCGAGGATCGACGACGGACTGCTCGGGATCACGGTCCTCACCGGACCCGCCCCCGCGAGCGGCGACGCGGGGATCCTGGGGCGCCCATGGCGGGAATGGTCAACCCCCGAGTTCGTCGTCGAGTCGTCCGGCGAGGTGGCCGCCGGGATCGACGGCGAGGCGGCGATGCTGGCGCCTCCTCTGCGCTTTGAGATCCTCCCCTGCGTCCTGCGCGTGCGCATCGCGCACGCCCATCCGGGCGCTTCGCCGTCCGCCGGGATGCCCGACACCGCGTGGGGGACGGCGCGTGCGCTGCTCCGCATCGCCGCCGGCCGCGACCCCTCCCCCACCCCACTTCGATCAAAGGCGACAACCAACACGAACGGGAGGCAGCATGGACATCTTTGAGGTCAAGCAGAAGGAAACCGTGAGCAGGTCGGAGGTCGCAAGGCGCCTTCGGGTCCTCGCGGACATGCTCGACAGGCACAACGACCTCGAGTTCGACCGCGGCGGCATGCACTTCACCGTCAACGTACCCGAGGAGGTGAGGCTGAAGGTCGAGCTCGAGATCGAGAGCGACGAGCGTGAGCTCGAGATAGAGCTCACGTGGTGAAGCTGGAGCCGGGCCCACGCACGGCCCCGCCCGGCCCGCCGTGAGGCGCGCCGCCGTCCTGCTGCTCGCTGGGCTCGCCGCCTTCCTCCTGATCGGCTGGGCCGCAGGCGAACTGTGGACATCCGCGATCGGCTCGAGCGAGGCGGCGCTGATGCGCGAAGTCGCCGCTCAGCGCTCCCAGGCCGCGACGGACCTCGCGCGGATCGTGACCTGGGCGGGAAGCGCGTTCGTGCTCGTCCCGCTCGCGCTCCTGTCGTGCGCGCTGCTGCTGAGATCCGGCCTGCGCACCCAGGCCGCGGCGGTGGCCCTCAGCCTCGGCGGCGCGATGCTCATCTCGGACGCCGTCAAGGGCCTCGTCGCTCGACCCCGGCCCGCGGTCGAGCATCTTCAGTCGGTCGGCGGCTTCAGCTTCCCGTCGGGCCACGCGACGCAGGCAAGCGCGTTCTGGCTGTCGCTCGTGTTCGCGGCCGCATCGGCCGGCGCGCCCGCCACGCTCACCCGCCTGATGGCGGCCGCAGCCGCGCTGATCATCGTGCTGGTCGGCCTGTCACGCATCTATCTCGGCGTGCACTACCCGAGCGACGTCGTCGCGGGCATCCTGCTGGGCGGGGGCTGGGCGGCCTACGTCGCCGTGTGCGTCGGCTCGCTCGCACCCCGTTCGCCGCGGCGAGAGGGCTCCTGAGAAGGCCGGCGCGGCGCGTGTGGAGGAGTCAGGCGGCAGGCGCAGGAAGCTTGTGGCCCGCGGCGTCGGTCGTTTCCCTGACGACCCACTGCTTCTCCATGACGTCCCGGCGGAACTCGCCGTCGGGGCCGATCCAGCGCCGCACGCACTCGACGTCGCCGGGGTTCGTAACGGAGTACGAGCCGTCGGCGGACTCGACGCGGACGCCGGTCTGGAGCGCAAGGCTGAGCATCCGGACGAGCCCGTTCGCAACCTGCGTCGGGTCCGTCTCCTCGAACTCGATGTTCATCTTCATAGGACCGTGTCGGCGCTCAGGGCCTGCGACTTTAGGGTCGCATGGACGTCCTCGGCCGGTGGACGGCTCCGAGTGGGCATCTCCGCTCCGCGGCGGGCCCGCTCAGCAGCCCTCGGGACCGCACGTCTCCCCGGCGGGAGCGGCGACGCTCAGCTCCGGGCGCGCATCCCACGCGCGACGGAGCATCTCAACGAGCTGCTCCGCCGGCTGAGCTCCGGCCGCGCCGAAGGTGCGGTCCACCACGAAGAACGGCACGGCGGTGATGCCCAGCCGGCTGGCCGTGTACTCGTCCGTCCTGACCTCCTCGGCGAAGCGATCCCCGCTGAGCAGCGCGTCCACCTCATCCGCCGGCAGCCCGACCTCGATCGCGAGCCGTCGCAGGGTCCCGTGGTCGGAGATCAGCTCCCCCTCGCTGAGATACGCGCGCATCAGGCGCTCCTTCATCGCGTCCTGGCAGCCGTGCTCGAGCGCGAGGTGGATGATGCGATGGCCGTCGAACGTGTTCCCGGACCGCGCGTTCTCGAAGTGGAACTCGAGCCCGTCCTCGGCCGCGAGCGCCGTCATCCGGTCCAGCATCTCCACGGCCTGCTCGCGGGACGTGCCGTACTTGCGGGCGAGGTTTCCGGCGTTGTCGCCCTCGCGCTCCGGCGGAGCCTGCGGGTCGAGCTCGAAGCTGTGCCAGCGCACCGTCACCCGGTCGCGGTGCTCGAAGCCCTCGAGAGCGGCCTCCAGGTGCCGCTTCCCCACATAGCACCACGGACATGCGATGTCCGACCAGATGTCGACGTCCATCAGAACCCCCTGTGTGAGCCGTTGCCGCGCGACTATATCGGCGCGAAGCGTCGTCCCGGCGGCGCCGAGCTGCCGCGGGCCGCCGTTCCTGATCTCGCGCCGCGTCGCTACGCTGCCGTCAAACGCCGGACCACCGAGGGCGAGGAAACAATGACGGAGCTGGTGCTGTTTCATCACGCCCACGGCCTGACCGACGGCGTCCTTTCATTCGCGGACACGATCCGCTCGGCGGGGCACCTCGTGCACACGCCGGACCTCTACGACGGCGAGCGGTTCGAGGAGATGGCCGACGGCGTGGGCCACGCCGAACTGATCGGGTTCTCCACCTTCATCGAACGCGGGCTCATCGCCGTCGAAGATCTTCCCCCCGACGTCGTGTACGCGGGCATGTCGCTCGGGGTGCTCCCGGCCGAGATGCTCGCGCTCACGCGCCCGGGCGCCAGGGGAGCGGTCCTGCTCAGCGGCTGCGCGGCCCCTGAGGAGCTCGGCGCGCCATGGCCGCAGGCGGTGCCGCTCCAGATTCACCTGATGGACGCCGACGAGTGGGTCGTCCCGCCGAACGAGGACCTCGAGGCCGCCCGTGCCCTGCAGGCGGGCACCGAGGACGCAGAGCTGTTCATCTACAGCGGCGACCGACACCTGTTCGCCGACGTCAGCACCGCACACTACGACGCGGACGCGGCGGTGCTGCTGACGTCCAGGCTGCTCGAGTTCCTGGGCCGCGTGGGATAGCGGGCCGGGGCGGGCCCGCGGCGGCCGCCGCCTACACGGGGCTCGCAGCGCCGAGCGTGGCATAGGCGGCGCGCTCGAAGTCCGCGGCCAGCTCCACGATCCGCGCGTCGTAGAACGGCAGCGCCCGCGTCAGCAGCAGCGCGGCGACGGCGCTCTCCCGGTCGACCCATTAGCTGCGGTTGAACAGTCCTGCCCAATCTCCCGTGCCGGCCCGCGCCCCGGCACGCACAATGGCCCGGCTTTGCGCCGGGCCATTGTCTGCGGGGATCGAGGGGAGGCCCTACTGGTAGCTGGCGCCGTTGCCTTCGGGCGTGTATGAGCCCTGGGCCTGCGGTGCGCGTGCGCCGGGCGGCGGGCCGCCCATTCCCGGGCCACCCGGGCCCATCGGGTGCGTCTGGACCTTGAACGAGCTGTCCAGGTGGACCGTGATCTTCGTGCCGTCTGACTTGGTCACGTCGACCTCGTAGCCGCCGCCACGGAAAGTGGTGGTGACGGATCCGGCTTTGCCGCCGCTGACGGTCGCGAGGGCTGCTGCGATCGCCTTTTCGGCGTCCGCGCCGGTGACCGCCTTCTCGGCGCTCTCGTGCGCGGCTGTCCCCGGGGCGTTCGCCGAGGTGAAGCCGGGCGGCGGGCCGTAGCCGTTCGGGGCCGTGGTGGGGGCGGTGGTTGTGGTGCCGGTGCCGGCGGCCCCCGCGATCGCGGCGCCTCCGACGGCGAGGGCCGCGAAGGCCATTACGGCGAAGAGGACTCGCTTGATCTGTCGTGTCATGTGGTGGTTCCTTGCCTTCGTCCGGGACAACCCCGGGCTCGGGAACCACTATGTGCGCGCCGTGTAAGAGCACCGTGTCAAGCCGATAACGGTTCCTAAAGCACCCGTTGACGGCGCCGCGAGCGATCGCGTCAGGGCCCGGGGCGTGCGAGCACTGCATAATCGGCGTCGTGCAGGCGACGCGGGAGGCGGAGGAATGGGGCTGAGAGTGATCGGGGCCGGGCTGGGCCGCACGGGAACCAACTCCCTGAAGGTGGCGCTTGAAACGCTGCTCGACGGGCGCTGCTACCACATGTATGAGCTGCTCGAGCGTCCCGGCGACACGGCGAGCTGGGAGGACGCGGTCGCGGGCCGGCCGGTCGACTGGGGCGCCCTGATGCGCGAATTCCGCGCGAGCGTCGACTTCCCGGCGGCGGTGTTCTGGAGGGAGCTGCTCGAGGCGAACCCGCAGGCCGTCGTGCTGCTCTCCAGCCGCGACTCGACCGAGACGTGGTGGGCGAGCTGCGAGCGGACGATAGTCCCCTCGCTCTCAGGAGAGGTGCCGCCCGACGAGCCCGACTGGGCGCGGCGCCGCGCGATGAACATCCAGGTGCTGCGCACTCGCCTCACGCCGCAGTGGCCGGACCCTGACGCGGTGAGGGCCGCCTACGAGCGGCACAACGCCGAGGTGCGGCGAGAGGTGCCGGGCGAGAAGCTGATCGACTGGCGCCCGGGCGACGGCTGGGAGCCGATCTGCGGCGCTCTCGGCGTACCGGTGCCAGACATCCCGTTCCCGCACGAGAACACCGCGGCGGACTTCCAGGCCAGGGTCAGCCTGCAGGACGAGTGACCCGGCCCGACGCCGCGCGGTGAGCGCCCGGGCGAGACCCGCTCGCGATCACGCGGCGGGCGGCCGAGGACCTGGGGCGCCGGCGCCACGGTGCGTGAGGTAGCCGTGCTGCTGAAGGTCCCGGATCACAGCCTGCTGGCGGTCCGCCAGCGACTGGAGCCCGGCCTCGAGCTCCCGCAGCTGCGCGCCGGCCTCGAGCTCTCGTCTCCTCACGGCCATCATCTGGCGCATCTCGATGTCGCGGAGTCTTGCGGTCCTCGCGCCGGCGCCCCCGCCCGCGCCGGCGGGGGGCATTCCGGAACAGCCGAGCGCCACCGGAGCACGGATCGGCAGCCCCCCACTCTGCTCGGGCAGCGCGCTGTGCAGTGCGGGATCCCAGGCGGCGATGCGCCGCGCGAGCATTCTCCCGACCGCTCGGCCCGGTGGCCACCAGAGACACCTCGTCGACGGCTGCGCAGTGCCGGGCGGGTTCTCCAGCAGCCATCGCTCTCGCTGCCCCGTGAGCAGGACGCCCGTGAGATCGGGGGCCCCCTCGGCATTGTCGGCGGGCCCGCCTGCGATCTCCGCCGCGATCGCGCCGATCGCGAAGTCGGCCTGCTGGGCGTCGAGTGCCCCGTGCTGGAGCGCCGCGGCTATGCAGCTCCCCGCAGCCCACACCCGCTCGCCTGCGCACACCCTCAGGTTCTCGTCGACTTCGACGAATCCCGCGGCGTCGCTCGCCACGCCCGGCAGATGCGGGCCGTCGACGGTCGGCAGTGAGATCAGCTGGTCGAAGTCACGCCGGGACCCGGCGCCGAGGCGGACGCGGGCGGGGTCGGACGGCCTGCCGACGAGCGAGGACTCAAGCTCCGCCTGCGGCTCGGGGACAACCACGACGTCCACTTCCACATCACCTCCCGCGCGTCCGCGCGGCTCGTCGACGACCTCGACCCCGGCGATCAGCTCCACGCCCGCGGCCTCGAGCTCGCGTGTCACGGCCTCGTGGGCCTGCGAGCCGAGCGCAGCGAGAGGACGCTCCTCGGCCGTAATCAGGGTGACCTCGCCGCCGGTGCCCTCGGCGGTCCAGCCCATGACGAGGGCCAGCTCGTAGGCCGGCAACGGCCAGCGTGCTCCCCGCGGAACGACGACCCCCACACTGGACACCTCACCGGAGGCGATCCCCGCGAGCGTGTCGTCGAAGAAGCCGGGGTCGGCGCCGCGCTCCCAGAGGTGGCCCTGGGCGAGCGCTCGCCGCGGCCGCGCCCCGGGCGCGACCAGCAGGTAGTCATAGGACACCGTCTCTCCCTCGCGTGTGGTGACGCTGCCCAGATCCTGGTCGACGGCAGCGGCGCTGTCGCGGATCCACTCCGCGCCCGTCTCCGCGACCAGGTCTGCGATCGCAACGGTGCTCTCCGCGGCCGGTCGGAACGGTGAGGCGGTGCTCATCGGCCGGTAGCGGAACTCCCGCTCGGGAGCGATCAGCCGCAGCTCGACGCCCGCGCCCATCGACTCGCGGGCGGCGAGCAGCGCCTCCAGTCCGGCGGTGCCGGCTCCCAGTACGCACACGACGGGTCTAGACACGCATGGCCTTTCAGTCTCCGGACACCCCGCCAGCCAGCATACGCGCCGGCGACGCTCACGGGCCGACCGCGCGCGCAGCGGAGCGCATCCCGGCTCAGCGGCCGGGCCGAAGAATCGCCGGCCGAGAGCGCCTCCTCTCAGAGAGTCGCCGGGATCGGCGTCCGACCACTCACGTAAGGCCGCCCGCATTCCGATACTCGACCCGGCACATGACGTACCTCCAGAGGCGAACCGGGGGCTTCCCATAATCCGAGCCTCCGGTTCGCCCGACGAGGCAGGTCCCCGCCTCGCTAGCTGCCGAAGTAGTGGCCCTCGTCGATGTCCTCGACGAGCCCGGGGTGCGTCGGCTGCCAGTCCAGCATCCGGCGGGTCCGCTCGCTGGACGTGGGGTTGTCGAGCCCGACGAGGCCGCCGAGGAAGGAGAAATGCTCTGCGGCGTCCCCGGCCGCGATGCTGACGCTCGGCAGCCCCAGACCCCGGCCGATGGCACCCGCGATCTCGCGGAAGGGAACGCCTTCCTCGGCGACCGCGTGCAGACGTGATCCTGCCGCGGCCCGCTCGAGCGCCAGCCGGTAGACACGCGCCGCGTCGAGCGTGTGGACCGACGGCCAGCGGTTTGAGCCGTCGCCGACGAAGCCGGAGGCACCTGTCTTGCGGGCGATGCCGATCAGCGCCGGCGTGAAGCCGCTGCGGTCCAGCCCGCTGTGAACTATCGGCGGGAGACGCACGACACTGGAACGCACACCCGCCTCGGCCAGCGCCACGACAGCGTTCTCGGCGTCGGCGCGACCGCCCCCCGCCAGGACGTCCTCCTCCGTGCCCGGGCGGCCAAGGTTTGCCCCCATGCTCAGCATCAACGTGCCCGAGGTGCCGACGAACGGCTTCCCCGAACCCTCCAGTGCAGCCCCGATCGCCTCGATAGCGCTCGTGTCGGCGCCGACTGCACCGACGGCGTCTCCGGAGAACATCGCCTCGTGCTTGAACGCGAGGTGGATGACGCCGTCGGCCGCCGCCGCGGCCTGACGGATGCCTGCTGGGTCGTCCAGATCACCGCGGTGCACCTCGGCACCGGCGGCGATCAGTGCCTCGGCGGAGCCCTCCGACCGGGCCAGGCCGACGACCTGGTGGCCCGCCGCGAGCAGCTCGGGGACGACGGCGGAGCCGATGTGACCGGACGCGCCGGTTACGAAAACACGCATGGGGAACCTCCTTGAGGGAAATTACCCCGCGGCTGGGTGCCACGAGGAGGGTTGATGACACTTGGTGGCATCAACCTAGCACGACTGACGACACCCGGTGTCATCCACTACGCTTGCGGCTGCATGGCCAGATGGCAACCCGACGCACGCGGCAAGCTCCAGCGAGCCGCCCTGACGCTCTACGGAGAGCGCGGATTCGACGACACCACCGTCGAGGAGATCGCCGAGCGAGCGGGGCTGACAAAGCGAACGTTCTTCCGCTACTTCGCCGACAAGCGGGAGGTCCTGTTCGCCGGCGCGGAGGCGCTCGAGGAGCAGTTCGTGACGGAGGTCGATGCGGCGCCCGAGTCGGCGACGCCCTTCGACGTCGTGTCCTCGGCCCTCTACGCGGTCGCCTCGACGTTCGAGGAGCGGCGCGAGTTCGCGGCCTACCGCCAGCAGATCATCACCGCCAACCCCGCGCTGGAAGAGCGCGAGCTCATCAAGCTCGCAAAGCTCGCGGGAGCGGTCGCGGACGCCCTGCGCCGGAGGGGCGTGAGGGAGCCCTCCGCAACGCTCACAGCCGAGGCCGCGGTCACCGTCTTCCGCGTCGCGTTCGCGCGCTGGGTCGACCCGGCGAACAGCAGCGATCTTCAGGGACTGATCAGAGAGTCGCTCGACGAGCTGCGGGCGATGACGGCCGCCTAGACGGGGCGTCCGCCCCGCGTCGCCGTGGCAGCGCAGCGCCACCCCCGCCGGGAACGTCAGCGGGTTCTGATGTGCGCGTCGCCCGCGATGTAGCGCACCGTCGCGCGCCCGCTTCGCTCGGAGACGTAGATGGCGAGCTGGACGCCGCGGAGCGCCCGCGCATAGATGATCCCGCCCGAGATGTGCAGCATGACGCCGCGTTGGTGTGCGCGCATACGGAAGCTCGCCGAGCCGAACTGCGCCACCGGCCCGGTCTGGGGAACCGGGAACCGCGGGCTTGCCGCGGCGCGGACCGATGCGAACGTGGCGTTCGGAGCCGGCCCGAGGGTGACGGTGCCCGCGCATGACCCGGCCGGGCACGACACCGGGACGTCGAGGGTGCCCGACGGGCTCACGGTGATCGTGGGGTCCTGTGCCATCGCCATCGGCACGACGACGGCCAGTCGCGTGAAGCGCAGGCGCAGGTCGAGCTTCGTGCTACCGGACACTCCGAGATCGGTGATCGGAGCGACGGCCTCGAGGCTCGCATCGCCGATCGGAGGACCCCCAGCCGTGGCGGGTCCGAGCGGCGGCATCGAAGCGGTCACGGGCGAGGCGAACGTGGGCACCACGTCGCCGAATACCGGGCACTGCATGAACGGCGTCGGGTCGAGGGCGGAACCGCCGACAGCTGCTGCGCCCGGGATGGGGTCGATCGCGAGCGATGCGGTGAGGGTGTGGGTGCCACAGTCCGATCCCGACGGTGGGGGAGTTTCGCTCGCCTCGCCGATGCAATCCCCGGGGTTGCTGTCGGCCGGCGCTCCGCGCGTGATCGATCCCTGCCGATCCTCGGAGATCTTGAGGTCCAGGCTCGGGATGCTCGCGGCGAATGTGCCCACGCCGACGCCCGTGAGCTGGACGACCGCCGGGCTACCCGGTAGGAAGCTCTGCGCGTCGGTCCCCTGCCCGCTTTCGCCTCCTATGCAGGGGTTGCCCGAGGGGCGGCTCAGCGTCCAGCTGGCTTCCTGCGAGCCGCCGGTCACCTGCACCAGGTAGGTGCCGGCCCATGGCGCGGCGCCGTGTGAGGAATAAGCGGCGGCAGGCACGACCGCTGAGACCGCGAGGACTGCAGCGAGGACGCGCACGAATCGCATGCGGGCAGGTTACCCAGATCACCAGATTGCTCCTGTACCCACTTGCCGCTAACGGTGCCTGGGAGGGCGAGCGGGTGGCGAGCGGAGGTCCTGCAGCGGCTAGGTTCCGGTGCGCTCTCGGTGCTTGCACCCCGGCCAGCAGCACGGCCGGCGCTGGCCTTCCTCCAGCTCTTCGCGGGTGCGTCGAATGCGTCGCTCTCGGGTGACCTGCTGCTTGGCATCCTCGACCCAGCAGATGAACTCGTTGCGAGCCAGCGGCGTGATGTCCTTCCAGGCATCGAGCGCCGTCGCGTTGGCGACCAGCGCGGTACGCAAGTCCGAGGGAAGCTTGTGCACCACCCCGCCGGGGACTCGCTGGCCGCTCACGGCTCGATGGTAGCGAGCGGCGCCACGCCGGGTTTACAGGCCGGACGGCCGAGCAAATGCGTGCCCAGGTGCCGTCATCTCTCGGCCCCCCCTCGACCCGCCACAGAACACCGGCGACCCGCCGCTGCTAGGACGCAGCGGGCGTGTCAAGCAGCCGTCAGAAGCCGTTGTTCACAAACGCCTGGTACGGGCGGCAGGGCTCGTTGCGCAGGCTTGGGCAGGGCGGCATGCTGGTGGGCACGCTGACTCCGGGCACGATCGGGAGCGTGAGGTTGCCGGCCATGCCGGGCCCGGTTGCGATGGACACTTTGGCCGTGGTGCCTTCCGGCTGCGTCTGGCCGAAGGACCAGATCGGCTGTGTGCCGTTGGGGGCAGCGATCGTGACCCTGATGCGCGAGCCCGCGCGGTAGGCGTGTCCCTCGAAGTACAGCGGGATCGTCACCGGAACGAATTCGCCCGCCGGCATCGGCTGCAGGTCGGACGCACGGAAGGTGGGGATCGGCTGCAGCGCCGTGGGTGTCTCGTAGAACATGTTTGCCGACGTGGTGGCGAGCTTGCGCTCACTGGCGCGGATCCAGCCGTCCTGCACGAACGTCTCGTTGCCGTCGGGGCGCACCTCGCTGACCGTCGCCTGGAGATCGACGTTCGGGGTGGAGGACTTCACCCACAGGTTGACGGCGCCGCCACCGACTGCGGTCGTGTCGCTGCTGAGCGGCGCCGACACGTACGACACGGCCGAGCCTGACGGGGGCTGCGCCCAGTTCCATTCCCACTCGGAAGCGGAGCCCCAGAGTCCGCCCGGGCCCGTGCTGGTCGAGTAATCCGCGAGCGGCGTGGCGGTCGCGTCGGAGGTGTAGGTGTCCACCCCTTCGCCGGTTGGCGGCGTTTCGGTGAGTGTCCCTTCCGGGCCCAGATACCACGAGCGGGCAGTCGTTCCGGGTACCGGGAACGCCGAGAAGGTCTGTTCGAACCCGGGATAGGGATTGCCGGCGGTCGTGCCGCCGCCCGGCGAGGGCCCCGCGCCGTTGTCGAACAGCACACGGATCTGCGGGAGCGCTTTGAACGCCGCCAGCGCCTGCGCGTAGGTCGGCAGTTCCTGGATCGGGTCCGGCGGTAGCGTGATCTTGTCTTCGCTGGGGACTCCCAGCGCGCTCTGGTAGATGATCGGCGCCGCGGCATGCACGATCCCCTCGTTCTTGATCGGTGCGCGGCGCGCAACGTACAGCTCGAGGAAGTCGTAGAGCCGGTTGAACGTGGCCGGATCGAGCGAGTCGATGTGGGCGCCGTTGGTGAACGTGAACCACTTGCGCTTGGTGCCGGTGAAGTGCTCGGCCAGATCGGCGCAGTGCCCGCCGGTCTGCTCATCCTGCCACTGGCATGCCAGGAACGTGGGGACCTTGATGTTGTGGACGAACGTCACCGGGTCCAGCGGGTCGGCCACGGACGGGTTGTATGTGGCGTTTTCTTTGATTTCCGCCAGCAGGTTGGTCGCCTCTCCGTGCAGGTCCTGATTGGCCGCGCAGGTCAGATCGCCCTTCTGTATCTGTTCGTACGCCCAGTGCTCGCCGCTGGCAGGGCCGGCCGGTTCGGCGTCGTACTGGCGCTCTTCGGCCCACGGCACCGCGAATCCGGTGTTGAGGACGCCGCCGGGATAGAGCGTCGTCGCCGTCGCGTCGACCACCGACAGGGGCGCGATCGCGGCGAGGGCGTGCGGTTGAAGTTGAGCCGCGAAGAGCTGGCTGATCCCGCCGTAGGAGATGCCGAGCATGCCGACCTTGTGGTGGGCCACCCACGGCTGTTTGGCGATCGTTTCGATCACGTCATACGCGTCGAGATTCTGCAGCCGTTCGAAGTAGTTGAACGCGCCGCCCGAGCAGCCGGTGCCGCGCATGTTCACGTCGACCACGGCGAAGCCCATCAGATTGGCGAGCTGGGCGATCCCGCTTTCCGGGCCCGCGGGGTTCGCGTAGCCGTATCCGGAGTATTCGATCAGCGTCGGGTACGGCGCCGTGCTCTTTGCGGCCCGGAACGCCGGGAGCTGGAAGTTCGACGCCAGGCCGGGGACTCCCGGCGGGTGGACGTCGATCGCGAGCTGGGTGCCGTCGCGGGTCGTCAGGTAGCTGTATCCGCTGCTCGCGATCGTCTGGTTGTAGACGCTGGGTTCCCACGGCGGCGCGGCTTGCGAGTGGACGGTGATCGGCCCTGATTCTTCGCCGTTGGAGCTCAGCCGGACCCGGTAGCCTTCCGCCGGCGCGACGCTCCGGAACAGCAGCCCACCGAGCGAGTCCGCGGTCTGCGTGGACACAGTTTCGCCGTTCGACCGCAGCAGGGACATCTGGGCGCTGGGGGCCAAGCCGGTGACGTAGACCTGTTCCGCGCTGCCGTGCGCGCTGAAGCCGAATGCGCTCGCGGCCGCCACGAGCCAGATCGCGGTTGCGGCAATTGCCGCGACGGCGCCGATCCGTGCTCGGCGACGGTGCGCAGAGGTTGCGGGGACGCGGCCATCGTCGGCCGGCCGCCCCGCTGACGTAGCGCGCAGTGGACCTCCCCCGTCCCTCACATCCCCCATGTACGTAGTAAACACCAACCGGCGCCTCCGTGCCAACCCCGCTGCGATGCCCGCTGCTGTGCCCACGAAACGGAGCAGCCGCGCTAGCGGGGGTCGGCGAGGTTCTCGGCCCTGTCCCTGATGCCGCGGAGCATCTTCTGGGTCATCACAAAGCTGACCGCCTCGACCGGCTCGACGAGCAGCCAGCTCCACGACCGCAGGTACTCGTACCGCTCGCGCACAATCAGGCGCGTGTTTCCGTCCGGCTGCTCACAGAGCGAAAAGGTCCACGTGAACTCATATGGCGGTGCGCTCTCGCCGAGTGGAATGCCGCCGCGAAGGACGAGAGCCCGTCCGGGCTCCGCGGTGCTCACGACCAGAGCGACCCCGGGTGCGAGCCCGACCTGGTCGCCGACCGCGACGTCCTGCCACTCGGCTCTGACCCGATCGGCACTGTGGATCTCGCAGCCGAGGAGGTTCTCGAGGAAGTCGTAGCTGTAGAAGCCGCCGCGGCCCTGCCCGAGCTGCGCGATCCACGGCCACACCTCCTCGCCGGCGGCGCGAACCCGTGATCGCTCGCGTCGCCGTGAGATCAGCGTTCGCGGAGCGATCCTCGCCGGGTAGCACCGCTTTGCACTCCTGGTCGGTGGCGCCCCAGTGAAGCTGGCGTGTCCTGCCGAGGAAGACGTAGCCGGCCGCAGCGCAGGCGAGACCGGTCAAGCCGATGAGCTGTCCGCGCCGCATCCGCCGCGCTTCCTACCAGTTGCTGCGATGCGGCGCGCTCGCCGGCTCGGCTGTCCGCCGGGCGTGGGATCCACCCGCCGGCGGGGCGGGCGCAGGCTCGGAGTCGGCGTCCGGGTCGCGGTACCAGGCGACCGTCGCGGCCACGGCGACGGCGAGTGGGGTGCCGGCGTCGCCGAACGTTGCCTGGTACTTGGAGGTGTCGAGCACGAACGGTTCCTCGAACTGATAGGCCATCTCGGCGAGCCCGCGCATCATCGGGTTGACCAGGCCGAGGGCGCGCAGGAGAAGCTTGGGCATCGTGCGGACGGCGACCGGGTGTCCGACCTCCCGGGCGATCAGCGCGAGGATCTCGCGAGTGGTGACGGTCTCCGGTCCGGGCAGGTGCCACACGCCCCCCGCTGCCCGCTCGTCCGTACCCAGGGTCGCGAGACCGGCCGCGACATCCGGGACATAGCTGTAGGTGTGCAGCAGGTCGGGATTGCCGAGGAAGTCGGCGCGCTTACCGGCGAGCGCGCTCGCGAAGACGCGCTCGCCGAGCGTCGATTCGGTGACACCGGCGCCGAAGAAGTCAGACGCACGCCCGATCGCGATGCGAACACGGCCGGCGGCGGCGGCGAGCAGCTCCTGTGTCATTGCCGCTCGTGCGCGGCCCTTGACTGTGCTCGCGGCCAGCGGGAGATCCTCGGTCATCGGCTTGCCCGCCACCGGGCCGTAGCCATAGACGTTCTCGAGGCTCACCAGCAGCGCACCCTGGCTTTCCGCGGCGCTCAGCACACCTCGCTGCAGCGGCGGGAAGTGCTCGGGCCAGTCTGTGTACGGGGCGTTCAGGCACTGGTAAATGACCGCTGCGCCCTCGGCGGCTTTGTTGGCGGCCCGCGGTTCGGACGCATCGGCAGTCCTCCAGTCGATCCCGCCGGCCAACCCCTCCGGAGGGTGGCGCGAGACGGACCGCACCGCGACGCCCATCCCCGCCAGGCGGGCGCTGAGCGCGCGTCCGACCTGACCGGCGCCGAACACCACGTGAAGCGGCTGCCCGCTTACGGCCGTGCCCCGTTGCCGGCAGAGCCGGCCCTCCTGCTCGCGTCCTGCGTTGCCCGGCTCCGCACTCCGGCGAGGTCGTGGAAGCCTGCGGCGGCGGTCCCGAGCAGCAGCAGGCCCGATGCGATGCCCGTGGTGGCGACGAGCGGTGTCCCTGACATCGTGGCGATGAGGACCAGGGGCCCTATCGTCAGCAGCCATCCAACGGGCCGGTAGCGGGGGATGTGCACGCGGTAGTCGAGATACAGCAGGAGCGGCCCGATCGTGATCGCGATCGAGGGCAGCACCCAGTCGGCGTGGCCCGCGGCGGTCACGAGCAGCGGCAGAGCGAACGCCGCCACGAGCTCGACCACGGTTGCGATCGTGATGTCCCGCTCGATGCGCTTGCCTTCGCTGCTCGTCGGCCGCGGCGCGATTCCGGCCGTGACCCTGATTGCGTAGGACAGGACTCCGATCACCGCTACGCCGGAGAGAGCGATCAGCACAACCGACACTCCGCCACCGATCACCACGCTCCCGCGCACCAGCCACAGGGCAGCAAAGCCCAACTGGATCAGGCCGCCGATCCGCCGCACACGCCGCGACCATTCTTCGGTCGGGGTCAGCGTGCCCTCGCGCGGCGGGTCGAGGCTGAAGTCCCGCGCCTTCCCGGACGCCGACGCGACGTTCGCAGAACGCTCTGCTTCGAGCTCGGTTACCGACATGACCGCCCCTCTCGACTGACGTTGTGCCCCTGCCCCGCTGCGCGAGGCACTCGAAGCTGGGGAGGCGATGCGACGCCGATCATGGCTGCGGCGCCACGCGCGACATCCGGCCCGCCTCGATGTCGCCGATCGCCTCGTTCACCCGGTCAAGGGGCCGCGTCCCGTCCACGGCCGCTTGCCAAGCCCGGCGCTTTGCGAGGTAGTCGACGGGAAGCTCCTCCCCGACGGCCTCAAGGACCCGCAGCCAGCCGAGCGCGTCGCGGTAGTCCCCGCGCGCCGCCGAAGCTGTTGCAAACCGCAGGCTCCCCGCGACCGCGGCGCGATGGCGCTCGGCGGGACTGCACGGCTCGCCCTCCGATCGGGCGGGCATGGGGCGGCCTGCCGTCTCGCCCCGGCTCCGCTGCGTGCCGGCGGGTGTGACGATGATCGCCGGGATCATCTGGCCGACACCGAGCCGTTGGGCGGCGGCGAGGCCAGCGCATCGGCCGGTGGCAGGTCCTGCGCGGCCACCGTCTCTCGGTGCAGGAACGCTCCGAGCTCTTGGATGGTGCTCATCAGAGGCGCCGGGAAGACGACGGTGGAGTTCTTGTCGACCGCGATTTCGACAAGGGTTTGCAGGTTGCGCAGCTGCAGGGCGAGCGGGTGCTCCATCATCACGTCCGAGGCTCGGGCGAGCTCTCCGGCGGCCAGCGCCTCTCCCTCGGCGGCGATGATCTTGGCGCGCTTCTCTCGCTCGGCTTCGGCCTGTCGGGCCATCGCCCGCTTCATCGAGTCCGGCAGCTGGATGTCCTTGAGCTCGACCGTCGTCACCTTGATCCCCCACTCCTCGGTCTGCACGTCGAGGATCTCCCGGATGTTCGAGTTGATTTCGTCGGTCTCGGACAGGGTCTCGTCGAGCGTGTGGCGGCCGACGACGGCACGGAGCGTTGTCTGCGCGATCTGGTTGATCGCGACTTCGACGTTCTCGATCGCGACGACCGAACGAACCGGGTCTGCCACGCGGTAGTAGGCGACGGCTGAGACGTCGACGCTGACGTTGTCGCGCGTGATGATTCCCTGCGACTGGATCGGCATCGTGACGATCCTCAGCGAGACACGGTGCACCTGGTTGATGAACGGCGCGAACACGATCACTCCGGGGCCGCGGGCCCCATCGCGCACCTTGCCGAGGTGGAAGATCACGGCGCGCTCGTACTGCTTGAGGATCCGGATCGACTGTGACAGCAGCACCAGCGCGATGAAGGCGACGCCCGCGATCACGTAGGCGGCGATCACCCTGGCCCCTCGCCGCGCGTGTCAGCTCGGAGGGCGACTTCGTAGAGGCTGGCGATGACGGGGCTCCTGACGCGTGAGTGGCACTGACCGCTGAGGTCTGACACTGACGCCGGCCGAATTTCGGAGCCGGTACTTGGGGGCCCACCAAGTAGTTGGGGTGAGCCGACGATGCGTATTCTAACAGTACGGCTCGGTCCGTTTGACCGGCCGGCCCTGATGAGTTCTCGCGAAACAAAGCACCTGCGTGTCCTTATCGCGAATGAGCGCAAGGATCGGCTGGCGCTCGTCGCTCCGATCGTCGTCGCGCTCGGGCATGAGGTGATCGCGCGCGAGATCGATGTGCAGGACGTCGGCCCGGCGACCGCCAGAGAGCGCCCCGATGTTGCGCTCGTCGGCCTCGGAGAGAGCTCCGAGCACGCACTCGCCCTGATCGACAAGATCGTTCGTGAAGCGGCCTGCCCGGTGATCGTCCTGCTCCACGCCCGCGACCCCGACTTCATCAGCGAGGCCTCCAAGCGAGGGGTGTTCGCCCACATCAGCGACGCCGACGTCGAGGACTGGCAGAGCGCGATCGAAATCGTGCTCAGGCGCTTCGCCGAGTACCAGGACCTTCAGGGCGCCTTCGGCCGCCGCGCATTGATCGAGCGGGCCAAGGGCATCCTCATGGAGCGCCACGCCATCGACGAGACGAGCGCCTTCGAGATGCTGCGTGAACGCTCGAGGATCGACAACCGCAAGCTCATCGACCTCGCCACCGCGGTCGTCGACGGACACCGCCTTCTTCCAAGAGAGCCGCCGGCACCGCCTCAACCCGAGACGTCCTAGGTCTGATGATCCGGCGGGGGCCGGCACCCGGAACGCTTCCGGGTCGGCCCGGCGGACCGCAGTCGGACCCTACCGATCCTCGACGCCAGAGCGGTTCACGCGCGACGCAGGGCGTAGCCCTAGAGAGCGTCAGCCTCCGGCAGGCCCGCTCGCGACGCGGCGCCGGAGCATCTCCAGATCGTGCGCCTCCAGCCCGTGACCCGACAGAAAGGCCGCCGACCCGCCGTAACGCTCGTCGACGAGCTCAAGCACGCGCTCCATCGTGCCGGGGAGCGGAGCGTGTCGCTGGGGGTCGTGGCCCTCCAGCTCGTCGCGGTAGAGCGGGGAGCTGAGCAGGCGCGCGATGATCGCCTCGATACGCTCTGCGGTGGCTAGGTAGTCGGCAACGATGATCCTGCGGTCGACCCCGGCCGCGTCGAGTGCGAGGGCCACGACTACCCCGGTCCGGTCCTTGCCGGCCGCACAGTGCACCAGCACCGCTCCCTGGGTGCACGCGATCGAGCGGACTGCGCCGACGATGGAGTCCGGGCGAAGCCGGAGGTAGCTCATGTAGGCCCGTACCACGGGCTGCTCGTCGGGCGACTCGTCCTCGTGGTGTGAATCCCACGGCTTGATCGCGCCGCCGGCGAGAACGACGCGGTCTGCGGAGTCGGGATAGAGCGAGCGGAACTCGATCCGCACGTCGGTTGCGCTGCTCAGCGGCCCCGGCCCTGAGAACTCGACCTCGACGTCGGTACGCAGGTCGATCACGGCCTCGAGCGCATGCTCATCGACGAGCATGCGGATGTCGCGCCCGCTGAGCGTTTGCAGGTTGTCGGCTCGCAGGAGCACGTTGGGCACGACGGCTCGGACGTTGACGGGCCCGTCCAGCGTGATCCAGCGCGGTGTGTAGCTCATGACGGACACCACTTGATCCTGCCACGCCGCATGAAGGAAGCTGAGACCGAACTGTTACGGAGCCCAGCTCAGCGGCTGAGCAACAACCTGTCGCAATCGCCGAGATGCTCGAGAGAGCTCTCTCGGCCGCGCCGACGGTCCCTGCCGTCGACGCTCGCTCCGGGCACTGCCCCGAGAAGGGTGCCCTTCGCCGCCCGAGCGGCGACGGTCGCGGGAGCGTCGCTCCCGCAGCGGCGTGACACCAAGCCGCGGCATCGGGTCGGCCGGGGGTGGCGGTAGGTCACTTCGCTGCCGTGAGCAGCTCGGCGATCACGAGACGCAGCAGTTCGGGTACGGCGGTGCCCCTGCGCGTGACGCTCTGGATCGTGACGATGTCGTTGTCGATCCGCGCGAAGCCGCTGTATCCGGTGTAGAGGGTGCCGATGTCCTCTTCCTCGGTGAATTCCGTCAGGTATGCCTCTTCGCCGATCCCCGGCAGCGGGCTGCAGCGACGGCAGTGTCCGAACTGCGTGACGAAGTATTCGTGGGCGACGGTGGCGTTCTTGAGCGTGACGAGGTCGAGTCCGCCGACGACGTCGGGCGGCGGCATGCCTGCAAAGCCTTCTTCGGGCTCGGCCGTTGAGAAGGTGCACGCCGACAGCGGCGCGATGTCGAGGACCTGTTCGGATGTCGCGCCCGGGAAGTTGTTGAGCGCCAACAGGCCTGTGCACGCGCGCGTCGCCAGCGCCGGGCAGTCGCCCATCCCGATCAGCTCGACCTGTCCTGCTTCCGGGCCACCCGTGATCGCGAGATCGCCTTTGGCGAAAGTGATGTGCCTACCCGGGCAGTCACAGCCTCTGCCGCCGTGCTCACATAGGGTGACCGCGCCGGGGTTGATGACATCCGAGCCGCCGCCCCCCGTCACGTGCAGGCGCACCTCGCCGCCCTTGACCACCAGCTCGGTCTTCGGCGCGGCCAGCGTCAGCGCAACGGGATTGTCCGCGTACGCGGGCGCGCTCAGCGCCTCTGTGTGGTGGGGCGTCGGCCCCGTCTTGGGAATGCTCGTGGAGTGCTGTGGCACGTTGCTGTCGGCGGTCGCGTTTCCCTGGCCCTTTGGCACCCACGCGGCGCCGAACCCCCCGGCGTCGTAGAACGCCGAGGCCTCGGAGTCAAGGAATGTCATGTTGCTGTTGACGGCAGCTTCGTAGGCGGCCGTGTCCGTGCTGGCGGCGAACATCGCGGGGACCACGTGCCACGGCGATATCCCGCTATGCGCGAGGTGGCCGAAGAAACCGATCGCGTCCTCGTCTCGGTTGAACAGCGGCTTCAGAGGCGACTCGAGGTACGTGAGCCACCTTTCGTGGGGAAGCAGGCTGTCGGCGACGAGGTCGGATGACACCCAAGTCGCGCCGCCCTCGATCAACCAGGCCTTGTGGTTGTCGAACTTCGCGATCGTGCCTGCGAGCTTCGCGGAGAGGCAGTGGAAGACCTCGTGCGCGAAGAACGTCTTCAGCTCCTCGTTGATGTAGCCGAGGTTCTTCGAGGGCGGGTTGTTCGGCCCCGGCGGCTTCGTCGGGTCGGTGGAGATTTTGTGGGCGTCGATCCCGACCGTGATCGTGCAGCTCTGCACCGGGCCGCCCGGGTCGCCCGGCGGCCCGTTTGGCGATGTGACTACGTAGGCGGGATACGTCTTGCCGTTGATCTGGCCGTACACGCGCCCGGGCGACTCCACGACGGTTACGGGTGCGACCGGAGTGATCCTCAGCAGGGTGCTCTCGAGCGTGACGAAATGGTTGACCAGGATCTGGTCGGCAGGCTGGTAGTTGATCGCCGGGGCGGGCGCGGGCGCCACGACTCCGGCCGTCACCAGGACCGCGAGCGTTGCGAGCAGACGCGCAGCCCGCCCCGAGGCCGAGGCCCTGGCAGGCTCTTCGCGGCGTCCGTCTCGGCCCACGCCCGCATTCTCTGGCCCGGCGCATCGGCTGTCAACGGGGCGTGAGCCGGCGCCCGAGTGCAACCTCCGCCGGTGGACGGCGAGATGCTGCGCGCGTCGCACGGCCGGCCGGGATGATCAGCTGAGGCGCCAGGCTCACGGGCGCCTGACCCTGACGTGCTTGGAGTGAGGCGCGTCCCGGTTGGCCTCGAATGGGCCACAGCGGGCTCAAATCACCGCCAGTGAGGTGGCATGAGATTCGGGGACCATGCGCGACAAAGAGCTCACACAGGCTCGGCTACCTATCATCCCACGCTGTGCCTGAAGACTTGGACACCGGAAGGTCGAGAGGGTGGGAGGGCCTGTTCTGGCTCGTCTTTGAGCGTTCGACGAACGCGCTGGTGCTGTTGGACGAGCGGCGCGAGGTCGTCGAGGCCAACGCGTCGGCGCTGTCCCTGTTCGGGCGCACACGCGGGAACTTCGTGGGCGCGTCGGTCGTCGCGAGCATCAGGCCGGAGGACAGGCCAAGAGCTGACGAGGAATGGGAGCGCTTCCTTATCTCCGGAGATTATTCGGGAGGTCGCGTCCTGGTGCGGGGCGACGGCGTCGAGGTCCCCACCCACTTCGCGGCGCGGCTGGAGTTCGTCGGGGGCCGGCGCCTCGCGATCTATGTCGTCATCCCTGACGATGACCCCTCGCCTGTGCCTGCCGAGCAGCGCGCCGACCTCCCGCTGACCAGCCGTGAGCGCGAGGTGATCGCGCTGATAGCGCTCGGCCGAGAGACACCGCAGATCGCAGCGGAGCTCCATGTCGCCTCCGAGACCGTTCGCACGCACGTCCGCAGCGCAATGTCCAAGCTCGGTGCGGCTACCCGCGCACAGCTCGTCGCGATCGTCCTGGCCGACGAGCATGCGATTCAGCTCGCCGCGACGCACGCAGAGTCCGCGTAACACGTCGGGGCAAGCTTCCCGAGTCGCGCGGCTCGGCCACACCGCCTATCCCTCGTCCCCCGGTCGCGCCGAGTCGTGGGCCGTCGGCCTGATCTGCCGCAAGCGGCGCCCGAAGAGCGGCTTCACCATGCATCAGAAGACCCCTCATTTGGGGTATAGCAAGTGCCGGCGATCTCACCTACGGTTGCTCGGATGCTTGAGGGGATCAACCGTCGCCAGGAGATGCGCCAGCTGCGAAGCGATGAACGGGAGCTCGCGCGCATCTCCCAGCGAGGCCGCGACGCCCGAGCGCAGGGACTTCCCTGCAGCGCGCCAATCGGCTACGACGTCTCGTGCACAATCGATCTTGCTGGAGCATGGGCCGCAGGATGGGAGGACGCCGACCGGGAGCTCGAGGGGAACGAGGTTCCCGGCCGGTGGCCTGAGCGGGGCGTGGATGGGGCGGGCGAGGGCCCGCCCCATCTGATCCCGCGGGAGCCTCGGGGCGCGCTCCATACGCTGCCCGGAGGCGCGGGTGAGTGGTCTGCGGATGCGTTCGTGATCAGCAGCAGCCGGCCCCCGCGACGGGTGTCCGACGTTTCCCGCCCCGGGCGCTGATCGCGGCCGCGCGGGCGGGACCACGCGGCCGCGCTGCACAGTGGCCTATGTCTGCAGGTCAGCGGGACGGTCGTGCGTCACGACGGTGATCGTCGAGGTCTGCCGAACGCGAAAGCCGAGCTCCTCGTAGAGCCGTATCGCGCCGCTGTTGGTGCTGAGCACGTGCAGAAACACGTTCTGTGAACGGAGCCGGATGCGTGCCACCAGGGCTGCGACGAGCTGCGAGGCCAGCCCCTGACCGCGATGCCCGGGGCTGGTGCAGACGGCGCTGATCTCGGTCCAGCCGTCGGGACGGAACCGCTCCCCCGCCATTGCGACGAGGGTGCCGTCGCGCCGAATCCCCAGGTAGTCACCGAGCTCAATCGTTCTCGTCAGGAACGGCCCCGGCTCAGTCCGGGCGACCAGCTCCATCATCTCCGGCACGTCGGCCGCCGTGAGCGGGACCGCCTCCATGCAATCGGCTCCGGTGACACGCTCCCCGATCATCTGCACCAGGTCAAACGCAGCGACTGCCCGCCACGAGTCCGGTAGCTCGTCGCCACTGTGAGGAACTGCCACGAAGGTATCCGGCGTCACGAGTTCAGCGGCGTCCCGCCAGTCCTGCCGCGATGGAGGCGAGGGCATCCCGAGGAACGGCGCGACGTCCGCCGGGTATCGACGGGCGTGCCCACACACGTGTGCGAACCGCGCGTGCGCACCGCACAGCGATGCGTACACCGGATTGTCAAGGAGGGCTTCGTCGGTCGGGCCCATTCGACGTCGATACTACGGGGACGCCCGACCCCGGCCCCGACTGCGATAGATCGTCGGCCTGATCAACGACTGCGCAAGCACCGGCGCGGCTCACCCGTTGGTGCTAGTTACCTCCGTAAAGACGACGGCGACGGAGCCGCTCAGGAGAGCTTGAGCCATTCACCGGGCGACTGGGTGACCGTGATCGTTGTCGTCTCGAGGCCTTCGGCGTTTTCTTTCGCGAACGGCCGATCGCTGAAGTTTTCGTAGGCGACAACCGAGCTGCTGCCGGTCGAAAGCGGGATCTTGAACGTGAGGCCGCTGACACCGGTCATGAGGATCGCCCCTCTGTGCTGAGCGACCCAGTCGGCGAACCAGAAGTACACCTGAGCGCTCTGCGGGATGGCGCCGCAGAGCTCGGGCGTCTGTTTGACGAACAGTATCTCGGACGGTCTGCCGATTTCGAACGTGATCGCGGGCGGGCCGGCGCCCGCGTTGGCATAGCCGTTCGGGACGGTGAGGCCGACGACGTTGAACGTATCGCCCGAGCCGCGTTCCTCGGTTGATTCTTCGATCGACTTTTCTTCGTTGCATTCGTGAGGCTGTTCGGTGTGGCCCGTTGCTTCGCTGTATTTGCCTTTGTTGCTGCCGGTCAGTGGAAAGCTCGAGGTGTTCACCGTTTCGGGCTTGGCCCTTACGTGCGCGGTGTAGTCGTTTGTGTATTGGCCCTTGGTTCCTTCGTTCTGCCCGAGAAGGGTGTCGACCATCTTCGATTCGAATTCGATCACGAACTGCTCGCAGGCGAGCATTTCGGAGTATGGGACTTCTGGATGGCCGTACAGTTGGTCGACGCGCTCCCACGAGATGATCTTTTCGATCTTCGTGAGGTCGTGTTCATTCGCACACTGTTCCTGCGCGCGGTTGTACGCGGCGCCAACCACCTTGCGCGATGGTGCTTTCACGAACTGCTCATCCCAGTTCGGCCCGAACTGCGCCGACATGCCTGACCACGGTTCGAGTAGCTGCCCGTCGGTGGTCACCTGATGGTGGCTGCCGTCGCCGAGCAGCATCGCCCCCTGGCCCCCCCAGCGGGCGAGTTCCCGCGTCGCGAGTTCGGCCGCTTCGTCGCTCTGAAGCCCGGCCGGGATCAAGTTGGACTTGATGTCCGAATACCATTCTTCGAGTAGCGAGCCGGCCGTTTTGCGGAAGGCAACCGCCTCTTCACTCTGTTCGTCGTTAGCGGTGATCGGCATGTCCTGAACCAGTCCCGCGAGCAGCGGTTCGTAGAAGCCTGCGTAGCCCGCCGAGTTCGCGAGCGCCGCGCGCCCGAGGGGGCCGCTGCGGGCGCCGGCAGCTCGGGCGCTCTGGGCGTTTCCCCCCGACAGCAGCGCATAGCCTCCGCTCGCGGGCACTGCCATCGCGATCGGCGCGGTCCGCGGTAGGAGCGGGACCGAATAGAGATCCTGGCCGGTGCCCGTGAACGTCACCGCGTGGCGTGCTGAGGGAGCGACGGGGTGCGCAGGCGTGACCACGAGCACTGTCATGCTCCGGAAGGTCAGACCGGCGGGCTCGATCTCGATCCCGCCCGCGAGACGTCCGGCGCCGGGCGCGGAGAACGTGCCGATCGGGACCAGCGTGACCTGCGTGCCCGCGGCAAGCGCTCCGGCGTCATAGGCGAGCGCGTATTTCGTGCCATCCGGGCCGGTCGCCGTGAGCGTACCCCCGCCGGCGGCGATCGTGCCCGGGCTCGCCGAGCCGACCGCGAGCGATACCGACCCGGAGACTCCCCGCGAGACTGTGCGCAGCTTCGGCAGGACGACCGTCACCGTCTTCGCACCGACGCACTTGGTGTGCCGCGCGCGACCCCGGCAGAGAAGCACGTAGTAGACACCCGGCTTCGTGCCCGCGCGGATCCTTACCGCAAGCTTCCCTCGCTTGACGCTCGAGCGCCCCAGAAAGACGTCACCGCGCACAAGCGTCCGGCGCGGGCTCAGATACACGTTGTAGATGCCGGACCCTCCCCGGATCTTCAAGCTGAAGCCACTGCCGGCGAGTGACGGCGGGTTAGAGAGCTTGAGCGCCGACGCACCGGCCGGTAGGAGCAGCAGGGCCAGCGCGCTGACCAAAACCGCCCCCGCGTGACGGCGCCTGCGCTCACCGAAGTCGCTCACCGCCGCGACTATACATCGCGGCCATGACGCTCATAGCGAACCCTCTACGCGCGCGCTGTTCACCAAGGCGAGACACGCTGCGGGAGACCCCAACGTCCGGCTCAAGGAAGCCAGGATCGAGGCAAGGTGTTCTAGCGGTCCTCCGCCGGTCAAAGGCGGGATCTCGCCTCCGTGTCTCCTCGTGTGGCCATGCCGCAGCTACCGGAGCTCTGTCTATATCCGGGCCGGGAACGGCCCGCGGTGGCTAAGCGCAGCGACGCCCGTAGGCGGATGCCGCGACGGCGCCGATCGGGCCCGACGCCGCACTGGCGATCCGCGCGGGCGGCACGAAATTGGCCCGGCGACGGTTGCACGTGGTTGCCATCAGGCCACGGGTGGGAAGTCGTCGACGTGGCGCTCGAGAAACGCTTTGATCGTGCTGGGCGCGCGTCCGGTCAGGCGCTGCACGGCGTCTGTGGTTTCGGCTGCCCGCGGATCGGTGAATAGCGCACTGAGCTGGAGCGCATGCTCGACTTGCCACGCCGGGCGGCCCATTGCGAGCAGCCCCTGTCGGATCACCTCGGGCGCTGCTGGGTAGTGCGTGATCGGACGGCCCAGAACCTCGGTCATGATCGCTGCCACGTCGAACCAGGTGAGCGCCTCGGGGCCTGTGACCTCGAGGATCTCACCGGGGAGCTCGGGCTCCGCGAGCGCTGCGGCGGACACTCGACCGATGTCGTGAGCATCGATGAAGGACACGCGCGGAGCCCCGTCTGGACCCGGAAGTGCATTGTGCGCGACTGCACCGGCTTGGTCGAGGAAGTTCTGCATGAACACGTTGGGACGAATCACGACGACCTCGCGCCCGGTCGCCCGGAGCGCCACCTCGGCGGCTAGGTGGTCTGCGCCGGTGCGTGCGCGGGCAGCGTGGACGATCGACACGGGACTGCCGGATATCTTCACGACTCGCCGCGCCTCGCTTCGGGCGATGGCTCGTGCGGCGCTGAACTGCTGCTCCCGCATGCCTGGGTCGTTGCCGGATGCCACGAGGACGGCGTCAATCCCGGCGAGCGCTTCGATCAGGGACGCTTCGTCTGAGAAGTCGCCGACGCGAAGGTCGACGTCCTGCCCGAGCGCGCGCGCTGCTCGCGCCGGGTCTCGCACGAAGGCGACGACGTGCACGTCCTTGTCGCGTAGTGCGCTGAGCGTCGCACGCCCGACCGTGCCGGTTGCGCCGGTGACGAGCAGGTTCAGAGTCATGCGGCCACCGAGGTGAAGCTTGTCGCGAGCTTTGCGATGCCCTGGAGTGTGTTGTTCATGAGTGGTTGGGTGTCCCCCGCCTCGATGTGCTCGACGCGCGGGATCATCGCGCGTAGGAGTGCGTGCATCTCGAGCTTGGCGAGGTGGATGCCGACGCAGGTGTGCGGGCCGTTGCCCCAGCCGAGATGGGTGTTGTTCTCGCGGCGGATGTGGAATCGGTCGGGCTCGCTGAAACGGCGCTCATCGCGGTTTGCCGAGGCGTAGAGCACAGCGACCCGCGACCCACGTGGCAGCGGTCTGCCGTCCACTTGTGTGTCTCGGGCGACGTAGCGGGTGAATACGCGCACGGGTGAGGCAAGGCGGACGGCCTCGACGACCGCTGCGGGCACGAGTGAGGGGTCGGCGCGGATCGCCTCCCATGCCACAGGATTGCGCGCCAACAGCAGCAGCATGTAGGCCGAGGCGAGAATGGTCGTGTCTAGGGCGGGTGCCACGAGGTCCACGATCAGGGCCTTGGACTCGCTCGAGCTGATTTCACCGCCGTCGTGGGCGTCGAAGACGGAGGCGGCCCAGCTTCCCGGGGCGACGTGTCGGCGCGTGAGCCTGCGGGTGTATGCCTGTAGGCTCAGTCCGGTCGGCATCTGGCGTCGGGCGCGCCTGTTGGTCGGGCCGAGTGCGTCGAACGTCGCGGCTGCCCACTTGAGCATCCTGTTGTGGTCCGGGCGTAAGCCGACGAGCTTCGCTACAACAGCAATCGGTAGCCCGGCCCCGAAGTCTGAAACGGCGTCGAAGCGCCTGCGGTGCAGCAGTCCTTCGATGAGCCGTTCGGCTTCGGCGTCGACGGTCTCCTGCACGTCGGCTAGCGCCCTGGCTCCGAGCGAGCGCATCAGGACCTTGCGGCGGCGGTCGTGGACGTCGCCATCGCTGTTGAGGGTGGTGTTCCTGCCGAGGCGGTTTGCGATGGCGTTGGCCGCGACGCCGTGGCCGCTCACGAACGTCGCGTCGTCTCGCAACGCGCGGCGGACGTCGTCGAATCGGCCGAGGGCGTAGAGCTTGTGGGTGGGAAGCCAGACGAGCGGTCCGGCGTCGCGGATGTGCCGGAACAACGGAGCCGAGTCGCGGATTACCTGGTCCGCGTAGAGGTCCTCGTCGATCCTAGGAACCGCGGCGCTCGGGGTCACTGCGAGGGTTCGAGGCGTACGGGGTTCGTTGTGGCCCCGAGGCTCCCGACTTCGACCTGTACGGTCTGGCCGTCGCGCAGGAAACGCCCCTTGAAGCCGCCGACTCCTGCGGGGGTGCCCGTCGCGATGATGTCGCCGGGCACGAGCGTCATCGTCCGCGAAAGCCACGCGACCGTCTCGGCGACGGCGAAGATCATGTCCTTCGTCGACCCGTCCTGGACTAGCTCGCCATCGATGCGCGTACGAACAGCGAGGTCGTCGAGGTCGCCGGCCTCGTCGATCGTCACGAGCGCGGGGCCACAGGGTGCGAAAGTGTCGATCGCCTTACCGCTCGTCCACAGCGGGTTCTGCAGCTGCAGGTCTCGCGCGCTGACGTCGTTGAGCGGCATCGCGCCCGCCACGTAGGCGAGGGCGTCGCTCTCTCTCACGCGGTGGCAGCGCCGGCCTATGAGTACGGCCAGCTCCGCCTCGTAGTCGACGAAATCGGGGTGCGCGTCCGGAAGCAGTATCTCCGCGCCATCGCCGATCAGCGAGTTCGCGAACTTCGCGAACCAGCGGGGATGCTCGGGTATGTCCTGGCCTGCCTCCTCAGCATGGTCGCGGTAGTTGAGGCCCATGCAGATGATCTTCTCCGGATCCGGGACGGGCGCGAGCAGGCTGACATCGTGCCGCGCCAGCCGTTCGGGGCCCTTGCGGGCCTGCTCGCCGAGCGCCGCAAGGCCGTCACCGTCGAGCTGATCGAGCAGACCACGGACCGTGGCGCCTTCCTGGCCTAGCGACGTTGCGGGCACGATCTCATCGCCCACGAGAACACCGGCGTGCGGCCCCGCTCCCGCGTCGAACGTGACGAGGCGCACCCTCAACCCTCCGTCGGGATGTCGACGGGAGGCTGCTCGGGGGCGAACTCTCCGGCCATCGCGCGGCGGTGGATCTCGGCGAACGATGCGCCGGCCGCCGCGGCGTCCGCGACCAGCGCGGGGTTTACCCACATGCCGATGGGGTTGGAGTGGAAGTCCTTGCTGGTGCGCATCCACTCGCTCGACTTCGACCAGTCTCCGAACGTGTCGCACTGGAGCTCCACGAAGTTCTGGTCTGGATCTTCGTAGTAGTAGGAGAACGTCATGCCATGGTCGAGGCACATGGACGGCTCGATGCCATCCGCTCTCAGGCGCAGATAGTTGGCGTTCAACCCCTCGAACGAGCCGTACTCAAACGCGCTGTGGTGAAGGCCGGTGCGCGTGCCCTTCTCGGGATCGTCGACGAACCCGGGGAACGCGAGCAACGCAATGCGGTGGTTGGCCTCGTCATTTGACATCCAGGCGCCCTGCCCGTCTTGGAAGAGCACCTCGGCGCCCACGACCTTTGCATACCAGTCGATCATCTCCTGCAGGCGGGTGGTCTTGAGGTTGAAGTGGTGAAACTTCGGGTGGCTCGCTGCGCTCGTCGCTGTCATGTCTCTCCGTTGGCTGTGTTCAGATTGAGAGCGCCGCCGGCATCGCGAGCCGGTCGCGCAGGTCGTCGATCAGGTGAGGCAGCTCGTCCGCTGAGGCGGCGCTGCCGAAGACATACAGGTCCGGGCGTACCAGCACCGCGTCGGCGCCGTACTGGTCCAGCCACGCCCGTGTGCGTCCGTCGGCGTCCTCAGCCACGTCGAGCTGCACGGTGTTCACGTCGAGCGCCTCCAGCACGGAGCGCTGGGCACGGTCAAGACGGTGCAGTCCGCCACCGTCTCGCGTGATGAGCGTAAAGCCGTGCCCGGCGTGCTCGTCGAGCAGCGCAATTCGCCCATCGAGGGCCAGTCGGCCCTGCAGGCTGAGATGCCCGGCGAGCGGGTCACCGGCGCGCAGCAGATTGCCCTCCAGGGGCGGCAGCCCGATATCGGGCGGGGGGCCGGCGGCTCGGACGGTCCTGTCGCGCTCGGCGGCCTTCTCGGGGTCCAGCTCGCAGAGGACCTGCCCGAGCTGGACGGCGAACGCGATGATCCAGTCGTTCTGCGGCTGGCGCTCACCGGTCACCGTGTCGAGCAGACTCTCGTCAGCCAGTCCGCGCAGTACGAGATCGAGCTTCCATGCGATGTTCGCCGCGTCGCGAAGACCGGCGCACAACCCCTGTCCGAGGAACGGGGGCGTGAGGTGCGCGGCGTCGCCCGCGATCAGGCAGCGGCCGTCGCGCACGCGCTCGGCGACCATCGAGCGGAACTCGTAGACCGCGTGGCGCAGCAGCTTGGCGCTCTCGGGGGTGACCCACGGCGCCAGCAGCTCCCACGAGCGGGCCTCGTCGAAGTCCTCGGGACGCTCGCCGTCGAGCAGCATGAACTCCCAGCGCCTGTGACCGATCCCGCTGTGAACCTGCGTGGTGGGGCGGCGCGGGTCGCACCACTGGCACGCATCGGGCAGATCCAGGCCCTCGGCGTCGTTGGGCGCGACGTCAACGACCAGCCACTGCTCCTGAAAGCCGAGATCCCGGCGCGGGATCCCGACCGCCCCGCGCACGAAGGAATTCGCGCCGTCAGCGCCGATCACCCATCGGGCGCGCACCTCGCGAACCTCGCCGGTCGGCGCCAGCTCACCCTCGCGCGGCTCCTCGACTCGGCGGAGCGTGAGCGTCGCCCCGTCTGCGTCCTGCGCGAGCCCCTCGGCCGCCCAGCCCCGCTCGACGCTCACTCCCGGGAACAACCGTGCGCGCGCGTCGAGCGTCTGCTCGAGCAGCGGCTGGAAAAACAGGTAGTCGGGCTCCCACCCCGACAGCGAGGGACTCGCCGGCCGAAGCGTCATGAGCTCCTCGCCATCCGCGCCGAACCAGCTGTACTCCTGGAAGGACACCATCTGTGGCTCGAGCGTCCGCGCGACGCCGAGGCGATCGAGCAGCCGCATGATCTCGTGGTCCAAGTGGACGGCGCGTGGTAGCCGGTAGATCTCCTGGAAGCGCTCGAAACAGGCGACGCGATGGCCGCGCTCGCCCAGCCAGACCGCGAGAGCCTGGCCGACAGGACCGTAACCGACGATCGCTACGTCGATGGCCCCATCTCGGCGCTCAACAGTGGTCACGACGCGGCACCGTACCGAATGCTGATGAGTCTGTCAATGATGATGGGCTAGTCAGCCGTCTGCTTGTGCGCCATCATGTGCGTATGGCACCTGCACGAACCAACCCGGTCCCCGACCGGCGATCCCGGCGCAAGGCCGAGACCCGAACCAAGCTCGTGCACGCCGCCCGCAGCGTGTTCGCACGCCAAGGGATGGACGTGACGACGATCAACCAGATCACCGAAGAGGCCGACGTCGGCTTCGGCTCGTTCTACAACCACTTCGAAGGCAAGGACGACATCGTCGCAGCAGTCCTGGAGCAGGTCATCGCGGAAGCAGGCGCCGCTATCGACCGCGCGACTGCCGACATCGACGACCCGGCTGAAGTGGTAGCAATCGCCCACCGCTCCCTGATCGCATGGGCAACCGACGACCAGGAGCTCGCGTGGCTACTCGTCCGGCTGAACGCGAGCCACGACGCGATCCTCACGACGCTCGGCTCATATGCCGCACGCGACCTCAAACGAGGAATCGACGCAGAACGATTCTCGGTCGATGACCGAAACATCGCGCTTATCGCCGCCGGAGGCGCACTGATAGCTGTCATTCGCGCGGTGCTCGAGGGTCGCGCCAGCGACCACGCAGACAAGCACCATGCAGCAGCCGTGCTGCGGATTTTCGGCGTCCCGCCCGAGGAAGCCGCAGAGCTCGCCAGCCGGCCGCTTCCGGCGCTCCCCCGCGGGTGACGGCGGCCGGAGCGCCCCACGCCCTGCCACGATCTGAGCCGCCTGCCTGTGCCGACAGCTCGCGCCCCAACGGCGTGGGCGGTTGGCGTCGAACTACTTCGGTCCCTCAGAAATGGGCGACACTGGGCTCGAACCACGACCCGGACTGCGCTGAGGTGACGCTGGGCCGGTGACGGGCTCTGAGGCGCTCGCGATTGGGGCCTCCCGCCCGGTTCTCAGGCCGCGGAACGACTTCTTGCCACCGTACCGTGACGATCGAGCGATGGAGTATTCACTCTTCGAGCAGGAACGAGACAAGATCGCCCAGCGCCCGCGGATCCTGCAGGAGGAACGCATGCCCGCCGTCATAGACGCGGAACTGAGCTCCGCGGATCCGTGAGGCGGTCGCCTCACCATTCTCCACCGGCGCTATCCCGTCATAACGCCCGGAAGCTACAAGCGTCGGACAGATGATCGAACCAAGCCGCTCCCAAACGTCGTGCCTCGCGCGCGCCTCCATCTGAGCCCGTCGTGCGAGCGCGCCCGCCGTGTCCGGCTCTCCCGCAGGCGCAAAGCGCGCGGCCACCTCACTGTCACTGGGGTGCGTCTCGAACCAGTCCTCATCCCAGCGACGGTCGACTAAGCGCAGGCCAGCGGCTGCTCGCTCCTCGACGGGGAGATCGAGCAGGTCCTGCAGTGGATACGAGGATCCGCCAGCACCGCCCGGCGAGGTGCAGAGCAGCGCCAGACGTTCCAGCCGCTCGGGATTGGTGACGGCGAGCTCCTGCGCGACCATTCCGCCGAAGCTCAGGCCCGCAACGCGACAGGCATCCCAGCCGACCAGCCCGAGCAGGCCGGCGGCGTCGGCCGCCACGTCGGCCATGGTGTACGCCCCGGCTCCCAGATCGCTGTCACCGAACCCGCGGTAGTCCCAGGCGAGCACGTCGAATGAGCCCGCGAGAAACGCGAGCATCGGTTGAACGTCTGCCAACGATCGGCCGGAGCCGTTGCAGAACAGCAGCCGCGGCCCGCTCCCCGCGCGCTCCCAGCTCAGATCAATCCCGTCGACGGCGCTGACAGGCATCGCGTCGCCCAACCTAGTCCTCTGCGCCCGCTCATGTCTAGCTCCGACAGCGCTTGAGATGCTCGGGTACGCCGTGAGGGGCGCTCGCTCGGGGACCCTGGCCGCGACCACGAGGTGGTCGCGGGCGGCACCGAGGCTTCACAAGGAGCTCGGCTCTCGCCTACCCGCCAATGCGCGTCAGCTGACCGCCGTCCACGGGCAGCACCGCGCCCGTGATGAAGCCGGCCTCGTTGGAGTGCAGGAACAGGCTGGCGTAGGCGACGTCCCAGGCGGTGCCCATCTTGCCGCCGAGCGGCACGAGCCTGTCGCGCTCGGCCCGGACCTCATCCCGCGGCCGATTCATGGCCGCCGCCCACGCGTCGATCGCCATCGGCGTATCGAGCAGCCCGGGCATGACTGTGTTCACGCGGATCCCACGCGGCGCCCCTTCCACCGCGAGCGAGTGACCGAGCGCGTTGATGCCCGCCTTCGAGATCTTGTAGGCGGTCAGCGGGACTGCCGCCGCGACCGCCGCGATCGAGGAGATGTTCACGATGGAGCCGTAGCCCTGCTCGTGCATCACAGGCACGACCGCCTGGCAGGACAGCAGGCATCCCTTGAGGTTCACCTCGAGGATGCGCTCGAACGCCTGCTCGCCAAGCATGCGCGGGCTCCCGTCACCAGCACCGATTCCCACGTTGTTCTGCAGGAAGTCGATGCGGCCCCAGGCCTCCACGCAGGCGGCCGCGTACGCTGAGCAATCGGCCGCTGAGGTCCAGTCCGCCTCGATGCACTCCGCGATCCCTCCCTCGCCCGCGACCATCTCCGCCGTCTCGCGCGCCGAGCCGATGTCCCGATCGACGAGCAACACCTTCGCACCCTCCCGCGCGAAAGCGATTGCCGCTGCCCGACCCGTACCGACGGTCTCGCCGGGCGACTGTCCGGCTCCGACCACGATCCCGACCTTGTCCTCCAGGCGCATGGGCCGAGCGTACAACTCTCAGCACATCGCGAGTAGCGGGGCGCTCAGCTCAGTGTGGCGGCGTGCTGTCACACCGGTGTCTCAGAAACGGGCGATAGTGGTCAGAGAGGTACGAAACGACCCGCAAGCATTGGTGTTTCGCGATCAGTTGCGTACGGCCTGCGTACGCCAACGTTCGCGGGCTTGCGGGATTTCATCCCCAGCCCACCTTCGCAGCGGATCGAACATGTCGGCTCCAGGAAGTGCAGAGTCGGGCGCTGCATTCGAACGTCGATCGCCACGGCTCAGGACCCTGGTGCGAGACGGCGGGCGCGCCAAATGTGTTCCATCGGCCAGCGCCGGGCCCATTCGCGATCGACTTCGCTGCGGTAGCTGCTCCGGCGTCGGGCGCCGGGCGCAGCTCGATCAGTGCGTCGGCTCGGGCATGGTGACCACCTGCGATGAGGGCGGCGCCGTCGAGTTGGTTCCCGGCGTTCAACCTAATGCGGGCAGCAACGTAGCTGCCCGCATAGCCGATTGGCCCCCGCACCCGCCAGGGCGAGGAGGTGCGTCGGAGCTTCTGGCACGCATCACATCATGCCGGTTGCAGCACCCGCACCATACGCAGCGACCGTCAGGGCGATCCGTAGCCGAGAGACACAGGCTAAGTCGCCCCAGCACCGATGATGAGGCACGCTGCGGAGCGGGCGAGTCCTCGCCGCGACCTTTGATACCTGATCCGGAGAGGCCTCAAACGTTCGTCTGCTCCGTGTTCGCCTCACCGTCGCCCGCCGCATTCGCTCAGCAGGCCGTGCGCGTTGGGAGATCTGAGGGTACGTGGGTGAGGTCGATGAACTCCGCGGCGAACTTTATGAAATGGCGGATGTCGGTGAAGTTCGTTGCAAGTCCGAGGGACGCGCGGATAGCGCCGCCGGATGGCAGGCCGATTGCTCGGACGTAGTCGTCGAGGGCCATGCCGTCGCCGAACTCTCCGCCGACGAGCGTCTCGCGTGAGATCGTAAACGCGATCTCGCCCGCGCCGGGATTGCAGAAGCAGCCGGTGCGAAGCGAGACGTTGTGGTTGCTCGCGACGCGGTCGACGTAGCGCTCGTCGACGACGCGACCGTCCGGGTGCAGGAAGTTGAATGCGATGGTCGCGCCTCGCTGCTCCCAGGATCGAGGTCCGTAGATGGTCGCTGCGGGCGAGCCGTCAGAGTGCTTGAACTCACCTATGGCTTCGAGTAGCCAGTCGCCGAGAGCGGCGACGCGCGCGTGGATCGTCTCGAGGCCGAAGCGGTCGAGGAGGTCCAGGCCGATCTGGACCGCGGGCAGGTTCAGATAGTTGACGGTGCCGTCTTCGAAGTGCGGGGCGCCTGGTGCGGACTGGTAGTACTGGCGCTGGACGAACGCGGCGACGATGGTGCCGCCGGAGAACCACGGACGCTCGAGCTTGGCGAGGGCCTCTCGGCGGGCGAGCAGGCAGCCAACACCGGTCGGCCACCCGAACATCTTGTAGAAGGACAGCGCGACGAAGTCCGGATGCCAACGGCCGAGGTCAAGGCGATTCGTGGGAACGAATGCGGCGGCGTCGAGCAGCACGTGCCACCCGTGCGAGTGGGCCTGCTCGATCCACTCCAGCGGGTGATGGACACCGGAGAAGTTGGATTGCGCCGGGTAGGCGAACAGGTTGTGGTGCTCGCCCGCGGTATCGGTCAGGTAACGGGGGAGCAGGCTCTCGTCGACGCGCAGGTCGGCGGCGGCGCTCGGAACGTAGGTTGTCTCTGCCCCGCGGGCGCGGGCGAACTCGCGGATGCCGTTGACGGAGTTGTGGTTGTCGAAGGTGAGCAGGAAGCGATCCCCGGTACGGAATGGGTAGGCCTCGCCGACGAGCCGCAGTGCGCCGGTGGCGTTGGGCGTAAAGATCGCCTCGTACTCGTCAGGGGGCGCATTGAAGAACTCCAGCACTCGTGCCCGGGCGCTCTCGAGCATTTCGGTACTCGCGGCCGAGGTCGGGTTGACCGAGTGAGGGTTGCCGAACACGTTCTCGCGCAGCATCCGCATGTGCTCGACCAGCTGCGAGTCCGCATACAACCCGCCGCCGGTGTAGTCGAGATAAACGTGACCCCCGTGATCCAGGCGCCCGAAGTCCGTTCGGCGGAGCTCATCGAGTGCCGCCGTCGCCTCGTAGTCCGGATGCCGGCGCAGAAAGACTGCCTCGGCGTCGCGCGCCTCCGACGTGGCGTGGGTGGCGCTCATGTCGCCCGCTCGCCGGCTGTCGGCTCGACGTCGACCTCGACGTTTATGCCTGCTCGCACGCTCTGGGTGACGACGCAGAAGTCCTCGAAGAGCTCCAGGCAGCGTTGCATCCGCGGCTGCTCGGAGTCCTCGACGACGGGCTCTATCAGGACCCGGATGCCGCTCACGCGCATTCGGCCGGCGTCGTTGCGCTCCAGGGTACCGCTCACGGTCGTGTGGATCCCGTGGACCTCGATCCTTGCTCGCCGCAGGCAGTAGAGCGCGCTGGCGCTGAGGCAGTTCCCGATCGCCGCCGCGAGCACCCTCGCTGCGTTGGGTCCGGTCCCGTCGCCGAGCGGCTCGGGCTCGTCCATCAACAGATCGGGTATGCCCTCCTGCTCGAAGTTGACGAGGAACCGGTATCCGTCCTGCAGGTCCATCGTGAAGCTGAAGCTCTCGTCAGCTGGCATTGTCCCGAGCCTCGTGGGTGGTGGGGCTGGCGTGGCGAGGTTGCGGCGGCGCGAACATGGCTAGGGGCCGGGTTGGCGCCGCGCTATGCCCAGTACGAACGGCGGTCCGACGGGCCCTGGTCCTGAGGTGAACCGTCGAACCTGCTCAACGCTGAATCCGGCGTCAGCGATGGCGGCGACCGTGTCGCGAGCCAGATGGCAGCCGGCACCGAGTTGTGGCCAGATGCCCGAGCGATCCAGGCTCGTCTGAACGGCTTGGCCGAAGGTGCCCTCTGCGATGACGTGCTCGAAGAAGCGCAGCTCGCCCCCCGGCACAAGGACTCGGTGTAGCTCTGCCAGCGCTATCTGCTGATCGACGACTGAGCACAGGACGAGCGAGGTGACGACGGAATCGAAGGCACCGTCGTCGTGGGGCAGGGACTCGGCGGTGCCGTCGACGACCGTGATCTGCACCGGTGTTTCGAGCGCGGCACGGGAGGCTAGCCGCCGCAGGTATGGCTCAGGCTCGACGGCCAGAACCTCAGCCACCCCTTCCGGGTAGTGCGCGAAGTTGCGTCCGTCGCCCGCACCGACCTCGAGAACTCGCCCGCTCAGGCCGGCAAGCAGCTCCGAGCGCTCGCCCGCTGATCCCACCTTTCCAGAGGTGTGAGACCAAACCCGTGCGAACACCGGATGGTGACCGATGCCCGTTCTTCGAGTTGGCCCCCGCTCGGTGAGCGTGCTCAGGGAGAGGTTCGCGAGAGTCATCGCGCGAGCGACCGCGTCGACTTGGTCGACCTCGCCGGCAGTCAGATGCTCTCGCGCGGACTCCTCGACATCCGGGGGGACTGGCTCGGCGAAGCGTCGCTCGGCGCGGGCGACAGCGTAGGACACAGCTGCTCGGCTCCGCGGGTCAAGATGTTCGAGATCTCCGACGCGGAGAGCCTCAAGCTCGGTGGGCGAGACGCCCGCACGCCGCGCCCAGCGGCGATGTACGCGGGCGCATTCGCTACATGCGTTGACCTGGCTTACGGCGACCATGACCCGCTCGCGAAGCCGACGATCGAGCCCCCCGGTATAGGCACGAGCCAGTAGCGGGCCTCGCAATAGCACG
>Ga0209698_10000567_pt1 | contig 42296 bp, 30 predicted proteins | sample LitLauG_LLR_2012_FD_187203 | JGI IMG/M metagenome (GOLD analysis project Ga0209698, IMG submission 187203) | Freshwater sediment microbial communities from Pennsylvania, USA - Little Laurel Run_MetaG_LLR_2012 (SPAdes) (version 2) | ecosystem: Environmental > Aquatic > Freshwater > Creek >... | reverse complement strand
GCTTCGTTCGTAAGTCTCCGGTCACGTCCGTCCACGTTTGTCCGCGGTCGTTGCTGAGGAAGGCCGCTACTGGCTTCGAAGTGGCCGTTACGTAGGTCACGGTGTAAGGCCGGGAACTTGAGCGATCCGCAGCAATGCGGCTGTCTTTCAGCTGAGATCCCGCAGGTAGCGGTGGCGTCCGATCCTCATAACTCATCGATCCCAGCGGACCATCGACGTAACCATCCATCACGTTGAGCCTGCCTGAGTTCCAGGGTACGGTGTAAAAGGTGTAGGCGTTTTGATCGTTGGAAGCGTCCATCATGAACGGTCCAGGTACGGCGACCGCATTCGCCGCGGACCAGTCGCAAGCCGAATCGACTGGTTTGTAGTAAACGTAATTGCCGCTGACGGTAAAGATGTTGGGGACTGGAGTAGACGGAGTTTGGTCGATCATCGTGGTGGCGTAAAAGTTGCTGTTGTTCACGGCCGGGACGCAATTGCCGAAGTTGGTCCAAGACCCCTGCGTTCCTCCGCCGTCGAACGCGTAGCGGCGGCCGCCGTTCCACATGGCAAAAACTTCATTGGGATTGTCCGGTGAAATGCTGACTTGGCCCCCGTCCCCACCTAAACCTGAATCGACGATGGTCGGGCTGTTATTGCGATTGAAGGTGACGACTCCGTCGTCCTGCAAGCCGGCAATACATTCATCCGGCAGTGTGTAGGAGCAGGCCATGTCGCCATTGCCAACCCCGAAGACTTGCTGGAGGTTGAGGTTGGTGAGGTAGTTCAGACTGCCATCCACAGTGAGCGTGGTCTTGTCGATGGCAAACACGCCGCCGTCGTTGGTACCAATGATGGTATTGGAACCGCTTTCGAAGATGTAGCCGGTCTGATCGGCGTGGCCCCCATCGGACGAGTAGTTCCATGTGGGCGAAGAGGAAGTAGCGTTGTAGGTGATTTCCATGCCTCCCATGCCAGCGACGACGAGGTCTGCATTCGTGGGATCCACGTTGAGGGTGGTCGTATGGAAGGCTTGTCCCCAGCCGATATTGTCGACGGTTTCGATCTGATTCCAGGTTCCGTCGCCATAGTTGTCGGAACGCCAGATGCCCATCAGATTTACCGACGTTCCGTTGTTATCCACGGACGCGGACATCGCGTAGACATGCCAGGGAGCGGCCGCGGACACTGCGACTGCGACACGACCCGGCGCGGACATACCGGCTCCGATAGCAGCGTAGTAGCTTCCCCAGCTCGTGGAGCGAAGAACACCAGTACCAGGAGCGCCAGCGTACCAGATGTAAGCATTCACAGGATCCTGTACGAGATCGCTCGTTGGGCCGTTGTAGACCTGGGTCCAGGTACTACCGAAGTCGGTGGAGCGCCAGATACCGGTGTCCCCGGAGGCGAGGACGGTCTGGCTCGTGGTATCGCTCGCATCGATCAGAACCTTCTGGAATGCGCCGGGCCAAACGGTTCCGTCGATCGGGTTTACGGCGTTCCAGGTGGCTCCGCCATCGGTCGTTTTGTACATGCCTGACCCGCCGTAACGACCGGTGTCTCCGCTTCCGATGAGAATGTTGTTGGAGTTGCCGGGTTGAACCATGAACGCTCCGACGCTCGCGGAGCCCTGGAGATTGTCGCTGACGGGAACAAAGGCGACGCCGAAAATCGAAAGATAGACGCCGCGCCACAGTCCACCGCCGCTGCCTCCGACCCACAGCGTGGTCAAGCCCTGGCTGTTGTCGTAGGCGTAAGCGGCTTGCCGGATGCGGCCTGCCCGATAGTAGTGGCTGCCTGCGGACGTCCAGTTACCAGAACCGATTTGCGACCATGCATTCGTGACCGCGGCCGAGGTCGAGATCGGCGCACGGGCTGCAGCCGGCTTGGTGGCCTTGGGCGATGGGGCGGACGAGCGCATGACGATGGCCTCGCGGATCGCCCTTTGGGCCTTCACCGAACGCTGCCTCTTCCACTGACGAATCAGGTTTTTCGTATCCTCTTCGTGCTCCGGCTGGAATGGTCCCTTCGGGAGAGGCTCACGAAGGAGGGACGGCGCATAGGGCGTTTGCGGAGTGGAATTCGACGCCGGAGGCGGATGAAGGCCATCTTGTTTCGGCACGATCGCGGGCACAGCCGGAGGCTGGAGATAGCGCTTCAGTTCAGCACGCGACGGGCCCTGTTGCGCCGAGCTTTCGCCCAGAGATGCCAGAGCGAAAAACGACAGTAGTGAAATGCTGCGTAAAACTTGGGCGAGTTTCATGTCTGAATCTCCTCCGGTAAAAGCCTCGCGCGGCTTCGCGCCGAGCTAATCTGGGCTTCCTACTTAAAACTGCGGAAAGTGGCGGACAGATCGGGCCAGGGAAAACAAAGAAAGTTGATAGTTGTTGTGAAGCACGCGGGCGCGCCCCGTCGGATTGAAACCTTTCCTCGGACGGGGCGCTATCCATCCCTGCCTCAGTAGTGACAGGAAATAGCTCCCGGCTTACTGGTATTCGAGGCTTCGATCGAAGTGATGGCCGAACTCACGATTCCAATCGCGCTTCCGGACTGGAAAATGAAGTTCATGGTATTGATGTCGGCAAAGTTGACTCCCTTGTCGACGAACTTGGAAAGTGGCAGTTCGACGCTGAGCGGGCCGGGGTAGTAGCCGATGTTGCAGCCGCCCTGAGCCCAAACGGTGCCCGTGAAGAGCTGGATATTGAAGTTCAGGTTTTCGGTCAACCCCAGGAAATTCAAGCGAATGAATCCATTTTGCTGATACGGGCTCAAGTCCACGTGCATGGGGGCGCCGCCGCCATAGGCCATGTCAATTCGGTGGCTCACATAGAACCCGGGATTCTGAATGAACGCCGAGAGGTTATGCTTCACATCGGGCCGGAACTGGAAAGTGGACAACTGGTTCAGCGGGTTTCCGGCTATGTTCACGTTAACCTGCCGGGTTCCGCCGATGAGATGGCTTGGGTCACCAGTTTGGATGCTGGAGTTGGTAGCCCCGCTGCTGTACTTCAAGATTGGCGATCTTCCCGTCTGGAAGTCGTCAATGGTTAAGTCTTGGGCGGCTGCGCTTAATGCCATCGCGGCCAGAGATAGAACAACAGCGGCGACGAATCGTAATTTCACGGGTAGTTCCTCCTGGAAGTTTCAAATCTGCTTCGAATGGCGAGCACTTCGTACAAGGCGAACGCAAAGTCTCGGCGCCCTTGTTTGCTGCTCACTAACAACTGCGGAAACGAGGGAGAAAAACGGTTCAAAAAATATCTGCGAGTGTTGAACTCAGCTTGCGGGGGGCTGGAATCGGCGGCCGTTCAAGAGTGCTCCTGGTTTGACTTGACCGGAGGGTCCAGCTATCGTTACGGAACGTTTGCTGGGGCGTAACTGACTGTGAATCAAGAGCATTCTTATCCTGTTACAGAACTACTCGTGCGCTGGAGGGCGGGCGACCAGGGGGCACTGGAAGCGCTGGTTCCTATTGTCTATAAGGAACTGCGCGACATTGCGCGGTACCATCTCCTCCGCGAGCGACCGGATCACACTCTACAGAGTGCAGCTCTGGTTCACGAAGCTTACCTGCGGCTGCTCGACCAGCGGCCCTTCGATACCGAGAATCGCGCCCATTTCCTTGCGGTCGCTTCCCGTCTGATGCGGCAAATTCTGGTGGACTACGCTCGCAGCCATGGCGCCGCCAAGCGGGGAGCAGACCGCAGAGTCGAACTCGATGCCTCGCTGGTTCTGCCGCAAGTGCGCAACGCCGATGTGGTTGCACTGGATGACGCACTGAACGATCTGTCGAACCTCGACGAGCAGCAGGGACGCATCGTCGAGATGCGCTTTTTCGGTGGGCTGGCGACGCAAGAGATCGCAGAAGTGATGGGGGTTTCTGTGTCTACCGTCAAAAGGGACTGGAACGTGGCTAAGGCGTGGCTAACCCGGCAAATGAAGAAGGAGGCTCGTGGGGAGACCGGAACAGTGGCCAAAGATTAAGAAGATTGTTGGGGAGGCGCTGGAGCGCGACCCGGGAGAGCGGTCTGCCTTTCTCGATCAGGCTTGCGCGCGGGATGTGGAGTTGCGGGCGGAAGTCGAATCCCTGCTTGCCGCTCATGCAGATGCAGGGGGGCTGTCTGACAATCCCTGGGCTGCGACCACAGTGACTGATCCTGCGGGAGAGTCTAAGACCATCGGTCCCTACCGGCTTATTCAGACACTCGGGGTTGGCGGCATGGGGCAGGTCTGGCTGGCCGAACAGACGGAACCCGTGCGCCGACGAGTGGCACTGAAGCTGATCCGGGCCGGCATGTACGACCGCACTGTAATGCAGCGCTTTCAATCGGAACGCCAGTCGTTGGCCATCATGGAGCACCCGGCGATTGCCAAGGTATTCGACGCTGGAGCCACGCCCGAAGGCCAGCCCTACTTCGCGATGGAGTACGTGGACGGTCTGCCCATCACCGACTTTTGCGACCGCAAGAAGCTAGCGATACGCGACCGGCTGAAACTGTTCATGCAGGTGTGCGAAGGAGCGCAGCATGCCCACCAGAAAGCAATCATTCATCGCGACCTGAAACCTTCGAACATTTTGGTAACCGAAGTGGATGGCAAGCCGACGCCGCGCATCATCGATTTCGGCTTGGCCAAGGCCACGGTGCCGCACGCGTCAGGCGAAACGATGTTCACGCACGTAGGAGGGTTTCTGGGCACTCCGGGGTACATGAGTCCGGAGCAGGCGGACCCGAACGTGCACGACATCGACACGCGTACCGACGTGTACTCGCTGGGCGTGGTGCTCTACGAACTGCTGACAGGCTATTTGCCATTCGACACGACACAGTGGAAGAAGCAGCGGCTGGATGAGGTGTTGCGGCAGTTGCGGGAAACGAACCCGGAGCGACCGAGCTCGAAGGTCGGGGCGAATCGGGATAAGTCGACGGCGCGGGCGGAAGCACGCAGCACCGGGCCGCAACAGCTGATCAGTTCTTTGCGCGGAGATCTCGACTGGATCACTCTGAAGGCGCTGGAGAAGGAGCGAGAGCGAAGATACGGCACGCCTTCGGCCTTGGCGGGGGACGTCGGAAACTATCTGGCAAATCGTCCGGTAGAAGCGCGCCCGGCCAGCGCCACCTACAAGCTGCAAAAGTATGTTCACCGTCACCGGAGCGTCGTTGCGGCGGCGGCGGCATTGGTCTTATTACTGGCGAGCCTCACAGTCAGAGAGTTCTTGCAGGCACGCCGCATCGCGCGCGAGCGCGACCGTGCGAACGTGGAAGCGGCGACAGCGAAAGAAACGGCAGATTTTATGGTCCGGCTATTTGAGGTCGCCGATCCCGGCGAAGCCAGAGGCAAATCGATTACCGCCAACGAGATTCTGAATCGAGCTTCCCAGCGGATCGAAACGGGTTTAGGCGACGAGCCACTGGTCCGGGCCAGGCTGCAACTCACGATGTCCGAAGTCTACAAGGGTCTCGGCCTCTACGATTCATCGGTTCAGTTGGCCGAACACTCCTGGGAGAACCGCCGTTTGCTCCTCGGGGAGAGCAACCCGGAGACGCTTTCGTCTCAATCGGAGTTAGGCGATTCACTCCGCTTTCTTGGAAAGCTCGACGAGGCGGAATCCCATCTGCGCAAAGCTCTGGATGCTCAGCGACGGACTCTCGGTCCGGATGGCCTCGATACGCTCCGGACCACGTCACGACTCGGTGTCGTTACCTACAGCAAGGGCGATCTGAAACAGGCGGAAAGCGTCCTCCGTTCCGCAGTGCAAGGACTAAGGCGACTCGACCAACCCGGAACACCGGAACTGGTTGACTCGCTGCAATGGCTCGGGCAAACGCTGCGCGATGAAGATAAACGCCAGGAGGCCGTTACCGTATTGCTCGAAGCTCTCGACCTTGCGCGAAAAACCAACGGAAATGATCATCCCAGCACGCTCTCGTCCCTTGACGCGCTGGGTCTGCTGTACTGGGATTTGGGCCGGCTCGACGAGGCTGAGTCCTACTTGCGCCAGTCTCTTGATGCGTCGCGCCACGTGCTCGGCGCAGATCACACCGATACGTTGACCACGACCCTGAATCTGGGTCTGGTGCTGCTGGATCGCGAGAAGAATTCCGAAGCCGAGACCGCGTTTCGTACCGCGCTCGATGGCTATCGGAAGGTGCTCGGCGTCGATCACGCGTACACCCTCACCGCGATGGGGAACCTGTGCTCGGCTCTCACATTGCAGAAGAAGTTCGACGAGGCAGAGGGCGTCTGTCGGCAAGCGCTTGAGCGGCGACGCCGAACACTCGGCGAAGATCACCGTGCAACTCTCATGTCAATCGACACACTCGGAGTATTCTTATTCGTGGCTCACCGCCTCCCCGAAGCGGAGGATACGTTTCGCGACGCCTTCGATCGTCGCCGCCGCGTTCTTGGACCCGACAATTCCAACACCCTGATATCGATGGGCCACCTCGGCGAGGTCATTCTGGAGCGCGGCCGGATCCAGGAAGCCGCTCAGCTTCTACAGGGTGCCGTTGAAAAAGCCAAAGCGACGCTTCCAGCGACGGATTTGACCCTCCCGAATTTGCTTGCCAAATGGGGCCGCTGCCTTTTGGCGATGCATCGCAGTGACGAAGCCAAGTCAGCGCTCCGGGAGGCTGTCGGGCTTTACACGAACGCCCTGGGTCCCGATAACAGCCGAACCCGAGGCGCCGAGAAGTTACTTGCAAAGGTTGATTAGTTGCCCGCATCTCCCCGAATGCGCGGCAAATTCGGGACCCTTAGTGGATTTGAGAGGTTCACTGCTCTATCCTTAATTGTCCATTAGGAATCATGTCGCCCTAGAGGCATGAACGATGAGCGTATCGGCGGAACCGCCTTTTCTCCACGCGACACAAGCGTGCGCCTGCAAATTGCCATTTCTCAGCGGTAAGGGATAGTTAACCATCGCAATGCCCACAAGATTCTCCATAGCTCTCGTTTCCAGGCCGGCAGTGCGTATGTCGTCCCAAGTGCAAGCATTTGGCACAGGGATTATCTCGGCGCCATTCCGTATAAGTTGCGTCGCGCGCTCGGGGAATTCCCTATCAGCGCAGATCATCGCGCCTATGTTGACGATGCCGTCGGAGCCGGTCAGAGTGGCTACCCCGAACGAGTCGCCTGCACAGCAAAGGGCGTCACAGCGGATGTTCCCGGCAACTGGCTTCAGCTTCAGGAATTCTTTTTTCCCGAAATCGCAAATAAACAATCTGGAGTAGCTAAAATAGCCAGAACTTCTGGCCCTCAGAATCAAAGGGGACTGGAGCTACTCCGATATTCCACAATTCGGGGAAGATTGCAAGATCGGCTCCGAGAGCTTTGCTTCGCGACAAGCTTCGATCCCCTTCGCCTGGTTCCTGCTCTGGTCGATCCTGAACGGCCCAATCTGAAGCATTGCAACAGTGAATCTCATTGGTGTGTTTTATGCTTTGCGCTGCGACTCGTGAAAGAGTACCAGCTTTGAGCGCAACCTCGCGTTTGTCGGCAACTGACTTGAACTGGAAATAAGCCCTTCGGGACGGGGATTCGACAGGAGTCCTGGATGCACCCAAGAGAAGTCTTGACGACGATCATGAATTGCGTGTTACATAATCACACATCATATGGTAGGACTTAACACACGCCTGCCAAGCTCCTCCGAAGATCGGATGGGAAGGATTCTGCTCTTCATCAAGGAGAGAGGCACAGCGTCCATCGGTGAAATGGCGGTGCAGTTTGCTGTATCGGAGATGACTGTGCGCCGTGTTCTCCACAGGCTTGCGGACTCGGGCCTGGTGATTCGCACGCCTGGCGGCGCCATGGCGGCTCCGTCCGGTTCAATGGAAAGAAGCTTTCTGGATCGTTCGGCGAGAATGGCTGGCGCCAAAGATGCCATTGGGCGCGAGGCTGCGAAGTTAGTCCGAGACGGAGACACCGTGGTGCTCGATTCAGGAACTACGACTCGATATGTTGCCCGGCATATCGCGTCCAAGCGCAATGTGACTGTGGTGACGCCGTCTCTGGCGGCCCTCGAGGAACTGGCGGGCAGCGCCGGCGTCCAAGTGAGGCTGACCGGGGGAATCTATCGGCGCAGCAGCCACGATCTTTCAGGCAACTCCGTGGCGGATGTTCTGGGAGGAGTCTATGCCGACAGAGTCTTTTTCGGGGCCGCGGCGCTTTCCTTCAACAAGGGAGTAATGAACTTCGACGCAGAGATGTCTTCCGTCTTTCTTCGGGCCGGCCGCGAACGCGTCCTGGTTATCGACAGCAGCAAGATAGGTACGGAAGCCGCTTATCGGCTCTGTGCCGTCGAGAAGTGCGACATGGTGATCACAGACAAAGGAATCAGAGCCGCCGATCTGGCCAGACTTCGCAAACTAACCAGTGTCCTGGTGGCGCAATAGGGCTCCGGGATCGCGAGCAACGAACTCCGTGAGCCTCGTACGAAGTTTCGATTTTCGGTTTTCGAAACGAACCCAACATTCATGACTGGAGCAGCCCAATGACGAACGCCGCTAGAATCGGTCAAATCGCTACTGTTGTGCTGGTGAGCGTAGTATTTGTGACCGGCCAGCAGCAAAAGCCGTTCCCAGTAGTGTCAACCGTGGATGAGCCGAGCATCGCTGGGCGTCCCGTGCAATTGGACGTACAAGGCAAGCTTTTACCATTCCCCTTTCCCAATGACACCGGCTACTCCTATTCGGCTCATTTCCTGACCCAATGGAACATACTTTGGGACCAGTACAACCGGCAGCGGCTCCATTATTTTTACTGCTGTTTCGATTTTGACCGCACCACCTTCGAACTGGTGCCGGATCAGCATTGGGTGAATTCGACTGGCTACCTGCGAGCCATGATGCAGGGATTCATCGAACGCCTTTATCCATACACTGGTGATCCTCGCACCATAACTTTCCTCACTAGCTTCGTCGATTACGAGTTGGAAAACGGCCTGACGCCAGAAGGCTACGCTTGGTCGCAAGTGCCATACGCCTCCGCCAATCCGGGAGTCAAGCGCTACACCGGATGGAGCGAATTGGGCGAGGACTACGTCGAGCCTCACGTCGTTGGCGAAGACGGTTACGGGTATCTCCGTCTGTACGAAATGACCGGCAACACGAAATACTTGCGGGCCGCGATTCGCTGCGCTGATGCTCTCGCCAGGAATTACAAACCGGGCGATGCCGATCATTCTCCATGGCCGGTACGTTTGTGGGCACGCGACGGAAAAGCCGAAGGTAGGCCGATGGGCCCATATTCCGCGAACGTGATTGAGCCCATCATGCTGTTCGACGAACTCATTCGGCTGGGGCAGGGTGATGTTGCCGGCTACACGCGGGTAAGGGCAGACGCTTGGGACTGGTTCGTGAAATATCCGCTCGCCCACAACGTTTGGGTCGGGTATTTCGAGGATACCGTGCCCAGTATGGAGAACATGAATCAAGTCATCCCGCTGGAGTTTGCCCGCTACGTCCTGATGCATCCGGAGAAAGACCCCCAATGGCGCGAGCATGCCCGCCAGCTGATCGAATGGGTCAAAACTACGCCGAAGTGGCCCAAGTACATTGTGCACGGCGCTACCGTTACCACCGAGCAGGGGAATGGCACGAACTTCTGCTGCAACACGCCGAATCAGTGTTGTGACAGTCACACTTCCCGGCTGGCCGCCCTGGAGGCCATCTATTTTGCAAAGACCGGCGATGAATCCTATCGCGATGCCGCCTTCCGTTCGTATAACTGGGTCACTTACTTTCAAGGACTCTCCGCCGGTGCCCATGCGCCTTTCTCAACCCAGTGGTGGTTTACCGATCAATATGCAGACGGTCCAAGAAGATTGATGGATGCTTTTTGGGCTGTCCCGGAGTGGGCTCCGCCGGACGAATCCCACCTGCTGGGCTCCAGTTCGGTGGTCACGAAGATAAGCTACGGGAAGGGCTCGGTCACCTATTCCACGTTCGACCAACAGTCTTCCGATGTTCTGCGGCTGGACTTCGTGCCTGAATCAATCACGGCAGACGGAAAGCTTCTCAGCCGTCGCAAGGACCTCGATCAGCCCGGTTTTGTCTTTAACGACACGACTCACGTGCTTCGTATCCGCCACGACGACGCTCGCGATATCGACATTCAGGGGAAGGACGGAAATCTTCCGCCCGAGTACGTCACCTTCGATGATCCCCATCTACCGGCCGGAACTTTGCTGAAAGGGCAATATCCCTCTGGCGTGATCGACTGGGGTAGCGACACCTGGCGGATCAACGTGCCCGAGGGTGCGTTCGGAACCTTCAATCTTGCACTTGTCGACCCCAAGGCGACCACCGCGGAGTTTCACTTCTACTGGCCTCGCGTCTTCGTTGGCGTGGATGTTTACAACGGCGGAACAGCGGAGGCGACCGTTACGGTTCATGCTCCTGAGATTCGCGAGGTTTCGTTCACCATCAAGCCCGGGCAGGTGCAGCGAATCAGGACAGGATGGCGAGACGCCGCATCAAGCGTAGTGTTCGAAATAAAGAATGGGGAACGCCTGCGCTTTGACAATCTGGCTTATCTGCACGAATGGAGTTCTGAATTTCGAACTATATTTTGAACCCTACGGCTTGAGCCCGTGTCGCTTGATCGTCGCTTGCAGCACGGGCTCCACCAGTGTCCGGATCTGTTGATTGGCATAGCCAACCCAGCTTACGTCGGCTTCAAGGTTCGTCGGGCAGCGAAGTTGCTGCCCGTTCTCATCTGTAATCAGCACGCCCGACTCGCGTGCAACCAATTCGGTGCAGAGGTCATACGGATGGCAACAGAGCCCTTGCATCCAACCACGCTTCTGGAGAATTGGGCGTAACAAAGGGCGCAGATCGGCCAGGAACCGGTCGTGCCCCATCATCAGTTCGTACAGCTGTCCGCCGGTCGAGAGGTACTGATCCTCAAAGCAGAGCGCTTTTCCCTGGGTTCCAGCGCCCAGGAGGGCGAACTGTATGTCGTCGTCGATCGACGCCAGGACATCTCTCGCACCAGAGAAGAACCGGGAGACTGTAGCAAATCCGTGGGCCAGACTGTTTGCAGTGGAAGGAACTGGAATGAGCGGAGTTCGTTCTTCTGTCAAGCGATTGAATCGCTCTCCGCTTGCGCCGGAACCTTTGCGCGCCCAGAGAGTGTCGCAGAGGTGCTGCTTGATCAGAGGAATCTCGGTCTGCACGGCCAGTTCGATGTCCGCGAGCACCGTCTCTTCACTTCGGTTCGGGGCGATCCCCGTCAATATCCAGCCACTGCGCTTCTGATACATGAGGCACCGCGTGCCATCAATGGGATCGGCCAGCACGCGCCAGACCGCCTCACGTTCATCAGTCCCCCGTGGCAGCGTGATCTTCCCGGCGGGGAGACCCTCGGCCACCAGGACAATCGGCTCCCGGTTGGCAACTCGCTCTTCAAAGAGTCTGGTCAGAAGCGAATCGCTGATTCTGTCAATCGCGTAGATTGTGTCGCCAGCGCCATCCTCGGCAATCTCCGACAGTTGCTTCTGAGAAGAGCGCTCGCAAGCCGACACCACGACACGGCGGACCTCTTCATGGATTGCGCGGACGGGCTGCAGCAGCCAACTGGGATCTGCCATGTTTTGATCTCTTCCGGCACAAAACCGGCCGAACTTGCAACTTCGCCGCCCTCGTCTAAAAAGAACCTTGACGGCGCCGCTGACCTTATGGTCTGTTACATATTAACAGTTCATGTGAGCGACTGTAACAATCGCCCATTGAGCCATTCTAGGCCCACAACGTGCCGGCAGCAGGAAAAGAAGAAAAGAGTCGAGATCTTCAGGTCTAATGCCTCCAGCAAAACCCAGGTTGCTCATTATCGGATCACGAGGTTTTCTAGGCAGCTATGCTGCACAAGCGGCCGCGCCTGATTTTGAGGCTATCGAAGGAAATCGAAGTGCAACAGGACAGCCTGGAGTCGTAATTGACATCAGGGACGAAGATTCAGTCAAGGCCGCATTCCAGACGGTTCGCCCCGACCTCGTCATGCTGTTCTCCGCGATTTCGGACATCGACCGGTGCGAGCAATTTCCCGATGAGGCAAAAGCAGTCAACCTGCGCGGAGCGGAATACGTCGCCGACGCTGGCGCTCGCTGCAACGCACGTCTATTGTTCATTTCAACGGGCGCAGTCTTCGACGGTCAGAAGCATGGTTACAGAGAAGCAGACCCGGTTAGCCCCGTCAGTGTGTATGGCCAGACGAAGGTCATGGCGGAAAAGTCGGTTCTGGCCCTCGGATCCTCTGCAATCGTGGTGCGCATTGCCCTGGCTATCGGGTTTGCCCCTCACTCGGCCACGAACTCTCTTCTAGACAGTCTCAAGAAACGGTGGGCCTCCGGGCAAGTCGTCGCATTGCCCGTGCATGAGCAACGCAATCCCATTGATGCCGTCACCGCGGCTCGATTCATGCTCGAACTCCTAAAGAAAAAGGACGCCCACGGGATTTTTCACGTCGGGTGTACCTATCCCATCACGCGATACGATCTGGGTCTCAAACTGGCCGCTCGAATGGGATACTCCGATCAAGTTACGCCACAGATGGCGCCCATACCCGGACGGGCCCCGCGGGGCCCTGACCATTACTTATTGACCCACAAACTGCAGGCGGTATCAGCGATCCCGATTCCGACCTGCGAGCAGGTAATCGAGAGGTGCTTCAATGTCCTTGCCTAAAGCCAAATTTGAACTGGAGTTTTCCCATGGCTCCACCTATGGAGAAGAAGAAAACGCCGCCGTGCTCGAGGTGATGAAAGCTAATGCGCCTTCCTGTGGGGCCAAGGTGCAACAGTTTGAACATGAATTCGCGGCATACTGCGGAACCGAGTACGGGCTGGCCGTATCCTCTGCAACCGCAGGACTTCATTTAGCCCTGATTGCGGCGGGCGTGCAGGCTGGCGACGAAGTCATCACCACGCCAATCAGTTGGATCTCCACCGCGAACGCTGCGGCGGCGCTTGGAGCAAAAGTCGTTTTCGCCGATGTGAACCCACACACACTGAACTTGGATCCGGAATCGGTAGCCCGCAAGATTACCGACCGGACCAAGGTCATTCTTCCGGTTCACCTCTACGGGCAATGCTGTGATATGGACGCCCTGAATGCACTCGCCCGCCCTCGCGGTATCGTGGTTGTGGAAGATGCTGCGCACGCGCCAGGCGCCGAGTACAAAGGACGCAAGGCCGGCTCACTCGGAGACATCGCAGTCTTCAGCTTTCATCAGCAGAAGAACATGGTCACGCTGGGCGAAGGGGGCATGATCACAACCCAGAGTAAGGCTTTTTTCGAGAGTATGCTTTCCTATCGCTCGCTTTGTTGCCGTACCTACGATCCCAAGGGAAAATACCTGCCGATTGACGAAAAGGTTTACCCGATGGGCAAGCGATACTGGCACCTTGAGTTTGACGGGATTGGCTTCAACTACCGGATGACCGAGATTCAGGCAGCCGTCGGCCTCGTTCAATTGCGCAAGCTTGACTCACTGAATGCCCGTCGCATCGATATTGCAAAGAAGTATACGGACGGGCTCCGCGGCATCAACGGTTTGCGGCTTCCCGATGTGCCCCCACACATCAAGCATGTTTATCATGTGTATCTTCTCCTGCTGGAACCGGGATTCGGAATCAGCAAAGAAGATTTCATGTGGGATCTCTATACCGGAAAACAGATCAAAGTATGGTCTCATTACAAGCCGATCCACCTGACCCAAATCTATCGGAGTCTGGGGCACGGCGAAGGAGAATGCCCAGTCGCAGAAGAACGGTTTGAACGATACGTGAGCATTCCGATTCACCCGCGACTGACCGAAGAATCCATCCAGTACGTGATCAACAGCATTCGGGAGTTGGCATGAACGGTTTCGAGCAGAAGGTTGCGGAACTGCTGAAGTCGGGGACATTGTTTTCTAAGTCGAGACCCGCGTACGTCTGTCGCGCACCGGGACGCCTGGATTTGATGGGAGGTAATGTTGACTACACCGGCGGTCTGGTGTTCCAGGCGACGATCCGGGAGGCAACCTGGGCGGCTGCTCAAGCGCGCGATGATAAACGGATCGTCTTCTGGAATCCGCAGATGCAACGCGAAGGCTGGCGCGATCAAGTCGAGTTTGACCTAGCCGCTCTTACCGACGAAGACGCCGTGCGGAAGCTGGTGAATAGCAGCCCTCAAACACGTTGGACGGCCTACGTTCTGGGCATTTTCTATTTACTCCGCTTGAGATATCCCCAGCAGGTAATGGCAGGAGCGAGCGTCTACATTGAGTCAGAGGTCCCGCTTAACAAGGGAGTGAGTTCGTCCGCGGCGATTGAGGTCGCGGTGATGAAAGCAGCCTCCGCAACCTACGGCATTCCGCTCGCTGGAGTGGAATTGGCCGAATTGTGCCAGTGGGTAGAGAACGTCATCGCGGAATCGGCCTGCGGAATTATGGACCAGGCCGCTTCTGTGCTGGGAGATGAAGGTTATATATTGCCCCTCCTCTGCCAGCCTTGTTCGCCCAAGCCCCTGGTGAAGTTGCCGGCGGGCCTTCGATGTTGGGGGATTGATTCGGGCGTTCGACATGCCGTGACGGGTATTGAATATGAAGCTGCCCGCGCCGCTGCGTTTGTCGGATACCGCATGATCTGCGACCGCGAGCATCTTCCCGCCACGTTGGACCACTCAGGTCGCATACCACGCTTCGTCGAACCTCGATGGAACGGTTACATCTCGAACATTCCTCCTTCGATATTCCGGTCTCGATATGAAGTCGACCTTCCGCTTCTAGCCTCGGGAGCAGAAATTCAAGCCGCAGGCCAACCGCATATTGATCCGTATACGACGATTCGTCCGGAAGTAACCTATCGCGTGCGGGCATGCACCCGCTACGCGGTGGAAGAGAACCAGAGGATCGAAATGTTCGTTGAACTTGCCCGAGGCGCCATCACAGATCACTCGGAGAATACTTTCCGGCTCATGGGTGATTTGATGTTTCAGTCCCATTGGTCGTACACAGAGTGCGGTCTGGGCTGCGAAGCCACCGACCTGCTGATTGAACTCGTTCGCGCAGAGTGCTCAGAAGGTGAGCTCTACGGCGCCAAGATCACCGGTGGGGGCGGCGGCGGCACAGTGGCAGTGCTGGGCCCGGAGAACGCGGATGAGGCCTTCCACAGGGTCGTTCGCAAATACGCAGCAATCCGGGGATGTAAGCCTTACTTGTTCGAAGGCAGTTCAATGGGTGCAGATCGTTTTGGAATCCAGGTGCAAAGGGCGGACTCATGAGCGCAACCGCAGTGGTCGTGACAAAACGTAGGACAGCTTGGTTCTTCCTGTTGCTGGCCTTGGCGTCCCTCATGTGGTCTGCGCAAGGAACGGCGGTGAAGGTGCTCGACCGCCACTGGGGACCCATCGCCATTACTTTTGTGCCCTTCTATATCACTACTTTCCTGTTCGTGCCGCTACTGCTTAAATTGCGAAGCGAAAATCCTGGCGCGGCCAGCCTATCCGCTCGCGACTGGGTGCAATTTGCAATTGCGGGCGTTGCGGGACAGGTGCTGGCACAACTTGGGATGACGTGGGGTATCAGCAAGTCCCTGGCTTCAAATGGAGCAATCCTGAATCTGCTGATTCCCGTCATTAGTGCTGTTCTGGCTTCGTTCATGTTACGGGAACGCATTACCTGGTTGAGGGTCGCCGCACTCACGGTTGGACTCATCGGAGTGGTATTGATGTCGATTAGCGACTGGAAGCTGGCATCCTTTGGAGAGATGCGATTCCTGGTCGGTAATCTTTTGATCTTATGCGGGTGTTTGGGTTCATCCTTTTATAACGTTTACTGCAAAGGACTGATGCGTCGTTTCGCCGAAGTGGAGATCCTGATCTTCAGCTATATCACGGCATCTCTGGCGAGTCTGCCACTTCTGATCTGGGTAGAACCTTTTTCCTTTGGGAGCTTTCACCGATTTGACTGGCAAAGCTGGGCCGCGTTCGCTTTTCTAGCTCTGTTCATGTACGGCGCCTCGATGCTCTTGTTCTTCAGGGCACTCCAGCATCTCGATGTTACGACTGCATCGGCATCACTCTACCTGGTCCCTGTTTTTGGAGTGCTTCTGGCGGCGGTCGTGCTTGGTGAACGGCTGAGCAGGCTTGCGATTGTCGGCTCGGCGATTGTTCTGGCCGCGACGGTTCTGATCATGAAATATGACACGAGTTACTGATTCCGGAACGCGACGCCAGCCCTATCTTCCAACATGAGCCTACTTGTTGCCGGCGGAGATCTTCACCGAGGACGAGTCGTCGTGCCGAATGCGAAGCACCTTGTGCTCTGGGTCAAACATCCATCCTGGGGAGTTCAAGTCGTCGCGCCTAGGCAATGACTTATCACCGGCCGTCACGACAGTAGGAGCGAAACTGAGGTGCAAGACCTCGGTGGCAGAATGATCGAAGGTGGTGTAAGTGATCATCATTGGGGAATACTGGATGTCGCTCACGATGGAGGTTGAGCGCACGAGGTGATTCTCTCCCGAAGGAGACCATTCGGGCTGGGCGCCCATCGCATACGTGAAGTGGCGAATGTAATCCCCGTATCCGTCGCTAAACCAAATGCCGTTGCCATCCAGCTTTGGCTGGTCGTTGACCACGCCATCTTCGCGGCACATGTAAGTTGCCCAATTGAGCGAACGGAAGGCTTTTGTTTTCGACTCCCGGTCGGTCGTCAGTTCAGCCCAGCGCGCTACAACCGAGGCATAGCGTGAGGTATGGCTCCCCATCTTGCGGTCATAGTCGAGCTGTTCGGAAATAGTGTTCGCGCCCCATTCCACGCCCTTGTATCCATCGATATCTTTTGCAAAAGTCGTTTCCACAAATGCGATCAGGGCCGGAACGTGAATACGCCATTCGGGATCGGCTTGTGGATGATCCAGAATGTATCGGGCCGTCTCCATCGGCGCGTACTGATTCAAGTTCCATATCTTATCCATGATTGGAATATCTTCGAAGTACTGTGCCCACATGTTGTTCTTCATGGGTACGTCGAGTAACCACTGCCAGGCAAGGTCGCGCGCACGCTTGTACTGCCTGGTGTCCCCGAGATTCAGACGGACCAATTCATCGAAGAGGCGCACCATCGCGATTTCGTCGGAGGCGTACTCTTCGCGCACGATGCCCGTCTCTGCGTAGACGCGAAAGGGCCATGGAGATTTTTCCGGGCTGCCCGGCCGGACATTTTTGGCCAGCGTGTCTGCGATCGCGATCGCCGCTTCACGGTATCGAGTCTCGCCCGTGAGTTCGTAGAACTTCAGGTACCCTGCGCCCAATTCTGCTGCCTTGTCAGGCTCGATACCGCCAACTCCATCCCCTCGACCGAGGCGCTTCTTGTCGTAATCCGATTCGTGTGCTCCTCGAAATTCCGTAGCACCATGATCAGAACTGGCATAGGGCATATTCCCCCACTTCCAGTTCGCGGGTGTAGTTCCATGAGCGAGCTGATAGTCCAATAGGCCCTTCGCGAGATCAACCACCCTACGGTCACCGGAGTAGGCGTAATACGCGGAGCTGGAATCAGCAAGCATGGCGAAGAGTCCGGCAGGATTATGCGGCCAGGCCGCACCTTTCATGGACGTGCCATCAATACAGCAATAGGTGTAATAACTCTTCAGGCCGTTCGGCTCTACCTGCACCTTAGTCAGCAGAAAGTCCCACGCCAGGCGTACAACTCGATCGTATGCTTTGTCCTTAGGCTGAGCCCAAGAGAGGAGCTTCCCTTTATCATCGAGTAAGACTGTGTGGGTGTTGAATACCTGCGCATATGAGGGGCAGAAAACAAGGAAGAGAAAGGCGAACGAGAAAGGCCATCGCATAAATGTTCCTTTCTAATTTCTTCGTACACTAAGAAACGACAGAGCATGAAGATGAGAACGGTAAAGGGACTATGACCAGTGACCTCTGCAATGTCACGGGGCAGGTTGCAATCGTCACGGGCGCATTCAGGGTTATCCCACTACTTGAATTTTCTTGTTCTCTCCCAAGCAGACTTGATCGATAGAAGGGGCGGCCCCGGCGAGTGCCGTTGCCGCCTCAGGCTATCTAGAAGGTCAGATGCAGGCCAAACTGCATCTGGCGGTTAGTGGTTGAAGCATACGTTATCTGCCCGTACGTGGCGTCCTGTATGTTCGCGTCCGGAATGCCCCAGTTCGTGTGGTTCAAGGTGTTGAACGCGTCGGCGCGGAACTCAAGGTTGAACCGCTCCGTCAGCTTGAAGTACTTGGATAGCGACGAATCGAGCTGCACTTGTCCGTCGGCAAAGAGCGGATTGGTTCCCTCGTTGCCATCGGTGGCATTGGCAGGATCCGCCAGGTTTGATCCATCGCATCCGTGCGGCACAAACGCACTGGTATCGAACCATCGGGCGAGAGTGCGCTGGCCGCGAGACAGGTTGCCATTGCCCACCCGGTCCGGCGAAGGACCGGAACCATTATTGTAGAAACCACAGGACTGGGACACACCAAAGCGCGGACCCGTATTCCAGCGCACATATCCTGAATACTGCCAGCCGCCGAGAACCGCATCGGCAATCCGATTCATATTGGCCCCGAACATTTTGCCCTTGCCAACCGGAACATCAAACAAGAACTGCCCATTGAAAGTGTGTTCGATGTCTTGCGCGGCGGGCCCACGCTTGTAGTTGATATCGTTCAAGAGCCAGGAGGGGTTGTTACCGTTCGAGAACGTTCGACCGTACGCGTAGTTAAGGTTGAGAGTCAGCAGTTTGCCGACTCTGCCCTCGAGTCTGGCAGTAAGCGCGTTGTACCAACTCGTGCCGATTGAGAATTGCGCCTGCAGATCCCCTAACTGAGGATACTGCGAATAGAGCGGGCGGTTCACAGTCTGATTATTAGGGTTGAGAGGGTTCGGGGGCGCCTGGTTAATGTTCTTTCCCAGGTTGTTGTTCTTTCCTACGACCCGAAGATAGCCAATGTCCACGATCAGGCCGGGGCGTAACTGGCGCTCCAAATTCAATGACGTCTGATCCACTCGCTGGTTCTTCCAGTAATAATCGGTGGCACGAATGGTAGCGTTCGGTGGAATCACCAGTTTTCCGGTGGAATCGTAAACTGGACTGGCAACCGGCAAGCCCGCGTTCGTGAACGGCACTATGGTATACCCCAGAGAACTGGCCGCTCCTGGTGTGAGCCCAGGATTACCCGAGAAACTCAAGTCGGGTGTGAGATTGTTCGAGGATATAAAGTTCTGCTTCGAGTAGAAGGGATATCCGAGACCTAAGATGGTTACCGGCCCGCTCCAGTACGTTTGCCAGTACGAGACCCCGTAACCACCGCGCAAGCTGGTTTTGCCCCTGTCTGGAGACCAGGCGAAACCTAAGCGTGGTCCGATATCGCTCTTGTCGAGTCCCAGCGCGGGGCTCCGATTGCTCGGACTGGCCACAACCAGCTGGTTGATGCGCGTGTCCCAGTTTGCCTGTCGATTCGAGGTATCCACTGGGCGAGTGCTAAGTTCGTAGCGCAACCCAATATTGAGCGTGAGCGTGGGAGTAACCTTAAAGTCATCCTGCCCATACCAGGCCATTTGCCAGAAAGTCTGATAGGGAGTTCCGGTCACGAAACGAGCTCGGGCTGCCGAGGTGTCAAAGCCCAAGAGAAAAGCCGGGTATGCGTATCCGTTGTTGTTGGCGTCGAACGAAGTCATCGCCGGGTCGAAGAACATGCTTCCCCTCGGATTGTCTCCGCCAATCGTATCGGCGGAACTGCTCTCGACGTGGTTGACCATAGTACCGAACTTAATCGTGTGCCGCGCTTTCACCATGGTAAAGTTGTCAACCGCCGAGAACGTATTGGAGATTACGTACCCCACCCAGTCCGGATCTCCGAGCGTGTGTATGGGATTCACGCCGTTACAACACCATCCGGGACCGAAGTCCACAAGACCCCTGGTACTGCCGCCAAGATTGCCGTTCGGGATCCCAAAGAGGTTGTTCCAGTCCTTTGATGTCGCCCCATTGCCGGTGTGTACTGCCGTTCGGTTGTACCCCAGTCGGAACTCGTTCATGGTAACGGGTGTGAAACTGTGCTGGTTCGTCACCTGCATATTCTGATTAAAGCTTTTGGAGTTCGCCTGGCCGTTGTTAAAGAACTGAGTATTCCCGGTAATCGGATTATTTTTATTGATGTCGTTCAGGTCATTGAGCTTCGCCCTGAGCATGGAGTAACGGAAAAAGTAGTGATCGGACTCCCTCCGGTTCCAATCGACACGCGAGTCCAACTGACGGGCTCTCTGAACATTGTTTACAGTGAAAGCGATATTGTTCAAGATTCCGGGCCGATTCGCAGTCCCGAAAATGGCCGCGGCATTCATCTTCGCTGAGACCGGATCCCAATACGTGTTGGGAATGGCGTTCCCGGGAATCGGCGTCGCCGAAACGACTGTTCCACTGCCATTCCGGACTTGGCTGCCCGGCCAATAGAGTTGGCCGCACGGATTCCCAAAATCATCCTTCGTCGAAGGATTCCCAGACCAGCTACAGAGCTGTCCGGTCGGATCATAAAGCTCGGAAAAATCCCCCGCCTGCATTTTCGGTGTCGGTGCAGTATCCGTACCAAGGGAACTCGTGTTCAGGCGAGTCTCCTGATAGTCGCCGAAAAAGAACAGCTTGCCCTTCATTACAGGGCCGCCGAACGACCCTCCGAACTGATTGCGGTGGAACGGATTCAGCGTCTGCTTCGCGTGCCCAGGAATATCGTGCGGCAAGGCGTCGCTTGCGTTATTGCGAAGATATTCAAATAAGGTGCCGTGAAATTGATTGGTTCCCGACTTGGTGACCACATTCACGACCGCACTGCCGGAGAATCCAAACTCGGCGTTGTACTTTCCCGTATAGACTTGCAGCTCCTGGATGCTGTCGATGGGCGGTGCCTGTCCGACATAGGCGTTCTGAGGCTCGCGGTTCGCCACTCCTTCAATGTAGATACTGTTCGCATTAGCATCTACTCCTCCCAGGGAGGAGAGCTGATTACGCGTCTGTCCGATGGCAGAGCCGTTCTCTCCGCCATTTTGTCCGTAGTTGCCGCTGCCCGTTCCATTGTTGGATCCGGGCATCAGATTCACCTGGTAGAGCGGATTGCGGTCCAGATTCGGGAGCCGGTCCAACTGCTTGTTCGAGAATGTCTGTGAGAGCTCAGAACTTTCCGTCGCTACTTGCAGAGAGTCGGCGGACACTTCCATCGTCTCAATCACTTGGCCCGGCTTCAAAGTAAAGTCATACCGCGCAATTCCGCCGGCATTGACCACTACGTTGGTAATCGCCTCCCGCTGAAATCCCTGTTTTTCGGCCGTAACGCGGTAGGTGCCCGGCGTGAGGAAATTAATAAAGTATTCCCCGACATCAGAACTCTCGCCAGCGGTAACCGTGCCGGTTCCGTCGTTGGTGGCGACCACGCGAGCTCCCGCAATCACACTTCCGCTGGAGTCGCGTAAGATGCCGGTGATACGGCCCGTGTTGATTTGAGCTTGCAGTAAGCTCATGCTGCAGAACAGCAGCCCCAATAGGGCAAATCTCCGAGACTGAATCGCGAAAGCGAGCGGTTTGGAAGGCATGAAATTTCTCCTCCAGCAAGGGGCCTGATCTCGCAGAAAAGCGAACATATGATCTTTGAGATTCAGAGAGGATGCGTTAGGGAACCGGGTCTTGTCAAGCCGAAATCGTCATTTCATTGCGTTGCGTTACCCACGAGTTGAACCGCTGGTAAAGGGAGGCGGCGCATCGACGGCTCTCGAGAAGTTGGTTCCTAATGAGGTTAGGGAGGAAACCAGGAATCACCCCCGCCACTGCGTCAGCGAACCCCCACAACCGCCTGATCCTGAAAAGCTTTTTTCTGCGCGTTCAGTTGATTACTATGCAATTCCGATACGCGCTGCAAAGCCGTCCTGGCCTCATTGGGACGTCCGGCCCGCCGGTAGGCAGTGCCCAGCAAATAGAAAACCGCGGCCTCGTTTGGATTCAGGTTCGCGGCCTCTCTTAATGCCTTTATGGATGCGTCTACGTCATTCAGTTTCAGCTTGGCCTTTCCCAGATAAAAATAGGTCGCCCAGGAACTGGCCTCAGCTTCGCGAGCACGTTCGAGGTAAGGCACACTCTCGGCATATCGTTCGGTCTGCGCCAGCAATGCGCCCATAAAGTAGACCGAACTGGAATCCTTTGGATCTTGCTCCAGAGCCGCACGGAATTCTTTTTCGGCCTCATCGTATCGATGGTCACTCAGATAGTTTTTCCCGAGTGCGCGATGCACTCCGGGGAAAGCCGGTTCTTGCGCCAACACGTAACGGAAATCGCGCTCTGCAAGCTCAAACTGCAGCGCGTCATAATGGGCTTGTCCGAGGAGAAACTTGGACTGCGCCTTCGTCGACGCGTCGGGAAAGAGTTGTGCAAACACCTTTTCGCCAATCCTAACCTGTCCGATGCGCGAGTATGCTACTCCCAAAAGATAGAGCGTACCGTTGTCCGGATTACTCCCCAGAAACGGCTTCAATACATCGATCCCTGCGTTTGGTTGCTCGCCATAGATCATGCAAGTAGCAAGCAGGTTCGCGGCCTGTACATCTTTTGGATTTAGTCCGTGCAGTTTGCGAAAGTACGGACGGGCTCGCACGTAGTCGTCTTGCTTGAGATAGACCAAACCCAGATTCAGTAAAATCCCGCGTTCATTTGGAGTTATTCGCAGGGCTTTCTGGTACGTCTTGACGGCGAGCCCATAGCGCTGCAAATGCGTGTAAACGATGCCCAGGTTGCCTAACGCGCTGACATTATTCGGTTCCGACTGGAGAATCTTAAGGAAGCCCACTACGGCTCCCTCATAGTCACCAGTTTGCATTTTCCTTGAAGAACTTTCAAAAAGCGCCTCTTGAGCATCGGGCGCAGCGAGGGCATGGATGGAGAAAATCACTGCAAATACGGCTCGAAGAGTGGGCTTCATCGGATCCCTTGACATCCAAAAAGCGAAGCCGAGTCTGGCTAATACCGCATCGCGGTTGTGTTCAGTTCGATGTCTCGGAGACGGACTGTCTCAACCTGTTACCTCGCCGAGTGCTTCTTGCAGGCTCTTCTCAATCAGGCCACACAATTCATCCATATCACTTTCCTCCGCAATCAACGGCGGGGCGACCGCGAACCAAGTGGGGTCAACCCTTAGAATCAGTCCGTTTCGCAAGGCCGTCCGCTTCAACGCAGTTCCTAACTCGGGGAACGGCGCCATCGTTTTGGTGTCACGCACCAGTTCGACGCCTAAGAGAATTCCTTTGCCACGAATCTCTCGAACCACGCCCGTCTGTTTCAGGCCCTCGAGCCGGCGTCGCAGATACCCTCCGAGACGTGCTGCCTTTTGACAGAGATCTTTTTCCAGGATTTCCTCAAGCACTGCGATCCCGACCGCACTTGCCAGTGGATTGCCTGCAAACGTATGACCGTGAGCGAAGAACTTAGCGTCAGTCTGTTCTCCGTCGAACGAGGTAGCAAGGTCCTCGCGCGCCACCATGGCAGCAAGCGGTAGAGCACCGTTCGAAATACCCTTGCCTAGACACAAAATGTCCGGCGTGACTCCGTAGGTCTGCGCAGCAAACATGTTTCCGGTCTTGGCGATTCCCGTGATGATCTCATCAAAAATAAGCAGTACATTCCGTCGGGTACAGATGTCTCGGAGCATCTGGAAATACTCCACCGTCGGAGTGATAATTCCGCCAGTGTTGCCAATCGGTTCGACGATCACGGCGGCGACAGTATTCGGATCTTCCGCGACGATTACGTCTTCCACGCTACGTGCAGCAAACCGGTTCGCGTCTTCCCACGAAGCAAAATCGTCCCGATAGAACGAGGGGGGAAAGACTTTAAGAAAGCCAGGCATCTGCGGCTCGAACTTTGCTTTGCGCTCACCCGTGCCGCTGGCTGACATACCGCCAAATGTGCCGCCGTGGTATGACGAGTAACGGCTGATGAACTTGTATTTCCCGGGATGCCCCGTCTGCTTGAAGTACTGCCGCGTAAACTTCAATGCTGACTCGACTGCCTCTGACCCGCCGCTAAAGGGCTTGACGGATCGCAGATTTCCCGGACACACAGAGCCGAGTTTTTCTATGAATTTCAGTGTTACATCGGCGATTCCGTGCAGTGGTGGGGCAAACGTCATGCGCTCCATCTGCTCCCGCATGGCAGACAACACCCGGGGATGGCCGTGCCCCAAGGTTACGACAAAGATTCCACCAATAGCGTCAAAATAGCGCTTGCCCGCCGTGTCCCAGTAGTAAAGTCCCTCGGCGCGCTTCAGCACGAGCGGATTCCGAATAAAGTCCTCTGTAGATCTGTAATCGAGGAACGTCCGGTGTAGAACGCTGATCTCCTCGGCTGTTAGTTGCACGTCTACTCCTCTCTGGCTGGAAGACCCGCACTGAACCCGCCGTCAACGATGATCGCGGCTCCTGTCATAAAAGAGGAATCCTCGCTCGCCAGGAAAACGGCTAATCGGGCTACCTCCTCGGGTCGACCGATCCGGCCCAAGGCATGTAGCTTGCCTGCATCGGTTCGCGCTCGAGCAGGATCGGCTTGAGACTGGAAGTAGCTTTCGGCCAACCCTGCGTCGATGTAGCCTGGACAAATAGCATGCGCCCTAACACCTTCTCGTCCGTGATCGATCGCCATTGCCTTCGTCAGGCCGATAATCGCCGCTTTGGTTGCGCAGTAACCCGCGCAGGCCGGTTCGACAAAGAAAGCGTTCACTGAAGAAAGATTGATGATTACGCCGCGAGTTTGACGAAGATGCGGGAGGAAACTGCGGGAACACAGGAACACGCCGCCCAGGTTCACTGCCATCTGTCGGTTCCACTCCTCAACCGTGGTATCTATCACCGTTTTGCTAACTTGAATCGCCGCGTTGTTTACGAGGATGTGAATTCGCCCGAATTCGTTGAGAGCACTTCTCGTAAGTTTCTCCACCGAATCAGGGGTAGACACATCAGTGCGGATAAATATCGCTTGACCGTTCTTTTCTTGAATCTGTTTTGTTGTTTGCTCCCCTGCTGCAGCATCAATGTCCGCGACTACAACATGCGCGCCTTCGGCGGCGAAGGCAATGGCGATCGATTTCCCGATTCCACGGCCCGCCCCCGTTACAACCGCGATACGCTCCCGCAGTTTCAAATGACCCTCGGACCGTCGAATTTTCGGCAAAACCGCAAAACATCATATCTTCGCGATTATTGCCGGGTCAAGGTTATCATGCACGGCCCGTCTGTTGAATTACTTAGCCATTCCGGGCGGAGCGAGGCAGTTCGATGAGCACCAAGCGCCGCGCTGAGATGATGCGTAGGATTTAGGTTTGCGGATGGCATCAGAGAGAGAAGGCGAGTGCCAAGTGCCCTGTGTGGCGTTGAGTCGATGAGAGCGACTCGCTAAGTCAGAGTTGCAGGATTGACGAGCGCGACGGACTAACAGGCAAAAGCGTATTCTTGTGCGTCGAGGACAGGCTATCTTGAAAACAATGCGCAAACGTACTTTCCGTCACGGACGGCTCAGCGGCCAGGTGCTGCTTCAGATTGAGAACATGATCACCGAGCGATTTCCGCTTGGCGCACATCTCCCAACAGAAGACGAACTTGCTGAACAGTTCCGAGTCAGCCGAATTGTTGTGCGAGAGGCAATGAAGATACTTGAAGACCGGGGGGTGGTGGAAGTTCGGGCCGGGCGTGGGACGATCGTCGTTCCTGCCAAGTCGGATCGCGTAAAGTCCTCCCTCTACAGACTGATTCGCAGTTCCGGGACGCCAATGTTACAGGAAATGCTTCAGTTGCTAGAGTTGCGGGGCGTTCTCGAAGAAAGTGCCGCAGCTTTGGCGGCAGTCCGTGCAACTGAGACAGATCTGGCGGAGGCTGAAACTGCGCTGAAGAGCATGCGCGAGGGCACCGTGGCTGAAGTGGTGCACACTGCAGACTTGCAGTTTCACATCGCCATAGCTCGCGCGTCCGGAAATCGATTCTTTGAAATCGTACTCGCACCCCTTACCGAGGTGTTCCTCAAGCAGATCCAACTCACGGACAAACTCAACCGCGGCCTGAAGCATCACGCCGAAATCCTGGAGGCGATTCAACTGCACGACCCGGTTGCTGCAAGGCTCGCTGTTCGACGACTTCTGAACTTCACACAAAAAGACATCAGGAAAGCCCTCTCGTAAGGCGACACGAAGACTCACAATCTCTAAGAACCGTGATTCTCCGATAGGATTGTATTTGCGTATCGGTGTTTGAAGCCTCGCCTCAGGGTGAAGCATCCGGTCTTGTTTTCCCCTAGATAATCCTGACGGCAACGCAATTCTCTCTTGACAACTCCGTGACAGGCAGAGCATCCTAGGCGCGATTTTCATAAGATCATATGTTGTGACCATTCGATGAGGACGGTTACCCCGCTTAAGAAACAACCTCGGTCCGATCAACCTCTATGCGAGGAATCACCAAATGCGACGCTTCAATTTCGCAACCTTAGTCTTACCTGTGCTGATCATCGGCCTCTTCGTGCGAGCAGCCGCCCAATCCTCCACGACGCCGCTGATCGGATATCACGAGCCCAAAGTTGATTCAAGCGGTCGTATTGTTCCGTGGTTCAGCTCGCAGCCTTCCCGGGCTTACGATCACGACCTTCGAATCATCTGGGATTTCTGGCACAACATGCGCAAGTGCTCCAATGGAGTGCCGTATTACCTGCAGCATCAGGTTTGGACTCCAGGTGAAGATGATCCAAGGGGCCTCGGCGGTGACCAGATAAACATGGCGCTTGATTCCTGGAATATTTTGTATGGGTATCTGGGTGAGGCAACTGTGAAGCAGAACATGGTAGAGATCGCCGACTATTGGCTTGAGCACGGAATTTCGGACTCGCGACTACCGTGGGGAGACCTGCCATATCCCTACAACACGGACCTGCATTCCGGAAGATATGACGGCGACATGCGGGCGGGAAAGGACTTCCTCCAACCAGACAAAGCCGGCAGTTTTGGTTACCAATTGCTCATCCTGTACAAAATCACTGGCCAGGAGAAATATCTCGCGGCTGCCCAGAAGATTGCTAACAGGCTGGCCCAGCGGGTCAAGCCGGGCGATGCTGGAAATTCTCCGTGGCCTTTTCGCGTTCGAGCCCGCGATGGCGTTGTACACAGCCAGGAGAAAGACGGAAAAATCATTCGGGCCAGCTACACCACGAACTGGAGTCCCACCTTGCTACTTTTTATGGGACTAAGGCAACTCAAACCGGGAAACGCCGCTGCGTACCAGACACCCTACGACCTAACCAGCGCATGGCTAAAGCAGTTTCCCTTCCAGACAAACAAATGGGGGCCATTTTTCGAAGATATTCCGACTGCGGACTACTCCGACACGGAAATTAACGCCGATACAATGGCGGAGTTCGTTCTGGAGAATCCTCAGTGGGACCCGAACTGGAAACAAGATGCTAGTGCCATGCTGAAGTGGAGCTTCGACACACTCCAGAACCACGAGTACGACCGCTGGGGCGTTACGGTGCTCAACGAGCAGACTCGGTATCTCGTGCCGGGGAACAGTCACACTTCCCGCCATGCCTCGGTTGAGCTTCTTTATTGTGAAAAGACTGGAGACTGCAAGAGTAAAGAGGACGCCATCCGACGACTGAACTGGGCAACCTACACCGTCGACAGCGATGGCAAGAATCGCTATATCCGGGACGAGATCTGGCTCACCGACGGATACGGTGACTACGTGCGCCATTACTTGCGCGCAATGGCGTCGGCCCCTGAGTTGGCCCCAGAGGATCAAAACCACCTGCTAAGAACCTCGTCGGTGATTCAAGAGATCTCGTATCAGCCGATGCGAATTATTTATCGGAAGTATGATCGGTACTCCAGTGAACGCTTCAAAATCGGGCAGGGAACTCCGGCGTCAGTAAAAGGAGCGACTATGAACTGGGACGCCGCGACCAAGTTGCTGACAATCGAATCGACGGAACAAAACGTGGTGATTGTGATTGCTACGGAAGTCCGGAAATAACACTAGCAGTTGATTTGATCCGGAAAGACCGGTGGCGGCAAAACGCAACCGGAGATCGCGGAGAGGAAGACCGATATGTCCGCCGATGGACCGAACAGGCTGGCCTGTTCTACGCCTGAGTGCTTGGCAGACTATGCCTGCGAGACGGGGGAAAATCCGCTCTGGCACCCCCTGGGAAAGCGTCTCTACTGGTGCGATATTCCTAAGGGCCGCATCTTCCGCTTTGACCCCACCACGGGAACCCACGAGCAGTGCTACGAGGGCAGGACTGTTGGCGGATTCACAATCCAGAGTGACGGCTCCCTTCTACTGTTTATGGATCGCGGCACTATCGCCAACTGGCGGGAAGGCGAACTCACAACCGTGCTGGCCGAGATCGAGGAGGAGCGGGGCTCGCGCTTCAATGATGTCATCGCCGATCCGAGGGGACGGGTATTCTGCGGCACCATGTCGGCCGGCGCACAAAAGGGCAGTCTTTACCGGCTGGACCTGGATGGTTCGCTGCGCCGGGTGCTCACCGGCATTGGCTGCTCCAACGGCATGGCTTTCACATCCGATAAAACCGGCTTCTACTACACGGACTCCTTTGCCCACACAATCTATCTGTTTGACTACGGCGCGGAAGATGGCACGCTGCACAACCAGCGGGTCTTCGCGCGTTTTGATGAATCGGACGGAATGCCGGACGGAGCCACGCTGGACACTACCGGCCGCCTCTGGTCGGCACTTTGGGACGGCGGGTGCATCGTGCAGATGGATGCCCGCGGCCGAATCGAGCAGAGGATTTCCTTGCCTGTACCCAAGACTTCGAGCCTCACTTTTGGTGGAGAAGACTACGGCGACATCTACATCACCACTGCGGGTGGAGACAGGAAGCGGGAGGAAGGTCCGCTTGCAGGGGCGCTTTTTCGACTGAGGACGGAAGCGAGGGGTGTGCCCGAGTTCTTCTCTCGAATCCGCATCCCCCACTCAGCGCCGCGGAGTAGCCATTGAATTAGTCCAGATCTAGTCGAGGAGCTTGTTGAGAATACCCTTTTCGCAGGGTGTGAATTCTATGAACCGCACGCTCAGACGGACTGTGGTTGTTTGTGGCTTCCGCTCGGCCACCCAAGTCGAGATTAACGAGCGGCCGAGGGCTGAGTCCGTTGCTTCATGCGATCTGCGCCCGCAGTTTCGGGATACGGATCAGGTTGAAGGCCGCGCAGCGCGGACTTGGCAACCTGATCGCGCTGCCACTGCAGAAGCTTCCGCGCGCAGATGGAAACAGCGTCTTCATAGATGCGGAGTTTCGTCCATATGATGATCAATGGACCTTTCTGGCGGGCGTGTAACGGATGCTCGTTTCTGCTGCTGAGGCCGTCTCGCTCGAAGCTCAACGATTTCCGCGCAGTCGACCGTCCGCTGACAAGAAATGAGATGGCCGCGCTACGTTCGATCTCCACGAGCGGCAATTGCCTACGCGACCTTCACAAACCACTACGAATGGGGAGACCAGAAAGCCAATCCGAGCAAACCCGGCCCGCTCCGTGCTCTGATCGGGTCCAGCACTCAATGAGCCTCACTTTTTAGGGCTGTATCCGAATTACAGGATCATTTCGGCGCAGTCCGCCAAGCTGCTACCAACGTCGAAGTGGGCTTCGCGCACGGCTCGCGATTTTCCAGTTCTCGCACAGGAATGACCTCGGGCGACGAGGTCCGACACCCCGACGCCGGCATTCCAGACTGCGCAGTCACAACCGAAGTGCGAATCGCATTTGGTCCGTCGTCGTCCGGTGACTGACTCCGAAGGCTGGTTGCGCATTGGTCGACTCCGTCGCAGAGTGGGTCAAGCGGAGGAGCAAGCAGTTGTGGCTGATTCCCGCCTCGACTAAACTCCAGACGCGCGACGGTCGACATAGACAGAACGAAAAGACACCTGTGATCCCCAACGAATACCACTTCATCTTCCTGAGTTCCGGGTCGCAAACGACGAAGAGGCCGTTCTCGCTGATTCACTATCTGGCCATCGCATCCTGTCAACAGGTCAATGGAAGTGGCGCAATCAACCTTTATTACGACCGCGAACCAGACGGGCCATGGTGGGAAAGGGCAAAGCCGTGCTTAAGGCCGATTCAAGTCGAGCCGCCTGCCAACATTCTTGGTCGGCCCATAACTCATCCGGCGCATAAATCAGATGTGCTCCGTCTCCAGATTCTCATTGAGAAAGGCGGAATTTATCTTGACACCGATGTGATCTCAATTAGGCCATTCGCCGATCTCCAAGGATTCAACGTGGTGCTCGGACAAGAATATGGCGTTGGCCTCTGCAATGCGGTAATCCTGGCCAGAGCAGGGGCAACATTTCTGCAGGAATGGCTGTCTACATATCGCTCATTCAATCCCAAGGAATGGAATACTCATTCGGTCATAGTCCCCCAGAATCTGGCGAGAAAACGACCAGCGGACGTGCACATCCTGGATCACCGCAAGTTCTTTTGGCCGATGTATTGGGCGAATGACTTCGCAGCGTTTACGACGCGGCCTGGATCTGAATTCTCCTCACAGTCTTATTGTGTTCACTTATGGGCGTCGATCACCTGGCCATACCTGGCGGCGCTTACGCCGGCTACTTTGTGCGAAGGCAACAGCGAGTTCTGTTCGTTGGTGCGCCCATATGTCGAACAGTGGCTGTGATTTCTTGATGTCGAACCCAGGTTAGTTCCCGCCAGCATGCTAGCAGGCTGCGGGAAAACTCGGAATGCCCACGTTTCCGTGGAAGAGCGGCCCTTCAGGGCTGCGTAAAGCACGTAGAATTAATGCGGGCTTTAAAGCCCCTGTGGTCGTCTGTGGCCTGCCAACGGACTTTTTCCGCAGCCTCCTAGGGTGAAATCTCACGCCCCTTGACTCCTTTTTCGCTTGGACCGCAAGCCTTCTGCAGCACGGCCAGGCTTTTTGCCGTGGCGGCAATCCGATACTCACCATTGCACGCTAACTCTTCGACAAATCTCTTCACCCCGGGAAAGTGGGGTGCGCAATCGTGAAAGGCGACATATCCGGATGGTCTAACCCACGTTGAGAAATGGTGGTAGTCCTGCTTCACATGATCATAGTCATGAAAACCGTCTACAAAAAGGAGATCAATTGCACGGTTCCATGAAACCTCGGTGGGTTCAGCAACGACCGGCTCCACAAAGGGCGCAATCCCGGCGTTCCGAATGTTACGGTGGAATTTGTCCAGAGTGGGAGCGGTCGCGGCAATCCCGCCGTCAATCGTACTGATTTTGCCGTCGTGCCGATCAATCGCATAGATTCGTGCTGCACATCTGCCGGACTGGCGAAGCGCCAATCCGAAGACTACTGTCGACTTGCCACAATAGCTGCCAATTTCGACGATCGAGCACTCCCCGTGCGCTGCCGGCAGTGCATCCACGGTATCGACTAACAGCTTTGCCTCCGCATCATCTAACCATCCCTCAATCTTCCTCATTTCGTTGAGGATGATGGGATAGGAAACCCGAGTAGGCCCGCCATCATTCCGCCAGTCCTTCTGGAAATCAACTGCCTGGTGATAACGGCCGCCCCATGCACTTTCCACGCCGGTATGCTGCACGAGGGAGGGCCGGTGATAATAGATCGATGTGACTTGCGCCGCAAGACGCGACATCTTGATGTCCTGCATGCCAATGTGGTCTTCCCACTTGTCCACCAAGTGGCGCGCCGTCGCTGCAGAGACCACAAAGGCTTGGCTGCCGTAAACGGAATTGGGGTCGGCGACGAAAAAGGCATTTCCATCGTCCTGGTCAAGCGCCCGGACGTTTGGATTATAGAGCGAGGCAAAGAAGTGCCCGCCTGGAGCCGCTTGCATCAGGGGACACCAGCGTTCGAGGTTGTGGCGCAATGCACGGTTGAAGTCCAGATCATCCTCCAGAAAAAGGAAGAAATCGGGACCATCTGCTAAGGCGTGTTGTAGCAGGCGGAAAGCAGTCTCGGTCTGGCGGTCCTGCAACCGCGGGTGTGTCGTCTGGTCAATCTCCACGATGGCGGGCTCGCCCCAATCGGTAACCGCCAGATTGGCGAGAGTCTGTATTCGCATCCCTTCCCGAGCCGGGCACGACAGCATGTAGGCGGTAATGTGCATCAGGAAGGACCGATCGCTCAGTCCGATACAGCACTCACCCTTAGAATGCCTCCCTCTTCTCGTCGAAGGGCATGAGTAACGGCTTCACAGGCTGCGCCAATGTGCGCTGCACTTGCGATCCCCATCGGGTCGCGGAATACTGATGCGCCAACGCGTTAACGACCAGTCGAGGATCGGCATTCCAATTCGCAGCTGCCCATCCCGCGGCGAAGCGTTCCATCAGGTCGGCGGCTAATGCTGACGAGCGTCCAAAATCGGGTCCGCTGTCCGACCATTGTGAGACAAACACCGGATAGCCCTGCGAGAGCGCCTTTAGGGACGCGCGATCCACTGTATTCAGGAGCTGTGGCGTTAGGCGGATCGTATACGCCAGGTTGTTGATGGGATCGCCGGTTCCATAGGCTAATGGCAATCGACGCACGTCCGCCGTACCTGTGCCGTTTCCGAGAAACAGCAGTGACCCGGTGTGCTCACGGCGTATCGTTGCGATCACAGCCAGAGCGATCCCCGGCCAGTTTGTCGCCAGGACGGACTTAGATGCGAAGGGTTCGTAAAGCACCGCAGGCTCATCGCGATATCGAATCGCCAAACGTTGCATGCAGACGTAGTCATCATCGGCAGGCAAGATGCCGGCGGCTTCGCGAGCCGGTTCCAAAGCAAGCAGGACATAGCACCCAGCCGCTTCAGATTGTGCGATCAAATCATCGAGCCCGTTGAGCAGATCATTGGCCCCTAACGTTGCTGTTCCCGACAGAATGGAGTTCGCAGTGAACGGAAGACGAATAAGATTCACACCCCATCCATCCGAGAGGATCGACAAGCTGCTGTCATCGAGGGCTAACCCCTGGGCGAGCGTTTGTTGGGGAGCAGGCGATGCCTTGTCAATCCCGTCGACAGTCACACCACGCAAGTAGACTGCAGCGCCGTTCTCATCCACCACAAAGCTGCCTTGCGTGCTGAGCCAACTCAGCGTCGTTTCCTCCGCTCCTGGCGCAGCCCGGGGAGCCGCACTGGTTGTTCCAGTTTGGAGCCCGGCTCGTGTGATTGGAGCGGATGCGCGCGGCAAAGACGGGCGCGACGGTAACGCTGCAGCTGCGGGAACGGGCAACTCGGGCCGTGGGAGCCGGAACTCAGAACGACGCTGCAATTCTCTTGCGCGAGCCGTGCTCTTTCGAAGGCGAGCAGACTCCTCGGCGCGGCGCCTCATCACCGCGCCGTTCTCTTTCGGGGACGGCTCGACTTGTTTCGGACGCGGAGCACTCAGCGCAGGTCCCTGACGGAGCTCAATCTTCTGTTTGTCGCGTCCTGGCGGCTTTTCCTGGCGCTGCCGGGTGGGCAGCTGCGGATTTGGTCGTTCGTTGTGCGGCGCGGCTTTGGGGAAAAGCTTTGTCTTCTCCTCCCGCTCCGGAGTTCGTGGAAGCGGGGGCCGCGGCGTTCGCTCTGGTGCCTTCTGAGCTGCGGCAGCCCTTAGTGCTTCGTGCCTCCGCGCTCGAGCAGCGTGTTGACGCTGCTCATCACGGCGCGCCTGCAGGCTCTGCATCTGAACGGCGCGCTGCTGTTCCTCGGTGCGAGATTTCTGTTCTTGCTCGCGTTGCTTGCGCGCTAATAGCTCGTCACGCACTTGGGCCTGCAAGGCCTCTTCGCGGGCGCTGCGCTGCCGCTCCTGTTCGCGTTCCCGCCGAATGCGATCCATCTGCTGGGCGGCGAGATGCTCGCGCCGGCGTAGTTCCTCTCGCTCTGCACGCCAGCGCTCGAGGAAAGTTGAGGAAATGCTCACCGTTGGTCGCTCCGGGATACTTGCTTACTGCGACACCGTGACCGTCGGCTGTTTCCCGAGGGCATTGACCGTGACAGTCGTGGGTACCAGACGTTGTGGTGCTGGAACCGGCTTCAAAACGGCAGTGACACTCGCAGCCCCATCCACCTGATACGAGAACGTGTTCTGCGTCCGGAAGTTCACGTGAGAGCTGAAGAAACGGAATCCCGAGGTCCGCGTTCCATCCGTCGAGACTTCTTCCACTTCTCGGACTTGAAGGGAGAGTTTCAGCTCGATCGTAGCTTCGGTGAATTGATAGAAAGTTGGGGCGATTCCCGCCTGCAACGCCGTCATCGCCACCGGTTCCGCAGCAGAGGCAGTCACCCGCGCGCCAGTGACCATGATCGGCGATTGACCGGAAACAGCCACTTCGAACGGTGAAGGAGTAATAACTTCGGAGACCTCAGGTATTACGGGAACGATGGTCTGCGACAGCTCAATCAGGGTCTGAATCGACACCAAGTCGAGCTGCCGCTGACCTTCCGCAATACCCTTCGCCACGCTGGCGATCATGTCGCCGAAGGGGATCTCGGCGAGTTCGTTACCGATTTGGCTGATAGTCGGCATGGCGATTCCTGGTCCTCGTGTTCGTTATTGTCCGATGGTTACCACCGGCGGATTCACCAACGCGTTGACGGAAATGAATCGTGGCATCACGCGCGACGGTGGCGGCACCGGTTTCAGCGTCGTCCGCAGCAGGCTCGATCCCTCTTGCGTCACCGAGTACTTGCTGGTCGTCTCTATATTGGTGTGGCTCGCAACATGCGTGGTCGAGGTAATCTTCCCGCTCGGTCCACCGAACAACGAGCCCAAGCCGCCGCCAAAACCCACCTCTACGCCGAGAGTCTCGTCGAAAGAAAATCCAGCATCCACTTTTACTTCGTTGTCCATGGTTGATTTCAGCTGAATCTTGACCTCAATCAGGCTCTCCGTGAACTGGTAGAAAGTCGGCGTAAGTCCGGCTTGCAGCAGCGTGAGCTTGATAGGCGGGGCAATCGTCGTTTGCACGTCAATGCCGGTCACGATAATTTCGTTGCCGTTTACGTCGATGGATTGAGGAACCGGCAACAGCACTTCGGTGATGCTCTCAATAAAATCGAACTTCGTTCTTGCCAATTCCTTAAGGGTGTTCAAAGAGTTCTTGTCGAGCTTCTTTTGCCCGTCCGCGATGGCCCGAGCCAGGTTGTAGACCATATCGGGAAACGGTACATTGAGTAGATCTTGACCAATTGCCATAACCTTCCTCCTGCGAGACGATTTTCATCTTCTTGCTTGCGGACGGATCTCCGATTCACAACCGTATAACTCGAGCCACACCCACCCCACGTCACTGACTGATATTGACCTGTGGCGGGTTGAAAAATGCGTTTACCGAAATGAAACGCGGCATCACGCGCTGCGGCGGCGGCGCCGGCTTCAGAGTTGTACTCAGCAGGCTCGACCCGTCGGCTGAGTACGAGTATTTGGCGGAGTAGCTGGCATCGACGTGGGAAGCCCAGGTCGTGGAGCGCGAATAGGTGAATCCGGAACCGTCGTCAAAACCTACATTCTGATCCATGCTGAAGTCATGGCTGACGTTGATTCCAAATGATGCCTCGGTCGACATGTGCAAAGCGATCTTGACCTCGATCTTGGATTCCGTGAATTGATAGAAGGTAGGAGTGAGCCCGGCCTGGAGCAAGGTTAAGTCAACATTCGGCCCCACCGTGGTCTGGACGTCGACGCCCGTGACCGTCACCGAACCCTTGCTGTGGTCGTCCTGGTCCAGGAAAACAGTCGTCGGCTTGGGAATCAGAACTTCAGTAATGTTTTCAATGAAGTTGAAGTGTGTTCCAGCCAGCTCCTTCAAAGTGACCAGAGAAGACTTGTCCAGTTCCTTCTGACTCTGCGCAATGGCGGTGGCCATGCTCAGGATCATGTCTCCAAACGGGACTGCTAAAAGGTCGGCGCCAATGCTCATGATATCCTCCGTTTTTGTTAGTCGGCCCTAACGCCGCAGCGTATTCAGGTCGATTTGCTTACTCAGATTTTCTGCAAAGACACGTTTTAACCGTTCCGCGGCAATGCCATGGGGATTTAGTGTCACTCCGCCCATCGACTTCACACTCGGGTGTCTTGTAATCAAAGGAACCTGCGAATCGTCCAGCACAACCACTTGCCCCGTCCGGGTCACCATCAGGATGAAGCCCCCGCGGTCGTGAACCAGTTGTTGGATCTCGTGCGACGTTTGCTGATTGAACTGATTACGAAATGCAATGAAGTACATTTGTGTGGCCATAATGTTCGTCACCTCCGCGTCACGACAGCACCGGTTGTCTGCTCAGCGTGCAGACGCCGCAAAGCATGTGCCGATTCCTCTTCGTTCGGAGCGTAAACCCGTGCGCACACCGCGCGGGCGTTACTCGCGCACTCCTTCATGCGGGAAGGATTGCCCAGCAGTTCTCGGATCAGCCGGACAGCCTCTGTTTCTCCTGTTACCGCCAATCGCGGCCAGAGCAGCGTTTGCAGCGCGGTACTGGCCGCTCCCACACACGGAACGCCGTACAACGCAGCATCAACCAGAAGAGATTCCGGCAGCTGACCCAGGCAATTCAAAACAAGCACCGATTGAGCGAGATCGTAGCGTGCATCCTCAGACGTAAGAATCGGGTCGCGTTCCAGACCCTGCTCTTTTCGCGTATCTGGCCCGATAGGCTCCCCAAAAATCCAGCTTCGCAAAATCGGGAAAATCTTCTGGATCTTCACGAAGATGGAGTAGTCCGACGCTGCGAGTCCTACGTACCCGGGGCGCCGCGGTACGCATACCGAAGCTACTTTGCAATGTGGCGGTGCGGCAGGAATTCTCACGTCGGAAAAGCGATCACGTGCGTCCGCCATGATCGAAGCCTCCAGACGCCCAAACTCACGGTCTACCACCTTCATCGTGACTGAAATACCAGAGCCTTTGGGTGCAAGGCGGGGCGCGAACTGCTCCACCGATTGCGTGCGTTCTTGAACTAAGCGGATGCGCCGACGGCGGTGTGCGACCGAGCGCAACAGGGAGTCCCATTGATTCAGAACAGACTCCCATCCATAGGCTTCCGCGAAGTGCCGAGACTGGATGGATCGATCTCGCAGCAGCCCGCGATCATCGTAATACAAGGCTAGTATTGCCGCCGCTTGTTCAATGTCAATCAGCGCGCGCCGGATTCCGAACTCATTTTCTGTCCACTCCGCAACTGGCAATGGTTCTCCATGGCCATCCGTAAGTTCCTTGCTCGCGCTATAGGCGCACGCCATCGGGACCGCACCCGCGGCCGCGGCCTGTAGTGTGGGCAGTCCGAAACCTTCCCCACTCGAAGCCAGAAGATGCACATCGGCGGCCTGGTAATACTTTGCCAATTCGTTCAGCGGTAGTCCGTGTCCCTTTTTCATTACAAAACCCGGAGTGAAGCGAACTTTTTCTTCCAGCCCCAGATGACGAACATCGGCCAGCACGTCATAGGAATTCACGATGGAGTGCGTGAATTCATCGTTCACGTCCGTGTGCAAATGCAGCAAGGCGTCGGGCCGGCCAGCCGCGAATTTGGCAAAGACATCGAGCAAGCGGGGTAGCATTTTGCGGGGCTGGTTCCGGCTGTCGGAGAGCACGACGAATTTTCCCGCATATCCGAGTTTTGCCTTGGCGGCTTCCCGGTCTGCCGGAGGCCGGAATACGTCAAGATCAACACCATGCGGGATGTATTCACACTGAATGCCGCAGTTCTTCGCGACCCGCTGGCCGTACTGGCTCATCGAAACAGGGACGTCGGCTTGATGGAGCATTTCAAGCCAGCTCGGCGGAAGCCGGTCGTTCCCGCTATCGCCGTCGATCGGGAAATAGAGCAGCCATGGGGTGTCCGTCAGCTCCATCTGTCTACGGACATGCGGAGCGCCGAAATAAGGCAGCCACCACACATCGGCCAACGCAATTACGATTTCCGGCCGCGTTCGAACCAGCAAGGGAAACAGAGCGTCACCGCCGAGACGATCGCTCTGGGTGGGATACAGCTTGCACCCGTTCCACTGCCCGAGTTCGCGCGTCTGCCATCCGAGAATGCTGACCTGATGCCCGCGTTTGACGAGGCCCTCGCACACGTATCGGGTTACGTTACCGAAACCCGACGGGGTGTCGGGACTATCCGAAACCCAGAGCACATGCATGGTGCGAAAGCTCCTGACCAAAGTTTCCTTCGGGGCCCAAACAACGCTACGAAGTGGCTGCGAGCAAAAATCTCACCTTCACGAGGACAGAGTCGTCCGAATGTTTTCTGCGATTCGGACAGTCGTATCAAACGCTGCTGTGAGGGCGAGAAGATCTCCCACCACTGGATTCGGCTTTACTGACGGATCAAACGCTTGCGCGAGCTTTGCCAGGCTCTCGACAGCAGCCACGAACGCCGCAACTTGTGGAAGCGCCGATCGCGCCGCCAGCAGGGTAGAGAGGGTGTTCTCGAAGGACGCGATTGTTGCTGCCTCCCCAACCAGGAATGGAAAACTCCACGCACCCACATTCGCCAACATCTTTCCAGTTTCTGTGACAATCTGCTGCGAGGGCTGCGACGGCGGTGTTGTGGCTGTGGCGAACTGCACCCAGAAGGGGTTATCGAACACGATTTGCGCCGATTCCACAACGATATACAAGTTGCGCGGGGCTGGCGACCCGGCCTGACCGGGCGTCCTCACCAGCGAGAACGTGGTTTTGCCGGCGCTCCCGGGATCTCCCAACTCAGGCTGATAGAAGCGAAGTCCTCCGTCTGGAGTATGGAAAGCCGTCACGCTAGTCGTGATCGAAGGAATCGTACGATCGGGCATGGTGGCTTCGCCAAGCGCTGCCGACATGCCGATGGCCGCGACGAAACTGCCGAGGGGAATATCAGCAATGATCTGGTTCACCTGTTCCGTCTTGAGCTGCGCGTTCACGGCTGCCTGATCCGTGGTCTGTTGGCTTAGGGTCGCGGCCAGTTGCGCCGAGATCGGGATTTGAGCCCTGAGTTTGTCGACTGTGTTCTGAAGTGCGGCTGCACGCAATTCTGCGCTCTGCGCCCGCGCTTCTACATTTCCGTAGGCCAGTCTGGCTTCCTCGATGTCGTCTGTTACAAGTGGCATGGCTCTTAGCTCAATTACAGAACGTCGTACACTCGACCACTTCTCTCACTTCTTCCCAGCACTGCCGAGGTCGCGCAGTTTGTCGCGGAGGCGGCTCGATGGAGCACGTGACTTCTTGCCCGGTGCACTCTTTTCACTTCCGGCCGAGGCGTGTGTTGCAGCTTCGCGAACCCTCGGCGGCGAGGGCGGCGCCGGGTGTGTTGTAGAACTGGTGGAGGATCCACTCGACGAGGATGAAGAAGCCGCTCCCCCGGACGATGACGAGGAGGACCCTTGCGCTGTCCCTGCTCCTTTGATGTTAGGAATCGCGCCAAAATTGACCGTCAGTGTCGAAAGCAAGTTTGGGTCTGGCGGCGTGCTTGGGTCGGGAAAGATGAGCACCGCGTCCTTTGTGTTGGGAACGGCGCCATCCTGAACGCTCATGAGGGCCTTTACCGCGATTTGCATATTCGTGATGGTGGTCTGGGGACCGCCTGCCGCACGAGCATCACTCTGAATCTGGTCCATGGCGCTCTTGAACGATTGCGCCACATGCAGTGGAAGAGCCTTCTGGGGCTGCGCTGCGAGCTGCGCTTTGAGTTGCACGATCTGCGCATTCAGCGCAGCAACCTGGTTGGTTAAATCGGTATTAGTGTTTTGCAGACTCGTGATCTGGGTCTGCGCGCTGGTGAACTGGTTCTGTAACGAACTGATCTGCGCGTCTTGCCGCGTCAGATAGGTTTTCAAATCCGGGATTGCTTTTTGCAGTGTCGGCTGCAGTTGTTTGTACTGGTCGATAGTCTGGAGACTGGTCGAACTATCCAATACCTTCAGGACTTGGGTGATATCGATCGTAACCGGAACGAAGATGATGCCGCCGCCTACGGTCGTGACATTGACGCCAGTGACAGGTACGTCGGGCGGTTTGGGTTTATCCGGCACTGACTCGTTTCCTCGATTCTCTTACGGAGTACTGATGACCCGAATGGCTCCCGACGCATCATCCACGGCGACTACAATGGGCGCAACCGCTTTGTTAGCGGGGGCGTACTGCAGCACGTACCAGGTACGGCTGCCGGCATTGAAGTTCACATCGAAGCGCAACACATCGGGAGGACTCTTCGAATCCGCGGGCGCGGGAATCGTATTCCCGTTGGCATCTTTGGCAGTGAAAAACTTTGCTGCGCTCGCCAAGGCTGCTTTTTGCACATCCGCCGGCTGCATCTTGGCGGGCAGTGTTACCTGGTCGCCCGGCCGCGGTGCCGGCACTGGAACAATCGAGAGGTTGATCTGGCTTGCTGCTTGTCCGCTGTAGTTGAAATGGCTCTGGAACGAGGCGCTCACCGGTTGCGCGATCACGCGAACCGGTCTTCCAAGCAGGGACACGCCGGAGGAAATTGCGGCAGCGCGAGTTTGTGGTGACGGTGTTCCCTGCGTGGTGGTCTGATCTTCGGCAACGGTCAGGGACATGGTGAGCTGCAGGTCGACTTTGGGAAACTGATACCAGGTAGCTTGGAGTCCGTACTGCGAAAGTACCGGATCTGAGTCGATCGTTTCCTGCATCTGGATCGAATTCAGGTCCATCGCGCGCTGGGCGTCTGCGATGCCCTGCCCCAATGCAGAGATCACGGTTTCGATCGGTGCGGAAAAGGACTCGAGAGCGTTGTCAAGTTGATCCGCTGCCATCGGCTGCTCCTAGAGGTTTCGACTCACCCTCTCTGTTGTCTTACTCGGCCAGATGCAATTGTTTGGCCTGCGCTGTTCAGTGTCGGACGATGGAGGTCAGGGGAAAAGATTGGTCGTGTTTATACTCCACCGAACTTTGCAAGTCAAGCAGCACTCAACGCGGGTCTGACGTGTTCGGCGCATGCACGCCGTCCACGACCGGTTGAAGTGAGCACGCCTCGACCGCATCTTCCAGTACTCCCCGCCATCCCGACCAGCATTCTTCCGGATTAAAGAACTTCTCCTCCAAGTAAGACCTTCCATTTTCCGCAACACGCTGGTGCTCGCGCGGGTTCATCGCGAGCATGCTGGCGTAATAACTCATCTCATCGGAACTTCTGCCCAGGAATCCGGTTTCGCCATGGACAACGAGTTCAGGGAATGCGAAATCGCGCTCCACTACCGGCACCACGCCGTGGGCGTAGGCTTCGAAAAGCACCCGGGGGCAGTTTTCCCGCGAGCCACCGGTTTTGTGAATCATCGTATCGATGGTGTTGTAGAACTGCGATGCTGGGATCGCATTCGGAGACCAGGTCTGCCAGTCCAGGCTCGGCGGCGGCGGTCCAGTCCGTTCTTTGGCGCGCGGTCCATAGCCAAGGATGTATACCTTCTTCTTGAGGTTCGGCGGAACCAGCACGCGGTCGAAAATTCGCCATGTATCAGGGGCGAACTTGTTCGCGTCGTCGCGGGAGATCCGCCCAATCTTGTAGCACCCTTCCCACGAGCGGTAGCGCCACTCGATGCGCGCTGCATTAAAGAAAGGATGATAGGGGAAACTGCGGATTGGCCTGATCTGTTCGAGCAGCGGCACCAATCGACTCCTCTGATATTGGCTTTCAAAGCCAAAATAATCAATCCAGCCGTTCCGGTGGGCTTCACGCTCGCGGTCAAACAGCCAGGTCATGCAGTTGAACCAGATGATCGTTCTGGGGCGTCCTCGTTGCATGATCAGAGGTAATTTTTCCAGAAAACTGCCGTTGCACATGCTGACGACGATCTTGTTCTTAAAGACATCCTCCCTATACTCGTGAACGTTGCAGCCTCTCGCGACAACACTGTCCTTCATCCGAGGGTCAGCACCGAACATCGGCACAAGGTGCACATCCACATCAAAACATCGAAACAAATCAATCAGATGGTCCAGTTCAGTGTCTGCTCCTCCATAAAAGGAAGGAAAGCCGGCTACCCATACTTCGTGTGACATCTAAGGAATGCCCCCGAATCTGAGCGCTCTGCTCACGGCGTGCGAACTATCGTCTCTTCTGTTTGCCACGGGCCCCACCTGCCTGCGGTGACTTCTTAATCTTGCCTCCGGGTGTGCTCGGGCTCCCGCCGTCCGAAGAACTGCTCGAGTCCGAGGACGAACTCGCGTCGCCGCTGGAATCCGAGCTTGAATCCGATGACGAGGTCGAATCCGATGAACTGCTCGAACCCCCGCTGCTGCTGGAGTCCGAGGATGAACTGGAATCGCCCGATGACGAGGTCGAATCCGATG
>Ga0209698_10000566_pt1 | contig 42332 bp, 37 predicted proteins | sample LitLauG_LLR_2012_FD_187203 | JGI IMG/M metagenome (GOLD analysis project Ga0209698, IMG submission 187203) | Freshwater sediment microbial communities from Pennsylvania, USA - Little Laurel Run_MetaG_LLR_2012 (SPAdes) (version 2) | ecosystem: Environmental > Aquatic > Freshwater > Creek >... | reverse complement strand
GGGTGGGCATTTTGGCCTCATCGGCCGTTTTCGCCCTTGCGCATGACCTATGGCTTGCTGGCCTGATCGCAGGGTTGATCTATGCGCTGCTTTACCGGCGCTTTGCCAATCTCTGGTATTGCATCATTGCACACGCCACCTCCAACCTGGCACTGGCCGGGTGGGTGCTCTGGTCGGGCGCCTGGCAGTACTGGTAGTTTCCTGCATTTGTGACAGGTCGTTTTTGACACAAATGTGAAAGAGTTGCCGTCCATAATTGACGGCTCCGACGCCTCAACTTCCCCGATGTCTTTCGCATGAGCTTTGCAAAGCAAAACTGTGCCTCCACCTGGAACCCCGTTTCGCGCTCAGCGGGCTACAGGGGGCGTGCGTGATTCCCAACCGCATCGCGCTTGCACTGCGGGCACGGCATTGGCTGGTCTGGGGCGGCATTGTGGTCCTTGCGGGGATCGCGCTTGCCTATAGCCTGTTGTCGACCAAGTACTACTCGGCGCAGGCCCAGATATTGCTGGACGTGCGAGAGCCGGAGGTGATGGTCAACCACGGCGCGAGCTACTCCGTGCTGTCGCCCACGTACATGGCCACACAGGTGGACATCCTGCGCAGCGCCCGGGTCGCCGGCAAGGTCGTGCGAGCGCTGGGCCTGGACAAGAACCCGCAGGCAATAGCGCAATGGGAACAGGGGCGCGATGGCGACGCGAGCCTTGAGGAATACTACGGCGGGGTGCTGGGCAAGGCCCTGCTGGTCACCCCCTCGAAGACCAGCAACACGATGACGCTGGAATTCACTAATCCCAGCCCGGAATTCGCCGCGAACGCGGCCAATGCCTATGCGCACGCCTACCTGGAAGCGAGCGTCGACCTCAAGGTGGATCCCAGCCGCAGTTTCGCCAGCTGGTTCTCCGAGAAGGCCAAGCAGGAGCGCGCGCGCCTGGAAGCGGCACAGGCGCGGCTGTCGCAGTTCCAGCAGGAAAGCGGCATCGTCGTCACCGACGAGCGGCTCGACATGGAAAACACTAGGCTGGCTGAGATCAACACCCAACTCACCGCGGTCCAGGGGCAGCTGGGCGAGTCCAGGTCGCGCGACCGCCAGGCACGCGGCAAATTGGATACATCGCCGGATGTCATGCACAACGGCGTGGTGGAGTCGCTGCGCACGGAAATCGCCCGCAACGAAGCCAAGCTGGACGAACTGAGCAAACAGTACGGCGTCAATCACCCGGCGTACCAGGGCGCGCTGGCAGAAAGCGCATCTCTCAAGGCCGCCCTCGAGCGGGAGATGCACAAGGTTGCCGGCACCATCGGTGTGGACAATGAAGTCAACATCCAGCGCGAATCGCAGATCAGCACAGCGCTGGCGCTGCAAAAAGAGAAGGTGCTTAAAATGCGCGCCCAGCGCGACCAGGTTGCCGTATTGCAGCGCGATGTGGATCTGGCACAGAAAGCCTACGAACTCGTCACGCAGCGCCAGTCGCAGACCACCCTGGAGAGCCAAGTCCAGAACAATAGCAGCATCGTGATACTGGGTGAGGCGATCGTTCCTGCCAGGGCATCGAGCCCTCGGACGCTGCGCAATACGGCCATCGGCGCCGCAATGGGCCTGCTGCTGGGCACGTTGCTGGCCCTTGCGCTGGAGATGCGCCGCCCGCTGCTACGCAACGAGGCGGATATCGTCGAAATGCTCGGCCTGCCCCTGCTTGCCACGCTGGGTCACCGCAGGCATTTGGCGCGGCCGCCGGCGCTGGCGCTGGCCGGCCGCCCTGCGGTGGCGGCGTGAACACGGCGCTGGCCCCGGCCGGCTACGCCTGGCGCAACTGGTGGCCGTTGGCACTTGGCCTGGCAGCAGTACTGCTGATGAGCTATATCCGCTTCTTCAAAGGCGCGTGGAACGAACCCGGCGGGGACCACGCACCGGTGGTCGTAACCATTGCCCTGTATCTTTTCTGGCACGAACGGCAGGCGCTGGCGCAGGCACAGGCTCCTGCCAATCCCTGGCCTGGGGCGGCACTGCTGCTGGCCGGCTTGCTTGTTGTGATGTTGGGAGTGCGAATGCGCATTTCATCATTCGAGGCGTTGGGACACATTCCCCTTATTGCAGGCGCACTATTGATGACGGGCGGCACGCGACTCGTGCGGCGCATGTGGTTTCCCCTCTTCTTCCTGCTGTTGGCGGTGCCCATACCCACGTTTATCCTGGGAATAGCAACGGCCAATCTCAAGCAGATAGTTTCCACCGCATCGGTGGAACTGCTCTACCGCGTGGGCTATCCCATAGCCCGCGACGGCGTCGTAATCACGATAGGGCATTATCAGTTGCTGGTAGCCGAGGCGTGTTCGGGCATGAATTCCATCCTGAGCCTTTCTGCGGTCGGCCTGGTGTTTCTCTACCTCATGCCGGTGCCGCGCCGCTGGATACTGGCCGTGGCGCTCCTCAGCATTTTGCCGATCGCCATTGCCGCGAACATCATCCGCATCATCCTGCTCACCTTGATCACCTACCATCTGGGCGACGCGGCCGGCCAGGGCTTCCTCCATGAATTCGCCGGAGTAGCGATGTTCTGCTTTGCGCTGCTGGCATTTTTTTCCCTCACGGCCTTGTTGTCCCGAGTTGGCAGGGTTGCACACCTGCAGGGTTCCCATGCCTGATCGCGCCACCCTTGCCGCGGGCATCACGCTGCTGCTGGCCGCCGCGCTGATACCAGTGGTCGAGCCGCACCGCTGGCTCGCGCGCGAACTGCCTCCCCTGCGCCTGGAGACGGCGATCCCCGGTGTGTTCGGCGATTGGCGTATCGACCGGTCGATCACCCCGGTTCTGCCCTCGCCAGACGTTCAGGCGGAGATTGACCAGGTGTATTCGCAGGTGCTCTCGCGCACCTACGTCGATTCGGCTGGCGACCGCATCATGCTGGTTATCGCCTATGGCGAAGACCAGCTGGGGAAGACGACGGTGGCGCACGGTCCGGACTCCTGCTATCCGGCGCAGGGCTTTACGGTGAGTGCGCGCCCGATGCAGCCGGTGCTCATCGACGCTACCGCGTTCGACGTCAGCCGGCTGGTCGCCCGCAAGTCGGTCCGCAACGAGCCCATCACCTACTGGACCGCGGTCGGTGACGTCACGTTTTCGTCGGACTTCGAGCGGCGCGTGACGCGCTGGAAGTCGGCGCTGAATGGCATCATTCCAGACGGCATGCTGGTGCGGGTGTCTTCCATAGACGGCAACGAGGCGCATGCCTTTGTCGTCCACGACGCATTCATCCGCGGGCTCAACGCCGCGCTTGCCCGGGAAGTTCGGCCCCGCATTTTCGGGAATCGCACATAGGACCTCGGATAGCGCCCTGGCAGCTTCGTCGCGCCGCGGAAGTTTGGAGCGCAGCGCTCTAGCAACACCACGGCGGCGAACCGGTCCACCTTCACAGTCGACGCCTCGGGAAGAGCGCCAAGCGCCGGACCCCCGCAATCAACCAGGAACCACCCTCATGTCCATGCTCCGGTCGTTCGTGACCACCACCGCGCGCCGTCTCGGCCTGGAAGTGCACAGCTATATACCGCAGCGGTCCGAACCGGCCCAGCTGGTCGCCATCTTTCGCCATCTGAATATTGGACTTGTGCTCGACGTCGGTGCCAACGAAGGGCAGTACGGCAAGGCAATTCGCGATGCGGGTTATGCCGGGCGCATCGTCTCGTTCGAGCCGCAGACGGTGGCGCATGCCAATCTCATGCGCGAAGCCGCGGGTGACACGCTGTGGAGCATCCACAGCCGCTGCGCCATCGGCGCCACCGATTCCATTGCGGAAATTAACGTGTCGGAGAATTCGGTCAGCTCGTCGCTGCTGCCCATGCTGTCGAAGCACCTCGAGACGGCACCCACCTCGCAGTACGTGCGGCGCGAACGTGTGCCCCTGGCGCGACTCGACACCATCGTGCCGTCGCTGGACCCGAGCCGGCCCATGTTCCTGAAGATCGACACCCAGGGATACGAAGAGCCCGTGCTTGACGGTGCCGAGAACATCCTGGGCAATGTGCCGGGCATCCAGCTCGAAATGAGCCTGGTACCCCTCTACGATGGCCAGGCATTGTGGGAAGTCCTCCTCCAGCGGCTGAGCCGCGCAGGCTACAAGCTATGGGCCTTGCGCCAGGGATTGGTGGATCCCGTGAGCGGGCGGCTCCTCCAGATGGAAGGCATTTTCGTCCGGCAGATGGATAGCTGACCCAACGTGGCAATCAGCAACAGCATTGCGCATCCCATCGCCACGTTGCGCAATGCCATTCGCCGGCTGCGGCGTAGCGACTTCGACACATCGACCGAGTCCGGCCGCAATGACGAGCGCCACCAGCGCGCACTGGTAAATGCCGCGGCCGCAATAGTGGCAAAGATTGCCACGGTGATTGCGAACCTCGTTGTCATCCCCATGGTGCTGAACCATCTTGGCGCGGAACGCTTCGGCGTATGGGCAACGGTTACGTCATTCGTGATGCTGTTGTCCTTTACCGACCTCGGGATCGGCAATGGCCTCATGACCGCTGTCTCCCACGCAAGCGGCCGCTCCGACGCAACGGAGCTGCGCCGCTTGGCGACGGCAGGAATGCTATCCACGGGGACGATCGGCATGTTGGTCGTCGCGACCAGCGTGATCGCCTACGCCGTGGTGCCGTGGCCGCAATGGCTCAACGTGAGCGGTGATGCGGCGATTGAAGTGGCGCCGGCGATTGCGGTTCTTGGTGTCTGCCTGGGAATTGCCATGCCGGCCGGCGTTGCCACCCGCATCGAGGCGGGGCTTCAGCGAGGATTCGTCTCCAGCGCGATCCAGGTTGCCGGCGCCTTTCTGGGCCTGGCCATGACCGTAATTGCCCTCCGACTCAAGGCCGGCCTGCCCTGGCTGGTGGGTGCATCCGTGGGAGCGCCGGTGCTGGCGATGATGGCCAACAGCGTTTCGTTCTTCTACTGGCGGCGGCCCGATCTTCGGCCGACGCACGCCGGCTACTCGCCAAGCGCATTGCGGTCGCTGATGCGCATTGGCATGCTCTTCTTTGCACTGCAACTTTCCCTGGCGCTGGGCATGTGGACCGACAACATCATTATTTCGCGCCTCCTGGGGCCTGCCGCGGTGACCCAATATTCCATTCCGGCCCGCCTCTATGGGCTGATTTCAATGGTTGTCATAATGGCAACCGGACCGCTCTGGCCGGCCTACGGCGAGGCCGTGGCGCGCGGCGATCACGCGTGGGCTCGGCGCACGCTGGCCGCAACCATGAAGCTCTCGATCGTCGGTGCGGCAGGCGCTGCGATTCTTCTCTCCATCTTTCTGCAACCCATTCTTGATATCTGGGTAGGCGGGCGCGTCCAGGTTTCGGGACTGCTCATGGCTGGATTTGCGGTCGCGGCAGTTGCCGAGTCCTGGCGCGCGACGGTCGTCATGTTCCTGAATGGCAGTGCCGTCATCGGCCTGCAACTTGCCGTCGACTTGAGCTTCGCGGCGATCTGCATTGCACTTCGCGTCTTGCTCGTCAGCGCTGTTGGCCTTCCGGGAATACCTTTGGGAGCCGTCTTGGCTTTCGCCATTGCTACCCTCATCCCGTACACAAGATATCTGCGCAGACGATTCACGGCGGATTTAGCTCTGAAACGAATCTGACCAAAAATGGCGACACCTGAAGTGGACGCCATCAGTCGTCAATAGACAGCACAAAAAAAGTGCGGCTGACGGTAATAAAGCCACATTATTCCCGCAGTAAGGTTGCTCCTTGCTTTGAACTTTTGAATGTGCACAGCCCGGTTTTTTCGCGGTTCGATTTCCAGCCATCTTTGCCTGGCCACAAATAATGCATATGCGCGAATCACCCAGACAACCATCAATCCAAGCTCGGCTTCTGGATGCACAAGGCAGGCCCTCGGGCTTTGACTACCTCCGATTGATTCTTGCAATCTCCGTGCTCCTCAGTCACACGATCAATATCTGTTACGGACGGGAATTTACCGAGGACATCTGGAGCGGTCCCGCGCGACCTTTTCTTGCCTTGATCTTGCCAATGTTTTTTGCCTTAAGCGGCTTCCTTGTCGCCGGCAGTTTTGAACGCTGCAGGACAATAATTTCATTTGGGGCACTTCGAGTGCTTCGAATAGTACCCGCGCTTGCCGTTGACACTGCGGTTAGCGCACTCCTCTTAGGGCCGCTTTTTACATCGCTTCCCCTGACCGACTATTTTCTCGACAGTCGCTTGCACGCCTATTTTCTGAATGTCGTTGGGAAGATTCACTACGTTCTACCCGGTGTCTTCACGCACAATCCGTGGAACAATTTTGTTAATCAACAATTGTGGACTCTTCCGTACGAATTGCTTTGCTATACGATTTTGGGCTTTTTTGCCATGATTGGAATTGCGCAGAGACCCTGGATATTTCTGCCACTAATAATTTTTCTGAACTTAGTTATTTTCTTTTATTACGGCGTCTTTGGTGCAGACCAAGCGCCTGAGGTGACCGTTACAGGTCCAATCTTGGTTTTTTGTTTCCTCTTCGGCGTGCTGGGGTTCTTGTATCGCGAGCACATCGCATGGAGCAGCCCCCTGTTTTTTTCTTCGTTGGCAATCAGCCTGCTTTGCCTCTATCTGCCGGCCGGCGATTTTCTGGCGCCACTACCGGCAACTTACGTCACCATCTACCTCGGACTGTTGAACCCGCCAAGGAATTGGATCATTTCCAGCGGCGACTATTCCTATGGCATCTTTTTGTATGGATTTCCGGTTCAACAAGCCGTCGTTGCAGCGCTGGGAGATTTTGGAAGAATCTGGTACGTCAACGTAATGCTTTCCCTTTTCATCACCCTTGCGTTGGCCATAATTTCATGGCGTGCGGTTGAAAAACCCATGCTGGGCTTTCGAAAGGCGCTTCCGAACCTTGAAGACGCGATGATCAAGCTTGCGCAGAAAATTCCCTTTAGTACGTTTCTTGTTACCGAGCTTCAACAAATTAGATCGCCTCGATCTTCAATTCCCTCGAACTCCTGATTCTTTCCGATCGGCAACAACCGGCACTATTAGGGTAATGCCAGGCACGACTAACAGGTCCTTCCAACGATGCCATCGGGATCGATTGGCGAGATTTCTCCATTGACCCCGAATAGCTTGGAAATCGCGCGATATGGCTTTTGGAATTAATTCAAGTCGTATCAGAGAATTACTTCTGCTGGGCTTATCTGCCCCGGCAATATTCGGCTGTGGCAATCGATTGGCATCGGACAGTCCGCCATCAAGCGCAACGCCCGCGCCCCTGCCGGTGTCCAATCCTCTTGCAGAAACTCTCGGGCAAAAGCTTCGTCGGATATATTCAGCGGCACAAGCCGACAATCCCTCCGTGAATCTCCCGCTTAGATTGCAACCTGCATGGCACGCAAATGCCGTGTATTCATCGGGCCAGGTCGTTTCCAATGATGGGAACCTTTATCTCGCTTTGATTGGCGGCGTCTCAGCGACGTCATCGGGGCCAACAGGAACCGGCATGGGCCACTTATCGGATGGTACGGCTACCTGGAGTTATTTCGGTGTTCCCCCAATTTCTTCGGACGATCCCCTTGCGCCGGCAACTACGGTTACAGGAGCACCCGACTCCAGCCTGACCCTTTTCGTCTCATCGCTTGCCGGCGACGGCTCGCAAAATTCAGCTGCGTTCCAGCTCGGTAGCAATGGCGTGACCAACAGCACTTCCCCCTTCCTGGCCGCGTCGATAGGGCCGAAGGTTGCGATCCCCATCACATCGGCTACCGGACTGGCCAACACGGTTACGGTAACGACGTCGGTGCCCCACAACTATTATTCGGGCTTGCCCGTGATCGCATCCGGGTTCACGCCTGCCGAATTCAACGCGCTGGCCGGCACTCCCATCAACGTGATAGACGCGACCACCTACTCCTATGCATCCGTCAACCCGGTAAGCGGAATCCCCAGCAACGTTGGTAGCATCAAGGTCTGGAACTACGGCAACAGCGGCGCTACGCAGGATTGGTTCGGCTCCGGCTATTTGCAGGGTGCCGAAGACGGACAGGTTACGTTCTTCACCGATGCACCCAAGATTTCCATTGAAATGGTGGGAAGTTCCCGCATTGCCATTGATGGAAGATATGTCGATCTTGGCGTCCAGCCCAACACCGGTTATCCCAACTTCTTCAACCTTGATTTCACCGCGGTCGGCGGACGCAAGACCCGGGAAATCCGCGTCGAATGCGAATTGGCGCCCGCCTGGCTCGGCGCCTATGTTGCACCGGGTGACCGCATTTACGCTGCGAAACCGTCCAATGTGGTCAAGGCGCAGTTCGTCGGTGATTCCTTCTTCAACGGCAACTACGAAGTCCCGCTGACCATTTCAGATGAAGCCGGATTGCGGCTCGGATGGCGCAACGCCATCGCTTCAAACAACGGCGGATCCGGGTTTGTCGCGGCCAATTACACACCCCCCAACTATGTATTGAACTATCTGGATCGCATCGCCGACGTCAAGGCCATAGCGCCCGAGGTTCTGATCTATGTCGCCAGTGGCAACGACAACGCCAGCACCTACAGTCAAGTCCTTGCCAACATGCTGGCCTGTTTGCGGCAGGCGCGGGCGTGGTTTCCCGAAATGCCCATCGTCATGGTCGAGCTGCAGTCGTGGAGGGAAAGCGCAGGGTCGATTGGCGCCACGGGCACCACGGTTACCGTGACGATCACGGGGGGCCACGGATTCAGTTCTGGGGAGTACGTGACGATCGCCAACGTCACACCCGGAAGCTACAACGGAACCTATCAAATTGCGGTGACCAGCCCGACCACGTTCACCTACTCGGTTCCGGTACCCCTTACCGCCAGCACGTCAACCGTGTTCTTTGCCAGCCGTACGGCAGCCGCGGCGCGCAATGCGGTTTCCCAGTTCAACGACCCCATGACGTGGTTCATCCCCACCATCAGCGACCCGGCCGGCAGCTGGTTCACGGGTTCCGGCAATGTGGCCAATCCCAAGGGCGACGGGAACGCGGATTTCTATGTGAGCCCGGATGACGTGCACCCGGAGCCTCGCGGCGTCACCTACCTCGGCGACCGCATTGCGCAGGGCGTGGCGGGCGTGCTGCAGAAGATTCCGTGATATTCAGTCATGGAAAAGCTAGCCCACAGCAATCTGGAATTGCACAAGGTCGGGCACGCTGACATCCTGCGCCAGGTAAGGCGCCCACGGCCGACCGATCTAATCGGGCGGCCGATTACGGACAGCGCAGACCTCGAACCGGCGCCGCCCCCTTTCTCGACGCTCAGGTTTGCGACGGCCGGCCGGGGGGAATTCGGGTACGTTGCTTCAATTCCCTGGTCTTCAAGACGATGAAATATTCGTACACGGCCTGCAGGATCGAATAGCGGATACCAGCCCATCCGTCGAGGAATGCCCGGCGGAAGAAAATCATGTAAGCCAGTTTGATGAAGGGGCGGCCGGGCAGCGTGTACAGGATGCCTTTCTGGTGCAGCCGGCGCTGGTTGAAATCCGGCCCAAACAGGGCAATGCGCCATGAAGGTTCCGGCAGACTGCCGCCGGCGATCAACTCGGCCTCCATTCGCGAGTAGACATTGTGCTTGGCGATCCAGTGATCCAGCCCTTTCGAAAAGGGGTAGTGCTCGAAATAGCCGTCCAGATCCCGGGTTGCGCCGTCCACGACCAGGACCTCGTTGACCTCACGCTCGTACCGGACGCGTTCGGGCCGCACCAGGCGCAGGTAATAGGGCGATAACTGAGCGTGCTTGAGCCAGGTGTCCCACCAGAAGTCCCGCCGCCGGATCCTGCCGGCTGCCACGTCGGCGCCCGCCGTACCGATAAAGCTCTCCAGCTGGTGCAGCAGGGACGCGGGAACCCGCTCGTCGGCATCCAGCATCAGGACCCAGCCATGCTGATAAGCAATGTTGTGGAGACCAAAATTTCGCTGACTGGCATAGCCGTCGAATGCCCGGGCAACCACCTGCGCGCCGAACGACCGCGCGATGGCAACGGTATCGTCGGTGCTCAAGGAATCGAGTACGTGGACGTCATTGCACCAGCGAACCGATGCGAGGCAGCCTGGCAGATCCTGCTGTTCGTTCCGGGTCAGAACCAGGACGGATATGGGTAGCATCGCGGTTGCGTGCGAATCAGCCACCGAACGCGGGGCCAAGGGATTGGTATCGGTCTACATGCGCCGCGCACGATACGCTCACGGGCTTTCCTTCCAGACTATGGTTATCTCCGCCACGCATTGCGATGAGCTCGTAAGGCGCGAGTTGCAGCACCAGCGGGGATCCGGCTCGGGCGATCACGGAGTCGTTCGCGAGCCGGGTAAGCCCTCCGGACCCTTTGATCGGCAGTTCCACACATTGAACGGCGCCTTTGCGGTTGACCGCATACAGCCACCATGCGCCACGGACTTTGCGTGTCCGCACGACGACGCCAGCGTCAGTATCCGTTTCCGTCTGGAAATTTGCCGCGGGCAATCGTGTGTAGTCGGTCAGAAAGTCGTGCAGGCCCGGCACCGAGTAGACGTAGCCGTTGCCGCCGTCACCCAGCATAAGCGCATCGCCCTCGGCCAGGCCCACCGCAAAACGCTCAAGCGCATTCCTCCCCGGTGCATTGGCGGCAACGCTTAGCCAGCTTGCCTTGGTGTCCTTCGGATATCCGAGCAGATCGGGCGGAACGACGGCATCGGTCGCCTCCAGATAGCGGTGGCTGGGCAGGTAAAAGAGTCCCGTGTCGCTACGGAGCGAACGTATCAAGGCGGGATCTTTCAATGGTCCCAGCAGTCCCTTGGCAACCGCATCGGGTCGATCCCGGCCGTAACTAGCGGTTGAATCGATGAGTATCACTCCCGGGATGTGGACCAAGGCGTCCAGATCCAAGGCTGCCTCCCGGAGTCGCGATCGGGGTGTGTCCGCCAATCCCGTTCCGTTGTCCGGCAAATAGGGCCGTTCGGGATCCGAAGGAAAGGCGTGGATGAAAAGCTTCAGGTCGGGACGCACGTGGCGCAGGCGCGCAGCGATCCTTTCCACCAGCCCGGCGATCTGTGCGCAACGCCAGCGTACCCAGGCCTCCCGGGCCGCGGTGGTCAACCATGCGTGGCGCCTGGCGTAGCGGTCCGACCCGGCTGCGTCGATGTTGGGCACGATGACGCCGGTTTCCTGCTCGAAGCGGCCAACCGTCGCATCGTCGTAGCCCCAGTCCAGGTTGACTAGGTTGTCGAGCGCGGCATTGGACCAGGGCATATAGCGCAGGCTGATGCCCTCGAATGCGGGTGAATCGCGGTACCGCAGCGCCAGCTCCGTCACCATGTTCACGAACCAGTCCTGCACCTCGGGAAGGAGCACGTTATAAAACGGCGGAACGTTGCGGGTTTTCCCATCCCCCGTCGTATAGTTGTCGCTGCCGTCCTTTGATACGAGCAGCAGGTGGCGTCCTGCCGCTTGCGTCTTCCCGTACAGCAGCTCGTCGGACCGGGGATGCAGTTCCGCTATTACCGCGAGATGGTGGCGTTCGGCGCTCAATAGCAGGCGCCGCAAGGGGTCCCGGTCGGGGAACATCTGCATCAGGTTGTAACGCGAGGGATAAAGCTGCCCGCCGTACACCAGCACCGTGGGTATGAGCGTGGAGGCGCCCTGCTCCACCGCCGTCGCGCACCATCGGTCGATGGCGCGCGCAATCTGCGCCGGCTCTTCGCTGCTGGCACCGAACATGTCGATGAAATTGATGCCCTCCTCGTACCAATAGGCGAACTGCCGATTGCCCTGGACATGGGCCGAAGCCAGGGCAGGTTCCGTCGGCGTCAGCTCCGCAATGCGGATGCGCTTGCAGGCCGCCCGCTTGCCGTCGTGCGGTCCCATGAAAAGAAGCCGCGGCGCCGCCGAGCGCGGCCATACCGTCATCGTTGCGGTCTGCAGCGTATAGCTCAGCGGATAAGGCCCGCCTGTATCCATGCCGATGGCAACCGGGTATGCATGCTGCTGCGTCTCGCGCAGCACGACCGCGAAAGTGCGGTCCTCGTCGTCCGGATAATCGACCGCGATGTGGTAGCGCCTGCCGGGCACCACGCCAGTCAGCGTGTAGGCAAACCAGCTGGGATCCGGGTTGGTGAGGCGCCGCGATAGATTCTTGTGCTGCGGCATCCAGCCGCTGTCGCCGGATTGCCGGTACGGACCCCAAGCCGATTCCCGCACGCTGCTCTCGCCCGATTCGTAATCGGGCTTGCTGGCCGCGCAGTCGATAGCCAGCACCTCTCGGGCTCCCGATGGACGTGAACCGTCGGTCATGGGGCGCGTATCAACGACATCAAAGTCGAAGCCCTTGATTCCCCGCCAGTCGATATCGCGGGTCCTGCCGTCCAGCACCTCGGCGGCCGACACCCGATAGGATCCCTCTAGCGAGCAGGGAACCGTGAACCGCTGGCGCGCGAGACCGGGGCTGGCCGGGAGCGCAAGACGGCTACGCCCCATTGAAACGCCGCTGTTGCGGTCACGCACCACGATCTGGATTGACGCTGGTCGATCGTTTCCTCCCCACAACAGCTCGAATGATGGGCATTGCCCCACGCGGAAGATCTGCCCCGCCCTGGGCCAGGAAATCGATGCCGCCCCCGCGACGCCCGCATCGGAGCGCCGCAATTCGATCGACTTCATTCGCGAAAAGCCATACCAGCGGTAATCCTGCAGGCGCACGCGGTGTCGGCCCCAGTCGAGCCAGACATTGCCGATCTTGTCGACATCACCCGGCAGGCCGCTGCCGCCGGAAAAATACGCGGCAGGTTCGCCGTCGAGGCTGGAAGATGCATCCACCAGCGTCTCCAGAGCGCTACCGTCCAGCCATAGCTGATACCAGCCACCGGTTGTGATGTCGAAATCGTATTCAACCCACCCCGACACACAGCATGTTGTCCCCTTGAGATCGCCGGCAATGCGCACCTGCTCGGCAGCGCCAAGCTCGGTGAACTGCGCGCGATCAAACGCCGCGGCCTGGCGGACCATCCGGATGGGCGTATCGTCCGAGTGCGCCTGCGTCACGGCTGCGGCAAGCAACACCATGGGTACGAGTACGCCTTGCCAACATTGCCGGCGTGACCTCATCACAGCGCGCGGCGCATTCCAGCGCAACTACGCATCGCGCGCCGAGGTCGCGGCCGGTAATGGATCGCCCATGGGTGTCAGCGGCCCTTCGGGCAAGGTTGCCGGCGTAAAGAAAAACAGTGCCAGCAGCGAGGCATTGACCAGGCGCATTTCGCCGCCAAAAGGCGAGAAGACGATGTTCCAGACAAAGAATGCCGTGTTCAACATTACCAGCACGGCAACCGGCGAGGTGAAATCCAGCGACCTGCGCGTGAGCTTGAGTATCCTGCGCAGCACCATCACCCAGAAGGCCGCGCCGAGGATGCCCGCCTCCACCCAGGCCCCGAACAGATGGGAATGCGTCGGTATCAAAGGATCGCCGATATAAGTCTCGTTTTCAATTTCTCGAATCTGTTCCGGCGTACCGGTCGCATGGACGCTTTCCACATAAACGTTGTAGTAGTAGGCGCTGTGCGCCCAGGATCCGTACCCGACGATAGGCGAATCGCCGATGGCGGCAAAGGAGGCGTTGAATTCAGAACGCCCGCCGGCCAATGCACCCAGCACCGGCCCGAACGCGTCGTTGGCCTGCGCCTTGAGCTTCTCGCGCGCATCGTCGCCGAATATTCCAGCGCTTGCGCCCTCCACGTACACAACCCCGGCAAGGTAGGCCGTACCCAACACAGCTGCAAGCAGAACAATTCCGCGCCGGTCCCAGGCGCGCGCAATGAACTCGCGCGTGCCCCGAAACGAGGTCGCGGCCAGCAGAACCGCCGCGAAGCCTAGGCACAGGAAGGTATTGCGGGCATTCAGGAAGAGGGACGCAATGCCGGAACACAGGCAAACCAGCGCACCAAGCCGTGCAACTACGATCAAACGGTGCGGCCAGAGCATCAATGCAAGTATCGCCACGGCATTGACGGCGCAAAGCCCTACGCCGAATTTCCAGCGGATGGCAAAGTCATCGAACTGCAGCCAGTTGGAAATGGCGAAGGCGATGTTCCATCCAAGCAGCCAAAAAAGCAGTCGCTTTTCGGTCGTCAGCAGTTTGAGCAGAACGTAGACGTCGATCATGAATACGATCAGCTTGGCCCAACCTCGCAACAGGTCGCCGAGATAGGAGCCCACATAGATATCCGTGACCACCTGGACGGTCAGCCACAGTGCGATCCACCAGAGGAGTTGTCGGGCGGATTGCGGCAGCGCCGAGCCGTTGGTCAGCCAGAGCACCGGCAATGCAAGGAGGAATACGATTTCCGTGGAGAAAATCTGCCCGATGAAGCTCGTCTCCAGGAGCAACCCAAAAGGCAAGGCCGCCAGAAACGCGAGCATCAGCGCTTCGGATTTGGATCGGCTTGCCATGGCCAGGGTTGAACCTGCGCTGGCAGCCAACCGCGGGGTTGTATATGGCGCGTCCATCCGTTCGCTTCAGGCAAGTCCGGAAACTGCAGTCAACCGGGTACCCTAGCCGCCGAAGATGTCACCTGCATTACCGGGCCGGGTGGTTCTGACACCAGCCGCAATGTGCCGGGATCATTGCTGCAGGCCTGCGGGCGCTGCCGCGCCGGGTCGCATGGGAGCGATCGATCGCAGCGGCCAAGCCAGCAGGTTGTCGGCCCAGATTCGCGGCGTGAACTGGGCTGCCAGTGACCGGCTGTTGGCACTAAATTCCTGCAGGCGCGGATTGGACTCGATGCGGAGCAATGCCTGCGCAAGGGCACGCGAATCCCGCGCCGGCACGATATGCCCGTTAAAGCCCTCCCGCAGCAGGTGCGCGGTGGCACCGCAAACTCCGGTAGCCACCAGCGCAAGTCCTGCGCTTGCGCCTTCGGCGATCTGCACACCCCACGGCTCGCGATAGCTTGGAACAACCATGCAGGCGTGGCGCAGCATCAGCGGCGGAAGCAATTCGGGCTGGACGAAACCCGCGAGTTCGACTCCGTCGACGCCCGTTACCAGGGATCGCAGTGGTCCGCTTCCGGCCACCGTCAATGGCCAGGGCGAAAGCGATGCGCGCCGATAGATGCCGTAGGCCTCCACCAATGTATGGAGCCCCTTTTCCGGTGCGAGTCGCCCGACAAATAGGAAGCCGGTGCGTTGCGACGGCAACTGCGAGGGCGATTCGGCGAATCGCTCGCTGTCGGGTGCATACAGGCCCGTGAGGATTTCACCATCGGAGAAGCCCAGCCGGCGCGCGAACTGGTACTGCCGCTCGCCGGCGACCAGCGCCCCCTCGAAGAGGGGCCGCACGTACCAGGGCGCAAGGGCCCGCCCCAGCCACTGCCGGGCGCTCTCTTCCCAGGGATTGTCCATGCAGAGGATCCTCGCGGTCTTTCCGGCCATGTGCCGCGCGACAAGGCGATATCCGGCATGGTTCCAACCGGATATCAGCAGCAACTCGGGAGCAAATTCGCTGATCCGCGCCGCCAGGGCCGCGCCGTCGATGTCACCGGTTCCGTTCCATTCGTATCCGCGTCCGTCCTCACGCAACCACGCGAACTGCTGGTCCGCAAAGGGCGCAACGGATGCTGCCCGAAACCAGCTGACGAGCAGTTCGACATCGCGGCGCGCGCATTCGCGCAGGCTGGCGTTGAGATACCCCGACAGGTGGGACCAGAGCACCGCCATGCGCGCAACCGGCCTCGCCATCGCTGCCGTCACGTCGTCCATGCTACTAGCGCTGCAAAAGCCGGGCGAATGCGCTGCAGGGATCCCGAAGCAATTTGCCGGCCCTAAGGCCCACAGCGACGAGTCGGTCGCCGCGGTGCGGCGCACGTCCGATGGTCTTGGCAAATATGCGCTGCTCGTCCTGCTTGTAGGCGGCGCGATTCACTCCACTACCCGTGATCGATGCGCCATGTATCCGGAAATTTGCCACATCATGGTGGAAAACCGCGTGGCGCATGCCAGCACGCAGAAAATCCAGGAATAATTCGCCGTCCCAGCAGGTTCGATTTGCTACGTTGAATCCGCCCGCTCGCTCATAGCAGTGACGACGGAAAAACGTTCCTTGCTGGAAGATAGTGCAAGCGCCATACAGGTAGCCTGCCACCGTCAACCGGCTCGGCACTATGCGCTTGCCACGCAAGCCCGCCGCATCGATGAAGTAGCCGCAACCGGAAATGAAGTCGGCATCGTGCCTGCCACCAAATTCGGCGGCAACCCGTTCAAATGCGCCCGGCAGGAATTCGTCGTCGGAATTAAGAAAGCACAGGACGTCGCCCGTAGCGAGGGCGAAGCCCTTGTTCAGGCCATCGGCCGCACCGCGATCGGGCTCCAGCACCGTCCGTTGGATGCGGGCGCCGTAGCCGGCGATGATCTGGCGGCTGCCGTCCGTAGATCCGGGATCGACCACGATCAATTCCTTGTCCGGCCACGATTGCGACAGCACGGAATCGATTGCCGCTGGCAGGAAGGCCGACTGGTTGAAGGAGACGGTAACGACACTGATGCGGGAGCTCATGTCGCCTGCCCCGCCCGTGCCGGACTGCGCCTGCGGCCGGGTTGCGCCGGATTCCCCTTCCAGACCGTCCAAGGTTGTGTCGCGCTCTTGCAAAGTACCGCGCGGGCTCCAATGACGCAGCCTTCGGCGACCGTTACGCCGGGCCCGATGAATGCTTCGGCACAGACCCAGACATGCGGCGCCAGGACAATCGGCAAGGCGGTGAGCTGAAAATTGCCCGAATCGATGTCGTGGCTGCCACAGCACAGGTGCGCACCCTGCGAAACCACGCAGCGCCGGCCGATCCGGATGGGTGCCATGCTGTACAGGACGGCCCCGTCGCCGATACCGACCGCATCGCCGATTTCCAGGTTCCACGGCGCCCAGATGCGCGCGCCGGGGTACACATGTACCGCGCTCCCTACCGTGGCGCCAAAGACACGCAGCAGCCCTGCACGCCAGGCATGCAAGGGCCGCGGCGACGGGCGGAACAGCAGCAGCCACACCACCCCCCACAGCATCCGCGCACAGCGGTTAGCAAGGGAAAAGGATGCCTGCCTGCTCGATTCGACGCCGTCGAGGATCACGCGATGCCCTGTGTGCCGCAAGCCGCTGCGCGCGCGGGCCTTGAAAGGCATGCAAGACCGACATACCCGCTTCCGATGACGATTGCCTTCATTGCATGATGCCGCGGAAGTACGCAATCGTCTCCTTGAGACCGTCTTCCAGCTTGACCGTGGGGTTCCAGCGCAACTCATCGAGCGCTAGGCTGATGTCCGGGCGACGTTGGCGCGGATCGTCGGCAGGCAGCGGCATGTGGACCAATTTGCTGCGCGAGCCGGTCAGGCGCAGCACGAGCTCAGCCAGTTCCACCATGGTGAATTCGCCAGGATTTCCGATGTTGACCGGACCTGCGAAACCCGTGCGCGTGTCCATCATCCGGATCATCGCCTCGACGAGGTCGTCGACATAGCAGAAGCTGCGCGTCTGGCGCCCGTCGCCGTAGATCGTGATGGATTCGCCCTTGAGTGCCTGGACGATGAAATTGCTCACCACCCGGCCGTCGTTCGGGTGCATCCGCGGCCCGTAGGTGTTGAAGATGCGCACGACCTTGATGTCAAGGTTGTGCTGGCGCTGATAATCGAAGAACAGCGTTTCAGCGCAGCGCTTGCCTTCGTCGTAGCAACTGCGCGGCCCAATGGGATTGACTTTGCCCCAGTAGCTCTCCACCTGGGGGTGCACTTCCGGATCGCCGTATACCTCTGATGTGCTCGCCTGCAGGATGCGGGCCCCTACCCGCTTGGCAAGGCCCAACAGGTTGATTGCACCATGCACGCTGGTCTTGGTTGTCTGCACCGGGTCATGCTGGTAGTGCACCGGGGAAGCCGGACACGCCAGGTTGTAGATGCGGTCCACTTCCACGTAAAGGGGAAAGGTGACGTCGTGGCGCAACAGCTCGAAGCGCGGGCATCCGAGCAGACCCTCGACATTGCGCTTTTGGCCGGTAAAGAAGTTGTCGACGCAGAGCACGTCCCAACCGGCGGCAACCAGGCGTTCACAAAGGTGCGAGCCGAGAAAACCCGCCCCGCCCGTCACCAAGACCCGCCTGCCTTCCATTTCCGCCATTTCCTCTCTATTGCCGAAGCCCCGGCGCAACCGTCAGCCGCGGCGTGGCAACCCGCGAGCCTAACGTCGAAAGATGGCGTCGGCATGACGCCATCTTGACGGCGCAGCCGCCCACCGCATGCTCGGCGCCGGCAATGCTAGCTCGGACGGGACGGTGCGAGGGTGGTCCGGACGGCTACTGCGTGCGGCTGGCCAGCGCACCCTCCAATTCGTTGCTGAATCCACGCAAAACCGCGTCGCGTGACAGGTGCCGCAATGCCCGTTGCCGGGCTTGTGCACCCATTTGGAGGCATTGCAGGGGTTCCTGCGACAGGCGGACGATGGAATGTGCCAGTGCGGCGCCGTCACCGGGGCTCACAAGCCGTCCGCATCCATCCAACCAGGAGGCCACCTCGGTGCCGGGATCCACCGTTGCGATAACGGGCCGCCCACTTGCCAGCATGCCGGTCAGTTTCGACGGCATCATCAGGTCGGCCGACGCCCGCTGCTGCGGCAGCAGATGCACGTCGGCGATGTTGAGCAGGTCGGCAAGCTTGTTCACCGGTTGCAGAGGCAACCAGTGAACCTGCGGTAGTGCAGCGCAAGCGCTGCGCAGCACTTCCCGGCCCACACCCTGTCCGCAGAACAGGAAGTGGATGTTCTTCCGGTGACCCAGCAAGTGGGCCGCCTCCGCCAGGACTTCCAGTCCTTGCTTAGCGGCCATCGTGCCCGAGTACAGCGCCACGAAGGCATCTTCGGGAATGCCCAACATCTGCCGGTAGGAATTCGCAGTGAACTGCGGCTGGATTGCATCGGTGTCCACCCAGTTGGGAAAGAACACGGCCTTATCCGTGGCCACGCCCTTCTCCTTGAGACGGGTCACCATGCGGTTCGAGATCGTCGATACGCGATCGAAGGTGCCCATCAGCGCGCGCTCGGTGGACCACGCGCCATCCCGAACTTTGTCACCCCGCAACATGCCCATCTGGAACGCGGCATCGACCTCGAAATCCTGTACGTGCAGCCACGAAACCGCACCGCTCATGCGTGCAAACGCAGCGGCTCCGGGAGCACAGGCCAGGGTGGGCGCTACGGTCCAAACGAGATGGGGCCGCCACCGGTAACTCTTCATGAGCAGCGGCATCGAGAACGCGGCGAAACTTGCCAGGTGGAGCAGACGCTTTTTGCCACCGGGCTGCTTGGGTACCCACAGTGGCGCGCGATCCACGCGCACGCCATTCCAGGTCTCGCTCGTGTATCGCCAGCCGCTATAGCCGTGGCCTATGCTCCAATCGGGGTAATAAGGCGGTGTCGTCACGACGCGCACGTCGTGTCCCGCGTTGGCCAGCCACTGCGCCATTTCGCCGGTGTACTTGCCTATGCCGGTCTGTTCCGGCGCGAAATTCAGGCCATATAGCAGTATGCGGCGCCGTGGCGGCGCGCCGCCCGCTTGCGGCCTCATTCCCGGCGCCGCCGATGAGGCGGCAGGCAAGGACGCCTGCCCAACTTGCAGCGGCGACGGTGTCTTCAGGGGTTCTACACCCTGGTTGCCGGGCCGTAGCGCCAGCCCTTCGCTTGAGCCAGGCGTTGAGCTCTCCAAATAAGCGTGATCGTCCAATGGTGTCCATCCCACTGCTGCCGATCCGCAAGCCCTGTCCTTGGGTGATCTTGAGGTTCCGCTCAGGTTCGCAAAGGTAACGAGCATTGATGAATTACTCGTGTCATTTGTTCACGCGTGCGCCGCGTAAAGCGCCTTAGCCAAAGGTACGGGATAGGTCACAATCGTTTGAAATAAGTCGGGTATAAGTCGCACCAATAGCTCTTTCGGACTAATGGCCTGTGCATAAAACCAAATTGCGTGTTCCGCCTGGCGAACTGGCGCGCTTTGCCAAATGTTTGCACTTTGCCGAACATTTTGTTGTCTGCTGCCTTACAGCAGCCGCAATGGTGATGGCTTTCGCACCCGCGCGCGCGGCGGACCCGACCCATGGAACCGCCGCAGCGCCGGAGGCCGCGCTGGATTACGTGCTAGGTCCGGGCGACACGATCAAGATCTCCGTCTTCCAGAATCCGGATCTTTCGGTGCAGACACGCGTATCCGAGAACGGCACGATCACGTATCCGTTGATCGGAGCGGTCCAGGTTGGCGGACTCTCCACGTCCGCTGCCGAAAGGCGCATCGCCAAGATGCTCAAGGATGGCGCCTTTCTGATCAATCCACAGGTCACCGTGCTCATCGATCAGGTGCATGGCAACCAGGTGGCGGCGCTCGGACAATTCAACCGGCCGGGCCGCTACCCTCTGGAGACCACCCAGACGCGCCTATCCGACCTCATCGCCCAGGCCGGCGGCATCGCACCCACCGGCTCGGACACCGTGATCTTTGCCGGCAGGCGCGACGGCAAGAAGGTCTGGCAGCGGATCGACGTTGGAAATATGTTCGTCAACAACCAGCTGGACAATGACTTCCTTTTGCAGGGCGGCGACGTTCTCTTCGTGGACCGCGCCCCCATGTTCTACATATACGGCGAGGTGCAGCGGCCGGGCTCCTACCGTGTCGAGCGCAACATGACACTGGTTCAGGCGCTTGCCAGCGGCGGCGGCCTTACGATTCGCGGCACCCAGAAAGGCGTACGTATCAAACGCCGCGACGCCACGGGCAGGATGACAGAAATCCAGGCCGATTTAGACGAATCGGTCAGACCTGAGGACGTGGTCTATGTCCGCGAAAGCATATTCTGATGACGCGCAACTTTTTAAGGGACGGCGGCTTGCCGCATGCAACATGAAATTTCCATTCTTCTCGGCACAACGCGACGACCAGAGTGCTGGCCGCAGCGAGGGCTCGGGGTTCTTGCCCCTGGATATACCGGCGACGGTAACAAATGACGAGCCGGAGGCCTGGGTCACGAACAATGTCCAATTCGATGACGAAATGTTCCTTATCGACCGCATAGACAAAATCGAGGCCTCGCCGAAGGACACGCCGCCGCCAGCGGCGCCTGCACCGGCGAACGCGGAGCCAGCCACAGCCGAGGCCGCTGTCGTTGATGTCGCGCCCCCGATCCAGCGGCCCCTTCTGAACGGGTCGGCGCAGCCCTCAACGACGCCGCGCCGCCCGGCGGTAGCCGCCAATGACGAACGCCTCCCGCCTGAAGGCACGATAGGCGCAATTCTGGTCGCTGCGCGTCGCATCAGTCCTGACGATGCGCGCCGTATCTTCGCCCACCAACTGCAATCGTCCGCCCCATTCGGAGAAACCGCAGTGCAACTCGGTGTCGCCACGCCGGGCGACATCCAGTTCGCGCTGTCGCAGCAGTTCGCAATGCCATGTCTGGAGGACGGCGATGAGCGCCTCGATCCGGAGGTCATTGCCGCCTTTCATCCCGGCAATGAACTTGTGGAGCGACTGCGCGAATTGCGCGCTCAGATAACCTTGCGGGCACTGGACGCGGTGCCGCCGCTGCGCAGCATTGCAGTCATCAGTCCAGATCGCAGTACCGGCAGAAGCTTCATAGCCGCAAACCTCGCGATGGTATTCGCGCAGTTGGGCGCGCGTACGTTGCTGGTAGATGCCGACCTGCTGCGACCACGACAGCACACCCTGTTCCGTGTCGGAAACCGTTCCGGGCTGTCTTCCATACTGGCTGGGCGCGCCAAGCTTGACACCGTCCATGCGGTTCCCGGCGTATCTGGCTTTGCGGTTCTGCCATCGGGTCCAATGCCGCCGAACCCGGACGATCTCATTGCCCGCCCCACCCTGTCACACCTGCTGCGACGATGTGAGCACGACTTCGACGTCATCATTCTGGACACTCCAACCTGGGCTGAGGGCTCGAGCGCGCGCATGATCGCGGCAGCGGCCGGTGCAGCCGTGATGGTGGTTCGGGAAGGCCGGACCGCGGCGGCTGATGCCGCCCTGGCTGCGCGCGAAATGCGCAACGTCGGCGCTGTTGTGCTGGGGGTAGTGCTCAATCGCCCTTGATGCTGCGCGGCGTAATTCGGGCCTGTGCACCATTCAGGCTGGGCTGGCCAGCAGTCGTCCGACCGTATCAACCAGGCGTCGGGAAGCACTGCGGATGTCGAATCGGGTCTCGAAGCAGGAGCGCGCGCGCGCGCGCATTTCCCTGCGGGCCGGATCATCCAGTTCGCTCCAGAGGCGCAGCAATTCATGCGTCCCGTGCAGCGTATCCGTCTTGACCAGCCCGGCACCGTCGTGAGCGATTTCTCGCCAGATATTGACCTGATCGGAAATCAGCACTGGCGTTCCGCACGCCAATGCTTCTGTCACCGCGATGCCGAAGTTTTCTTGATGGGAAGGCAGTATGAAAGCCTCGGCGCAGTAAAGTGCTCCCCACTTCTGGTCGCCGGCCAGCATGCCGGTCCAGGTGATGCGATCGCCGACGCCCATTTCTCCGGCGAGTGCCCGGAGACTTGCGCCATAGGCGGCATCTACCGGCCCCGCCATTACGAGTTGCCAACTACCGTCCCTGGCAATATGCGACCCAAGGGCCCGTATCAGGAAGTCGCAACCCTTCTTCTCGTGGATGCGGCCCAGAAAGAGCAGGAGACGCCGCCCCTTGAGTTGTGGAAAGGCAGCATGAAATGCACCGGTCGCCGTTGCCGCATCGACCGGCGGGGCTGCGGTACCAAATCCGGCCACTACTTCGCTGCACCGATATGGCGCGAATGTACCCCGAGCAAGGTGCATCTCCTCCTCGCACGTGAAGAAGACGGCACGCGCGTCGCGCAGGACGCGATACTCGCCCAGGCGCCAGTAAAGGGACTTCTTCAGGTGCTTGCGCGGATAGGCGCGCTTGAAGTACGGATCGAGCATGCCATGTGGAAACACGAAATACGGAACACCGGTGCCCTGCAGCGCGCGCCGCACTGCGAATCCGCAGTATTGCCACAGGCCATTGACGATGACAGCGTCGAACGCCCGCGCGTGCCCACGCAGCCACGGCACCAGGCGCGGCGAATAGCGATAGCCGGAAACGCCAGGGCCAAGGGCAACCACCGTAAAGGGATTGCCATCGCAATACGGCTCGCCGGGGCGATCCACCGTGACGACGGTGGTCGACTGTCCCCAGTCGCGGGAAGCAAGCGCAAACTGGCGCACGCCTTCGGCCGGCCCTCCGCCCCGCGGGTCCATGCTTGCAATGACCTGCAGGATCTTCAATTGACCACGCTGCGCAAATCTAGCCGATCTCGTTGATGACCGCCCCGACGACCTCCACCGTCGAATCCGCGAGGCGCTCGGCCAGTTCGCGCTGGTCGGCCACGCGTGCCGAGTCGCGCCTGACCACCAGCAGGGCGCCGCTGGCCCGCAGGGCTATGGTGATCGCATCGGGCCCGCTGGCAGTGGCCGGCGTATCGATGAAGATGGCGCGGAATTGTGGCGCCAACTGCTCGAGCAGGCGGCCGAATTCGTTGCGTGCTATCAATCGATGCGGCTGATCCACCGCAGGGCCGGCTGTCAGAAGGTGCAGATAGGGCACGCCCGGAACGGCGCGCACCGGTGGCTGGACAATGTTGCCCTGAAGGTAGGTCGAAAGCCCGACGGAGTTGTCCGCGCCGAAGATTGCATGCAGGCTCGGCCGGCGCAGGTCTGCATCGATCAACAGCGTGTCCTCGTCCAGGTCCGCGAACAGGCGTGCCAGGCGGGAACAGACGTAGCTGCGCCCATCGCCCCGATCCGTGCTGACCACTGCCAGCGCGCGCTGTTCCGCATCCTCGCCGAACCAACGATGCACCAGTTGCGAGCGCACGGCGACCAGCGCTTCGCTGCCCAGTTCGTCGGGGTCAAGCGGTGGGCTGGTGAGGCTGCGCGGAAAGTCGACCAGCACCTCGTTGAAGGTGGAAGCGCGCTGATGCGACAGGGCCAGATCGATATCGCTCTGCGATGCGTAACCGAGCATCAGTGCCAATTCGCCGAATCGCCGGGCGTCGTGCGCCTGGCGCTCCAGTACGGCGACGATCTGCGGATCACTCAAGCGACCCAGAGCAACCAGGATCTCGCCGACGCGCCCCACGCCGGCGCCTCGAACAGTATCAGTCTGCGCACCGTCACTGGGCGTGTCCTTGCTCATGGTCCGTGACTTCAGGGGTCTCATGGTTTGCGGGATTGCGGCCTTGGCCGGCTAGTATGCCCCGTTGCCGGCGCGCTGCAGGCGCAGGGCCGATCCGTGCCGAACCGGCGACTTGCCCGGAACTACCGCCGGCAGGTTGCCCAGCACCACGACTCCGGCAATGCGCGTCAGATCCGACGGCCTGCGCACGCGCCGGTCGAGCATTTCTCCCAGCAACATCGCCAGGAGCCCGAGTACCAGACCCGTGCCAAGACCGAAGGCGGCACAGACGGCCGTTCCAGGCTTGGTTGACGCATCCGGAACGCGTGCCGGCCGCAAGACATGCGCGGGAAATGGCGCACCGATTCCCTCGGCTGCAATCCGCGCCAGCCGGTCTTCAGCGCGCTCCAGGCTCTGCTGGGCGATTCGGATCTCATCGTCGGCCGAGCTGCCTGGGATCCGCGCGGGAACAACTGGATCAAAGTGTGCCGCACTGACGGGCTCCCCGGTCGAGGTAGCAGCCACGCCGTGCATTCCGCCGCCCGCGCTGCCGGCCATAGTGTCGGGCATAGAGGTTGCGCCCAATTGCGACAGCGTTCGCGTCGAAAGGCGTGACAATTGGGCGAACTGCGCATCGGCCTTCGAGCCCGCCGCGGCCAGCGCGACGCCGCCGCTAAGGCGTGCGCGCGCTTCACCCAGGCGTGCGCGCAGGGAAACGAGCTCTTCATGTGCCCGTTCCACGCCGCTGCGAATGGAATTGGCGCGAAGTTCCAGGCTTACCTCGCCCCAGGCCTGGGCATAGGCATTGGCCACGCGCGCCGCCAGATCGGGGTCGCCCAGCGTTACCGCGAGCGTTACCAGTCCGCCGTCGTCACTGCCGCTCACGGTGACGCTACGCGCCACATATTGCGCCAGATTCTCCAGCGGCGGGCGTCCAGCGTCGATGCTCTGCAGGTACAGTTTGCGCAGGGCAGGCTCTTCAACGAGCCGCTCATTTTCAACGACACGCTGGGCAACGCGCTCGCTGCGCAAAAGATCGAGCTCACTGCCGAGCGTCGCACCCTGGACACCATTGACGGATCGGGCATCGAACGGACTCAGATCCATGAATAGCGTCGCAACCGCCTTGTAGCTGTCGGCAGCCAGCAGGCTGTATGCCAACGCGGCGGCGAGGCAGGTTCCAGCCACACCCAAGAGCAGCGCCCCGCGGGAACGGAAAACGGCCAATACAAGCCTGCCGGAAGGGTGCACGATGTTCCTTTGGAAACCGCAGAAATAATGGTCGCCGCGCCTACTTCAGCGCGGCTATGCCCTTGTCTGCGCCGTTCGCCCCGGTCACTGCCGTGGACGCCGCCGCGACCGGCGCAACGGCAGGCTCGCCGGCATACTTGGCAAAGTCGCCGACATATTCAAGCTTGGCGGCGGCACGCAGGCGATTGATTTCCGTCCGTGCCAGATCTTCCTGCTTGTGCTTTGCCAGATATTGCTCGATTACTGGAGCTGCTTTCTTGTCATCGACGGGTTGCGGCTCGGTAGCCAACACTTCGAGCGCACTGGCGCGGTTCGGAATTGATGCGAACACCAGCACTTCCCCGGGCTTGAGCTGCGCAATCTGGGTCAGGTGGCCAAGCGGCAACTGTTCTGCGGTTCGCACGCCGCTATCGGCGGCAAACGGGATCTTCTTGTCGCGAAGATATTCGGCCAGTTGCTTGAGAGACTTCATTCCGGCAGCGGCGTTTTCGATCGCCTTTTCCTGCTCTGCATTGGCTTCGATCGCAAGTTCCTGCAGGCGATACGCTTTGCGTTCGGAGAACAGCGCCGGATTGTCGGCGTAGTACTTCTTGATTTCCTGCTCGGTGGGCTTTGCCTGGGGAGCAATCACGCGCTCGACATAGGCCTGGGCGAGGATGTTGAGGCGGGCCGACTCCAGGACGCCGAGAATCTGCGGGTCTCGATCGAGCTTGCGCTCCAGTGCCTGCTGCACCAGCAACTGCTGATTGACGAGGCCGGTAAGAATTTGGCGCGTTGCGGGTTCGAGCTTATCGGGAGTAAAGCCGGCCGGAAGGCGTGCCAGCTGTTCATTGACCTGTTGGACGGTGATTTCGTCGCTGTTGATCTTCACCGCCACCTGCGTGTTCTTTGCCACGCCTCCGCCGCCGCAGCCGCCAAGCACGAGGGCTAGCGTACCGGCGGCAACAGTGATGGCCAGACGCACTTTCATATCGGTCACTCGCATTGCGATTGATTCCTTTATTAGAACTTTTCAGCTTACCTACCCCGTGTGAAGTTTCCGTGTCATGTAACGGCGTTGCACTCGATGGGTTCGCCATGTCGCACAGGCATTTCGAACCGCAAATCGCCGGTTTTCCCGCAGTGCCAATGCGGTGATGGCCAGTACGAGCAACGCCAATGACCAGCCCGGCATCGGTACATCGGTGGACGCGGCCGGGGCGATCCCGAAGGCAAGCGTTACGGATCCTGGGCTGGGATTGATCTGCTGGGCGCTTACGGAAGCGCTGTCATAAACCGCGCCGCCTGCGTTCCAGGTCACGTTTATGGTGAAGCTCGTGCTTGCGCCGACGGCGAGCGAACTGATCGGACAACTGACCACCGAGCCGCTCGCCGTGCAACCCAGTGCCGACTGGAACACCGCCTGTGCCGGCAGGTCGTCGGTCACGAGCACGTTAGTGGCGATCAATGGTCCCAGGTTCTTGACGGTTAGCACATAGCTGGCGGTTCCGCCAGCCTTTGCAGCTCCGGGCCCGCTACCGCTCAGTTGCAGTTGCGCTCCAGCCGTGGTCGCGGCGTAGTCGTCGATCCGCGGAATCGAAATGCCGCCACGGCTGTCCTTCACCCCGGTCAGCGTCAGCCGCGTGATGGCCTGCGAGAGCGGTTCCGTCGGATACAGTCCGCGAAGCCCGGCCAACACCCCGGAGACGTGTGGCGTTGCCTGGGAGGTGCCACTCTCGGTGATGCCGGCGGCCGTGACGGCGGCGCCGGGCGCAAGCAAAGTCATGAAGCCCGCCATGTTGGTGAAGCAGGTGACCTGGTCCGCAGCGGGGCTCAAATCGGTGCAGGGAACGCTTGGGTAGGAAACGCCGGCGATCGCGGAGTCGTACACAGCGCCTACCGAGACCGCACCTGGAGTGCATGCCGGGAAATTCATGCCCCCGGTGTAGGCATTGTTTCCGGAAGCCACTACCGTCTGGATACCGGCTGCCGCAGCCGTGGAAACAGCGGTCTGCAGCGGATTGCCGAAGCCACCCACGATGGAGCAACTCGACGTGTAATTGCCACCGTCGCCAAGGCTCATGTTCATCGCGACGATGTTGTCTGCCGCCTGATTGGCAATGGCCCAGTCCATCGCGGTGAGGATGTCGCTCGAGGATGCGCTCGCGCCATTGAAGACGTTATGCATGGCGATCCGAGTTTGCATAGCCGTTTCCGCCACGATGGCCGACACGTTGGTACCATGGTTCACGTCCGTCCCGGACCCGGGGTAGTAGTCCAGGTTGTAGATGACACGGCAACCGGCAGCGCCGTAGGTCGGGCAGGTGCCAAAGGCGCTGTTCGTCAGGTCGATGCCGGCGTCGATCACGACGACGGTCGTTCCTGCTCCCGTGGCGCCCGCCGCGGCCGCTGGTGGCTGCTGAATCAACGCAAGATCGGAAGGCGCGCCAACAGCAAACACCCGCCGGTCCTCGTAGGTCGCCCGGAAGCTGGGGTGGGCACGCAGCCGCGCCAGCGCGGCCGGTGATGTGATGTGCCACAGCGCGAGGGGAAGGTGCGCATAATCACGCACCGGCGCGGCACCCGAACCGAGCAGCGCCTGCTCGACGGCAGCCTTGGTGCGGCGGTACCGCGCCGCTCGGGCGGCGATAACCGCGCCATCATCTTGTTGCAACCCACGACCGCGCCGCAATACGGCGGCAGCCGCATCCGCCGGAGCACCATCAAACTCGACGATCAGGTCCACGGCCGCGCCAGCACGCAGACGCGCTTCTAATCCTGGCACGGCCGCTGCCGGCAACGCGGCGCTGGCTTGGATCTGGGCGAAGAACCCTATTGCAAGCGAGCCCATTAGTGAAAATTGCAGCCCGCGCAGTCGTCCTGGAAATTTGCCAATCTGCATGTTCAGGGAAGATGAAAGCAGCGCGCGCGGCCTTGAATGTCAAACGGGTTCTGTGCTGTTGCCCGCAAAATGCGGCCTGTCGTGGGCGTGTACCTGAATGATTATGTATGTCCAATTGTTACTGGCGCGTTTTCGAACGATGCGCCGACGTGGAAGGCCCGATCTACGGTGCGTCAAAGCTGGGCGGCAATGGGCTAGGACGCTGAATTCAAAAACGATTGTGAAAGTTTGGTGACCACGCCGCAGTCCGCTTTCGGCTACATTCAGAACAGACAAGCAGAAATTTTGCCGACGGACGGCGGCTCGGGCCTGGCGCCGCATTGCAGTCTTTACTTTGCGCGGCGTTTCCAGCGCGCCGCCGGGACCAGTTATCCCCATGCAGTTTCGTGTTCTGGCCCTTCGCGGCGACGGTTCAGCACGGCCCATGATGGTCGAGGCAGCGGACCTTGCTGGCGCGCGCCGGCGTCTTTTCCTGGACGGCCTCACGCCGTTGGAACTCACGCCCGTCAATGCCACGGGCCGTGGTCTGCGCAAAATCACCAAAGGAGGTGCCGGAGCGTTTGATGTCGACCTGTTTTGCCAGGAGCTGTATGCCCTGGTCACTGCCGGCATCTCCATGGGTGAAGCGCTGGAGACATTGGCCAGCAAGGAAGGCCGGGGCACTACCGCGACAGCCGGTGGCGTTCCGCCGCCGCGCGAGGTTGCGACCAATTCCGGATCGGTGCTGGCCAAGCTGCACGCCAGCGTGCGCGAGGGTCTGCCACTATCTTCGGCCCTGGCGCAGCACCCGGACGTGTTTCCCAAGGTTCTGTGCGAGTCGCTGCGTGCGGCCGAACGCACCAGCGACTACGGCCCGGCGCTGGAGCGCTTCGTTCGCTACCGTCGGCTGACCCGCGCGGTGCGGGAAAAGCTGCTCGCCGCATCGATCTATCCGCTGATCCTGCTGGGCGTCAGCACCCTGGTCATGCTGTTCCTGGTGGGTTACGTTGTGCCGCGCTTTGCCGATGTATACGCCGACATGGGCGACAAGTTGCCTACCGCGTCCCGGGTGCTGCTTTGGGTGGGTAGCGGCATCAGTTCGCAACCCTGGATCACGTCGCTAGGCTTGGCCGCATTCGTCGCCCTGATCGTTGCTGCGGTGCGCAGTGCCGGCTTTCGGGGGGGCGTCATGTCCCTGATGCAGCGCGTACCGCGGCTGCGCGAGGTTCTCGTCGCTGCGGAGTTCTCCCGCCTGTATCGCACCCTGGCCTTGCTGCTGCACGGCGGCATCCCCATGGTCGCGTCCCTGCAGGTTGCCCGCGGGTTGCTGCCACTGCACCTGGCCCGGCGCCTGGACATGGCCGAGCGGGCGATCAGCGAAGGGCGCAGCTTTTCCGACAGTTTGCGCGAGCAGGGGCTGTCCACAGCGGTGGCCGACCGATTCTTTCGCGTGGGCGAGGGCAGCGGCAAGCTTGCCGAGATGATCGACCGAGCGGCCGATTTCCATGAAGAGGAAGTGGCGCGCGGCGCGGACTGGCTGGGACGCATAATCGGCCCTTTCCTCATGCTCGTCATGGGACTCGTCATCGGCATGGTCGTGGTGTTGATGTACATGCCGATCTTCTCCCTGGCCGAGGCGATCCAGTAGATGCGCGCCGACGCCGCGCCCCGCAGCAAAGGTCGTGACGTGGCCGTCACCCGCGTCGGGACACCGGACATCGGCGACTTTGCCACACTGTCGGTGCAGGCGCGCCGCAATGGCATCGAATTTGGCGCGGCGCTTGCACAGTCTTTTCAATGCGACACCTATGTGGCCCTGGCCGGCTGCGCGCGGGCGCTGCGCATGCGTTACCTGGACAACGCCGGCCTGCAGACGCTCACGCCCGTCTTTGAAGGCATCAGCTACCCTGAAGCAGATAAGCGCAATGTCGTCATCGGTCGCGACGCGGCTGGGCGCCTCTGGTGCGTGCTCGATGATCCCTTCGACCAGGCGCGCATCGACTGGGCCGAGAGCCGGGTGGGCGCACCGTTCACGTTTGCGCTAGCCGTACTGGAGGAAATCCGCGCCTTTCTCAAGACACACGAATCGTCGATGCGCGCGATCGAGACTGCTCTGCCTGGTGTCGGTGGCGACGGCACCGCGCGCCACCACACGGCCGAGGACTTGTCCATCCGCAGCATCTCCGAGGATGCCAGTCCGGTGGTGCGCATCGTCAATTCCCTGCTCTACGACGCGCTCAAGGCCGAGGCCAGCGATATTCATCTGGAGAGCGACGCAACGGGCATGGCCATCAAGTACCGCATCGATGGCGTGCTGGATTCGGCCGGGCGCATTGACGATATTGCGAGTGCAGAGCAGGCCGTGTCCCGCATCAAGGTGCTGGCCGAACTCGACATCGCGGAAAAGCGGGTGCCGCAGGACGGCCGGTTCCAGGTGCGCATCGACGGGCGCGACATCGACCTGCGCATCTCCATCATGCCCGCGGTGCACGGCGAGGACGCGGTGGTGCGCGTGCTCGACAAGCAGCGCCTGGCAGACGAGCACAAGGCGCTCAGTTTCGAATCCCTGGGCTTTGATCCGAACACCATCAAGACGCTGCGCGCGCTCTCGCGCCTGCCCTATGGCCTTTTGCTGGCGACCGGCCCCACCGGCAGCGGCAAGACGACCACGCTGTATGCGGCGCTCTCCGAAGTCAATACCGGCAAGGACAAGATCGTCACCATCGAGGACCCGGTCGAGTACCAGTTGGCCGGCGTGGTGCAAATCCCCGTCAATGAAAAGCGCGGCCTGACCTTTTCGCGCGGCCTGCGCTCGGTGCTGCGCCACGATCCGGACAAGATCATGGTGGGTGAGATCCGTGACGGCGAGACGGCGCAGATCGCAGTGCAGGCGGCCCTCACCGGCCACTTGGTGTTCACGTCCGTGCACGCCAACAGTGTGTTCGATGTCATCGGCCGCATGCTGCACATCGGCGTGGACCCGTTCAATCTGGTGGCCGCGCTCAACGGCATTGTGGCGCAGCGCCTGGTGCGCCTGAACTGCCCGCACTGCCTGGTCGCCGATACGGTGAGTCTTTCTGGCCGGCCGGTGCCCGAACGCCAGATCTTGGCCGGACATCGTCTGCTGCGCGGCCGTGGCTGCGGCCAATGCCGCGGAACCGGGTACCGCGGCCGCCGGGCAATCGCTGAAATCCTGGTGCTTGACGACGAGCTACGCGAAACAATCGGCGTGCGCTCGTCGATGAACGCCGTCAAGCGCGCCGCGCGCGAGCGAGGCATGCGCTCCATACGGCGCGTAGGCCTGGATCTGGCCGTTCAGGGATTGACCACACTTAACGAACTCGATCGCATGACCTTTGCCGAAAGCGACCATGGCGCGTAACTTTTCCGCGCGGAGGTCTGTCTGACATGGGCGCGCGAATCGTTTCGGGCCAGCGAGCGTCAGCATTGATGCAATTGGGCACGATTGCGGTGAATCTGCGTGTCACGCAGGGCGCTGGCAGCGATGGCGTGGCCAGACAATATCCTATCGATACGCCGGGTATCGAAGGCGCCTGCAAGGCAGCGCGTGCACTATTGGCCGACTTCGACAGGACCCCGATCGATGTCCACCTGGCCTGCGGCTGGAGTCGCCTGCTGCTGTTGTCCTGGATGGACCAGCTGACCAACGAGCAGCGCTGGAAAACATACACGCAAGCGCGTTTCGAGCAGGTATACGGTGAAAGTACGGACGCGTGGGAAGTGCACGTGGCATGCAATTCCCCCGGGCAGGACCGGCTGGCCGCTGCCTGGCCGCGGTCGCTGCGGGACACGCTTGCCATGCATCGCAATGTACGCAGTGCGCGCGTCGGGCTGCTCGAACACATGGGCGTGCTGCTGGCCCATGAAGCGCGGTTTTCGGGTTGCCTGATCGAGATTGAAGGCGACGGTGCCGGATTCGTCCTGCTGATCAACGGCCGGCCGCGACGCGTCCGCTGGTCGAGATTTGACGACAATGAGGGACTGAGTGCTTCAGTTCGCTCGGAATGGGCCAGCGTAATTGCCGCCGAATCCCGCGCACCGGTCGCCGAGGTGGGCCTCGCACTCGCGCCGCCAGTCCCGGAAGTCGGATCCGCGCGGGCTGCTACGGTGGGCGTGCTGGCAGGCGGTCTGGGGTTTCCCCGCGCATTTTCCCTACCGGAATGGCCATAAGTCGCTGATAATGCGTTCTTATTGGTCTTGACCGCAAAATTGAAGGCAACCTGGTGCCGCAAAGGCACTCGATGATTTCGCCATGTCCGAATTCCCACCATTGTTGACGCGGTTACTGCGCCTGCGGCCTCACGAAGTCGAGTTGCTGCGACCAAGGCATCGTGCCCCGCCGCTTTCCTGGTTGCTCCTGGCCGTTGGGGTGGCGGCGCTCGGCGCAGCCGCGATGAACTGCCTGCCGGTCTGGAGCAGCCGCAGTCTGCTGGCCGACCGTGCGGCTCGACTTCAATCCGAGGTGGATCATCTGGCATCCTCTCGCGGTCCCGTTTTGCGCGGGCGCACCAGCAACCGGGCAGGCGATCGGGATGCACTGTCCGAGGCTGAACTCCTCGTTGTCGAGGCCCGTCGTCCTTGGCACGGGCTGTTCGATCAACTCGAGGCGGCGCAACGCAGCGGGCACGCGGGCGTGCACGTCATTCAAATGGGAGTCGATCCGCGCTTTGCCACCTTGCAACTGGTGGCCGAGGGCCGTGACCTGGGTGAGCTGGTGCGTTTTTCCCAGCAGCTGGCCGGCAACGGACCGGTACGGACCATGTCCCTCACGCATCACGAATGGCGCGATGCGCTGGGTGCGCACGTCGTGACCGCATCATTGCAGGGGGAGCTCGACGGTGCCGAACTGGCGGCCAACGACACGCTTGCGGGACCCAAGCCATGATCGCCGGTGTAATTGCGCTGCCACGCGCCCGATTTCTTGCGGCAAAATTGGGATGGGTGGGCTGGACCGGCATTGTCGCCATCGTGCTGGGTGGCGCCGGCGCCGTGATCGTGGCGCCCAACCTGAAGCAAGGCAATATCGAAACCGCTGCCAATATCGAGGCTCTGCAGCGGCAACTGGCCCACTTGCACGATCCCAATGCCCTGCATGCCGCGCGCGACCCGCTCGCGGCATTTCTTTCGAGCCTGCCGCCGGCGGGCGACGTGGCCGATTTTGTAGCGGCCATACAACGACGTGCGGAGGACGGCGCGGTTCAGATAGATCGCACCGAATATCGCGTGCAGCCGATCCTGGGGCATTCAGCGCAGCGCTACCGGCTGAGCTTTCCCGCCAATTCTGACTACCCGCATCTACGGGTTTGGCTGGAAGCTTTGCTGCACGATTATCCCAATCTCATCCTGGACGAACTTACCCTGCGCCGCGCTGTCGATGGCGGTGAAGAACTCGAAGCCCATGTCAGCGTGAGCTTTCTTGTACGAGACAGCAAGTGAATGGGTCATTTTCCCTTACATCCGCAGGCGGTACACATATGTCCGCCAAGCTAAGCCGCCGCAATCTGGTACTTGGTGGGTTGTTGCTCGCCACTGTTGCGGTATCCGCCTGGACCCTGCTGTCCGGCACCGATGACGCGGTAGTGGAACCCATTTCGCGTTCGGCCAAAGATAATGTCGCCGGCTTGGCAAGCCCGCGGACTGCACCCGGTGCGCCAGCCGTCGTCGCCCTGTCCGGGGAACTATCACTTGGGCAACGCCCGGCAGCGCCCAAGAACGCGGGCAACCTTTTTTCCGCCTACAGCTACCAGGCGCCGGCACCGGTTCAGGTCACGCAAGCACCCCAGAAGCCGCACGCCCCGCCTCTGCCATTTACCTACACGGGACATCTCGAGATCGACGGCGTTGCCACTTATCTGCTGATGCAGGCAGATGTGCCCATCAGCGTGCCCGTCGGCGCGAACGTCGGCGATTTCACGCTCGTCGAGGCCAGTGGCAACGGCCTGGTCTTCCTGCACGGACCGAGCGGGGAGCGTGTCGTCTTGCCAACGGCTACGCCGACGAACTGATGCCCAGACCACGAACCCGATACCGCAATGCAATGGCCGCGTTGAATTTTGCGCCGTCTTGGCGTCCTATCGCCCGACTTTGCGACGCCGCCAGCACCGCGGCAAACGCATCGCGCACACGCGCCGTCGTGCTCGGTCTGGTGGTCGTCCTGGGGCTGGCAGCCTGCGCCACCTCGCCGGAACGCCAGAGCCAGAGCCTGTGGAGCGAGGGCCACTTCGAGGAAGCCGTGGTGCTGCTGCGCGACGCCTCAAACAAGGATCCGTCCGACCGTAGCTTGCTGGCAGCCTATCACCGGCGACGCGATCTTGCGCTTTCGCAGATGTCGATCGCGGCTGACAGTGCCTTGACGGCCCGTCACCTCGACGAGGCTCAGGGCCTGTACGAGCGCGCCCTGCTGCTCGACCCGAACTGGCAGCGCGCCAAGGATGGGCTGGAACGCGTCGCATTGACGCGGCGCGTCGATCTTTACCTGGGCGATGCGGCCAAGTGGACGGAAGAAGGGCGCCTGGCGGCGGCCGAGGGCCGCGTTCGGCAGGTACTGGCGGTAGATCCATTGAACCGCCCTGCCAAACGCATGCTGCAGCAACTGCGGGAACGGCAGCAGGAATCGGCCGGCGTTTCCAATGTCCTCAAGAGCGCCCTTTCGCGACCCGTGAGCGTGGAGTTTCGCGAAACGCCCATCCGCGCCATCTTCGAGGTCCTTTCGCACGCCGCCGGCCTGAACTTCGTGTTCGACAAGGACGTGCGCACGGATACGAAGATCACGATCTTCATCCGCAATAATCCGGTGGAAGACGTTCTGCACGTGCTGCTCAGCACCAACGGTCTCGACAGCAAGGTACTCAACGAAAACACGCTGCTCATCTATCCCAATTCGCCCGCCAAAAACAAGGATTACCAGGAACTCGTGGTCCGGACGTTTTACCTCGTGAACGCCGATGCCAAGCTTGTCGAAGCCATGCTCAAGTCGATGGTACACATCAAGGACACCTTCATCGACGAGAAGCTCAACATGATCGTCGTGCGTGATACGCCCGAGGCGGTGCGACTGGCCGAACACATGGTCGATTCCGTCGATATTGCCGAAGCCGAAGTCATGCTCGAACTCGAGGTCGTGGAATTGAGCCGCACGCGTGCGCTCAATCTAGGGATACAACTACCGACGAACATTCAGCGCGAGTCGCTGTCCCCGGTGGGATCGGCCACAGGGTCCGCTACCGCCAGCGCGGGACGCATACTGACGAGCCAGATCGGCAGCCTGGTCACGACGATTCCCAATCCACTGCTGCTCGCCAATCTTTATGCGCAGGATACGGACGCCAATCTGCTGGCCAATCCGCGCATCCGTGTGAAAAGCAAGGAGAAGGCGAAGGTTCTCATCGGCGAGAAGCTGCCGGTTTTCACCAGCACGGCCGTGCAGAACGCCGGGGTAGCCTCCTCGGTCTCGTATATCGACGTGGGCCTGAAACTGGAGGTTGAGCCGCAGGTCTACCTCGACGACGAAGTCGGCATCAAGGTCAACCTCGAGGTCAATTCCAATCTCGGGGCGGTGACGCAGGGTTCGGGCACGGCGAATCAGACTACGGCCTATCAGGTTGGCACGCGCAGCGCGCAAACCACGCTGCGCCTGCACGATGGCGAAACCCAGGTGCTGGCCGGGCTCATCAACGACAACGAAAGCGCCTCCTGGAGCAAGGTTCCGGGTTTGAGCGACCTTCCGGGTATTGGCCGCATATTCAGCAACGACAACGGTACGCACGAAAAGACCGAGATCGTTTTGCTGGTGACGCCGCGCATTTTGCGCAATCTCGCAACCCCGGAAGGTGGGCACGTCCTTCTTCCGGCCGGAACAGAATCCGTGGTGGGCGCGCGGCCGCTGACGATAGGACCGACCGCGCCCGGGTCGATGTCGGTCCGGGGCGGCGATTCCAATCCCCGCGCTGCGCAGAAGGGACGGCAGGTCGAAATGGCCGCGCCGGCTCCGGAGCCCGCGCCGCCCCCGCCGCCGGCACCGCTGCCAGCGGTTCCGGTCGTCAAATGATTTCCACCCGTACCGGCGCGCCTCGCCGCGCGGCAGGTTTCACGCTTCTTGAACTCGTCATCGCCATCGCCATCCTGTCGATACTCGTCGTGATGGCCGTTCCCGTAGTGCGGCTGGAAATGCAGCGGCAGAAGGAAGCAGAACTGCGCCAGGATCTGCGCGAACTGCGCAATGCTATCGATGCCTACAAGCGTGCCGGCGACGAAGGCCGCATCGTCCGCCGCACGGATGCATCCGGGTACCCGCCGCGCTTGGACGATCTGCTGCGCGGAGCCTCCGACAGCAAGGATGTGAAGGGGCGTACGATGTACTTCCTGCGCCGCATTCCGCGCGACCCCTTCAATGACAATCCGGAACTGACGCCCGCCGAGACCTGGGGCAAACGCAGCTATGCAAGCCCGCCGGATGCGCCGGCCGAAGGCGACGACGTATTCGATGTCTACTCGTTGGCCGACGGCAGCGGCATCAACGGCGTGCCCTACCGGGAGTGGTGATGGCACGGCGGCTGGGCATCAATTGCCAGGACGTGCGGCGCGGATTCACGCTGATCGAACTGCTGGTGGTGCTCGCGATATTGGCGCTGTTGCTGACGATTGCCACGCCACGGTATATCCACCACGTCGAACGCGCCCGGGAAGCAACGCTGCGCTCGTCGCTCAAGGTCATGCGCGAGGCCATCGACAAATTTCGCGGCGACCAGGGGCGGCTGCCGGCCAGCCTCGACGAACTTGTCGACCGCAGTTACCTCAAGTCCATTCCCATCGATCCAATCACGGACAAACGCGATACCTGGGTGGTCATGACCGAATCGGAAATGGCGGCCACCACGCCTCTGGACGCACCGTCCGGCAGCGCGGCCAGCCGGACCCGACCGGCGCCAGCCCTGGGTGTGGCCGACGTCCACAGCGGCGCAATGGGCAAAGGAGACGATGGAACCCCGTTCCAGGAGTGGTGAGGCGGCATCGGCGCGAATGATCCCTAGAAAGGACGGCCAACGATCCGACACGTTGGGCGAGGAGTAACACGCCTGCAATATGGCTGTGCGTCAATCTCGGGATGTCAAAAATGACCCCGCCAGTGCGCGATCGATTGCAGTTGCCCTGTCCCGGACACGGCGGTCATTGTCCCGGTTCTTTCCAATGGCTGCAATCGACGCGGCGCCACGGATGGATCATCGTCATGGCCGCCGGCCTACTGATGGCCGAGGTCGTCGGCGCAATGACGCCGCAGGATGACGTACTTTTTGCCGCCGCCCGAGCGGGAAACGTCCAGTTGTATCGAGAGATGATCAAGGCCGGTGCCAACGTGTCTGCCGTGGACGCCACCGGTAATACGGCGCTGGTCTTTGCCGCACTTAGCGAACACGATGATATGGTACGCGAGGTTCTTACCCATGCTGTCGATCTCGACGGCATGGGCAGCCTTGGCATAACTGCGCTGGGCATCGCCACGGCGCATGGCGACCTGCTTACTGTGAACCGACTCCTCAAGGCCGGCGCAAATCCCGATATTGCCGATGCCAACGGCGTGACACCACTGGCCAGTGCTCTGCGGCTGGGGCGGACCGCTCTGGCCAGGCGCCTCTTGGACTCCGGTGCCGATCCGCGCATCGCGGACCGCAATGGAGTCACTCCTCTACATATCGTCGCGGAAAAGGGCAATGCGGATCTGGCCGTCGTCCTCTTGGGCGACGACGCAAATCCTAACGTTCTGGATCGTGAAAAGCGCTCACCCTTGTTCCTTGCTTTCCTGAACCACAACCGCGAAGTGGCAGAGGTGCTGGTGCGGCGCCAACGGACGGACCTGCGGCTCGTCAGCCAGGGCTATCCTCCAGCGTTCTGGGCGCAGCAAATGGGCTTTCAGGATATTGCTCGATCCATCACGGCGCGACTGCGAAAGGGCTAGTAGGCGGTTTCGCGCTGGCTGGCGCGGGAAGCGGTACCATCGGTCGGCATGGCCGCACGGGTCCTGCTCCAGGCGGCGCGTGCGTATACGAACCCACAGGGAGACCCTAATGACCAGCCTATACTATCGTTCCGGCCTATCGAATCGCGTCCCGGGGCTGCTGTCCCGCACACTGTCCCTCATTGCACTGGCCACCCTTACCACGGCGGCACACGCCGATCAGGACGTGCAGTCGAGTGATGGCGCGTGGAAACTGCATGCCAAGATCGTCGATTCCCTGGGCGTGAAAAAATCGGGCGAAGCAGTCATCGACATCACGCCCGCGGCCGGCGGCAAGGGCTGCCCCACGGTGAGCAGCGTCGTGTTCGAAATGCCCGCGCACGGCCACGGCGGCGACAAGAATCCGCAATCCATGCCCATGGGAAATTGCTCGGTGCACGTCTCGGACCTGGAGCCGTCAATGGGCGGCGCCTGGCGACTGCGCCTGGTGCTCAAGAGCGGCGACAAGTCCAGCACGGCGGATATTGCGATTTCAGCAAAGTAACGGAGGCGCTGGGGGTCAGCGCGGCGCCTCCGCCGCCCCCAGCCACACCGCAGCAAATAACACCGCAACCCCCAGCGCGAGCTCGATCGCCACGCTCCTGCGCAACCCTGCCCGGGCTCGGGCCTGGATGAAGGTGTCGTCCATGCAAAGGCGCGGTGTATAAACATTTCGGTTGGCTATCGCCGCCAACCCCATCAGCCCCACCATGAACACCTTGCCGAGCAGGATCTTGCCGTAATCAGTGTCCACCAGCGCCAGCAGGCTTCCCGTCCGGCTCCAAGCCGTCAAGGTACCAGTGGCCACGACGACGGCGACGAGAAACGCCCCGTAGCGAGAAAATAGCTGCAGAACCCTGGCCAGGTCCGCAGCGGCAAGGCGCCCCGCCAGCACTTGCAACACGGGCAAAGCGCCCACCCAGGCGCCAGCGGCGAGCAGGTGCAGGGCCAGGGCTAGGCGCAGGAACGAGGCGGTCAAGCCGCTGCCGCTGGCCGCATGCCCAACCAGGGCAAGACTTCCCAGCGCAGCCACCACCATGAAATAGACGCCGCGCCCGATCGACAACAAGGGCGCCACCGTAGCCAGTGCCGCCAGCACGATACAGGCTTCGCGCAGCAACCAGGTGCGGCCGAAGGTAGTGTGCACCAGCACCATGGCAACCTGTTCCGGATCCCAGGCGGCGTCGGGAACATTTGCGAGCTCGCCGGCCTTGAGCCACGGCCAAAGCGCGCCAGTCAGCAGCGCCAGCGCGCCGCAAACCTGCAGAAAGCGGATTTCGCCGCCGCCTTGCCCCGCCCCCAGCACGCGCCGCAAAGACAGCGCGCCAAACCATGCCATCAGCGCGGCGGCATGCATAGCCGTACACAGGTTGAGCAGCATTTCCATAGCGGTTCAGCCGCGCACCTGCTGCAGGCGCGCCGGTGTGCGCTCAGCGCGATGACAGGAAGGAATAGCTGCCACTCATTTTGTGGCCGTCAGCCGCAACAACTGTCCACAGCACCTTGTATGGGCCGGGCGGCAGCTTCTCGTAAAGATGCACAACCAGCACCTTTGGGTCGGCTTTGTCGGGTTCGGCACCCGGCTCGGTCACGGTACGCTCCTCGGCAGTTTCCAGACGTACGGACGACAGCCTGGGCTCAATGGCCTCGCTGAACGTGAGGCGGATCTCCTGGATGTCGGCCGACTTGCTGTCGGCGGCCGGCTGGGCCTTTTCGAGATGGGCATGCGCCGCCGCGCCCGCCGCCAGGGCGAACAGGCCCAGAGTCATCAACATCCTGCTTGCTGGGTGCATCGAGACTTCCTTTCAAGGTCAGCCGGGGGTATCGCGCGGGAAAGTGTAATACTTGGGGCATCAAATCCTTGGCGCATGCTTGCGCACTGCATATAACCATGAGTTTGGCACCCGTTTCCCCCGTTTTCTTCCAGGCCTGCCATCCGGCACCCAAGCCTGCGGCAGGCCCCCTTTCCAACGGTGCAATTTCCGAGGCCTGGCCACAGGTCGCGGTGGAAGCCCTCTTCGCCTTGCCGTTCAATGATCTGCTATTTCGTGCGCAGCAGGTGCATCGCGAAAACTTCGACCCCAACGCCGTGCAGCTCTCCACCCTGCTGTCAATAAAGACCGGCGGCTGCAGCGAGGACTGCGCCTATTGCTCCCAGTCCAGCCACCACGAATCGGACCTCAAGCCCGGCAAGATGCTGGCCGTGGACGAAGTGCTCGACGCCGCTCGCGCCGCGCGCGAATCGGGCGCCAGCCGCTTTTGCATGGGTGCCGCATGGCGCGGTCCTCAGGAACGCCATATCGATGCCCTGGTGCAGATGGTGCGAGCCGTCAAGGACCTGGGAATGGAAGCCTGCATGACCCTGGGCATGCTCGAGCCGCACCAGGCCCGTGCGCTCAAGGACGCGGGGCTGGACTACTACAACCACAACCTCGATACCGATCCGGATTTCTACGGCAGCGTGATCACCACCCGAACGTACGAAGACCGCCTGGCGACCCTGCGCAACGTGCGTGAAGTCGGCATGAAGGTGTGCTGTGGCGGAATCCTGGGCATGGGCGAGTCGCGCCGGCACCGGGCCGGGCTCATTGCGCAACTGGCCAATCTCGATCCCTACCCCGAATCGGTTCCCATCAACCAACTGGTCCCGATAGAGGGAACGCCGCTGGCCGGAACCCCGGCGCTGGACCCCATCGAATTCGTGCGGACCATTGCCGTGGCCCGCATAACCATGCCACGCGCCATGGTGCGCCTGTCGGCAGGGCGCGAACAGATGGGCGAGGCAGTGCAGTCGCTGGCGTTCCTGGCTGGCGCCAATTCCATTTTCTATGGGGACCGCCTGCTCACCACGGACAATGCGCAGACCCACGCTGATCGGGAATTGCTGGGGAAGCTGGGGATGCATGCGGCGCCCTGAAGCGGGCGCCCTCACCCCCGACTCCGGTTCCCACGAAAAAACGGTGGGTTATGCCCTCCCCCACCGCCGCCACCCCAATACCGCCATAACCACGAACCCTGCATACAGCGCGGCAGTCGACGGCAGCTCGCGCACCCAGTACACGCCCGCATAGACCACGTCGACCGCAATCCACAGCAGCCAGTTGGCGCGGATCATGCGCGCCATCCAGTACTGCGCCACCAGGCTCAGGGCCGTGAGCGCGGCATCGAGCCAGGGCAGTACGGCGTCGGTGTAGCGGGCCATGACGGCGCCCAGCGCCACCGCGCCAATCACGGAAAGACCCAGCGGCAGCCAGATTTCGGCAGGAGCTGCGGAACGCACCGCCGGCTGCGGACCATCCTGCGCCAGGCGGCGCCATTGCCACCAGCCGTAAATCTCGAGAGCCGCGTAAACGAATTGCAGCACCGCATCCGAATACAGCTTTGCGCCGATGAAGATCCAACCGTAGACCAAGACGGACGCCAGCCCGACGGGCCAGCACAGCGGATTGCGGGCCGTGGTGAGCCAGACGGCGGCGATGCTCAGGGCGATGGCGATGGCCTCGATCGGCGCGATGGTCATCAAAGCCCAGCTCCGGCCCCCACGGCCGCAGCGGCCGCGCACGCCCGGACGTCTTCCACATATGCCTGCCCCTGTGGTCCCGCGAACCACGCGATATGCCCCAGCAGGAACTTCGGGTACGCAAGCGCGGCGTTGACGTCATTGCCGAGCACGCCGTGGAAGTAGTCGACTTCGGAGAGCGCGTACTCCACGTGGGCCAGGGACAGCAGCAGCGGCAATGCCTGGCATTCGGCTATCGAGAGCGGACGCACGTCGCGATATCCGGCGATCAGCGCGCGTGCCAGCGCTGCACGGCCCAGATCGGCGCCCGGCTCCAGCCAGGCCACCGTGTTGCGCTCCAGGGCTGTCGCCAGGTCGGCCACGGCCCAGCCTAGGTTGCACAGGCCAAAATCGATCGCCGCGACGACCTGGCGGGAGGGGCCATTGTCCGACCAGAAAAGATTGGAAGCATGCCAGTCGTTGTGCACCCACAGCGGTTGGAGGGCGGGCAGCAAGGC
>Ga0209698_10000565_pt1 | contig 42441 bp, 35 predicted proteins | sample LitLauG_LLR_2012_FD_187203 | JGI IMG/M metagenome (GOLD analysis project Ga0209698, IMG submission 187203) | Freshwater sediment microbial communities from Pennsylvania, USA - Little Laurel Run_MetaG_LLR_2012 (SPAdes) (version 2) | ecosystem: Environmental > Aquatic > Freshwater > Creek >... | reverse complement strand
CTCGGCGGCGCGCATGATCGACTTCATGGAATCGGCCATCCTCGATGCGCGCGCCATGGGCCACGAATCGATGCTCATCTCCGGCGAGATGACCTGGTACCTGAGCGGTGCCGAGGGCATCGCCGAGATGATCCCGTACGAAGCCGGGCTCAATGAGCTGTTGCGGCGCTATCCGAACGTGACCATCGTCTGCCACTACGACATGGCGCGCCTGCCCGGCAGCGTCAGCCTCGGTGCGATCTGCGCCCACACCCACGTGCAGTTGCCCGACCGCATCGCGCCGGGGTTCTACCGCGACCAGGCGCCGGCGCCGGTCTGACCCGCCCGCGCGCGGGCGTGGGCAACTCCGACCAACTTCGGAGAGCAGGCTTGATGTTACGATCCGCCGCTCTTGCGCATCGTCGGCGTCGCGCCCATGACCGAGGTACCTTCGCCAGTTCGTCCGCCTCCGCCGCGAGCCGCAACCCGGCGCGCTGGCCTGCGCCGGCTGATCGCGGCGCTGCTGCTGCCGCTGCTGCTGCCACTGCTGCCCGCGGCAGCGCGCGCCGCACCGCTGGAGAAAGTGCGCACCTACACGCAGACCAACTATCCGGGCTTCATCCAGTTCGCGGCGCGCGATCTCGGCCTGTTCGCCAAGTACGGCATCGATCCGGACCTGCACTTCTTCCCGAGCGGCGCGCCGATCGTCCAGGCCGCCGCGGCCAACGAGTGGGACGTCGCCTTCCTCGGCGCGCCGCCGGCCGTGATCGGCGCCACATCGCTGGGCATGGTCACCATCGGCGTCATCTACGACGAGTCGGTGCAGCACAAGCTGATCGGGCGGCCCGAATTCGTCGCCGCGGTGCAGGCCCGGCCCGAGCGGCTCAAGGGCGCCCGGATCTTCGTCACCACGCTGTCGACCGGGCACTACGTGACCGAGGCCTGCCTGCGCAAGTTCGGCCTCGGGCCCGGCGACGTCTCGATCATTCCGAGCGAGCAGTCGGCGACCCTGGCCGCGTTCGGCGCCGGCCAGGGCGATCTCGCCCAGGCCTGGCCGCCCTTCACCTCGGCGCTGCTCGAGCGGGGCAATCGCGTGCTGTGCGACGGTCAGCAGGCCGGCATCGAGATCGCCACGGTATGGGTCGCCAGCAAGGCCTTTGCCGCGCGCCGGCCCGACCTGGTCGTGCGCTGGCTCAAGGCCAATGGCGAGGCGATCGCCTGGATCCGCCAGGATGCGGCGCGCACCACCGCGATGTACCGGCGCTTCATGAGCTCGGTCGGCCAGAGCGCCAGCGACGCCACGCTGCGCGACGTGGTCGAGTTCGTCATGGGCGCCAACACGCTCGACAAGCAGATCGGCTTCATGACCGCCAAGGGATCCGGGACACCGTACATCCTGCGCATGTACGACGGCATCGCGCGATTCTTCCTGCGCAACGGCCGGCTGCGCGAGCTGCCGGACCTGCGGCCGTACGTTGATGCCTCGTTCCTCGCGCGCGCCGTGCAGCCCTAGAGCCGGCCTGCGCCCATGAACGGCCACGACGACCGCCCGGCGGCCGCCGATGCGTCGGCCGCCGGCGCGCCGCAGATCGGCCTGCGCTTCGAGGACATCTCGGTGCGCTACCGCGGCCATCGCGGCGCCGCCGACCTGCTGGCGCTCGATCGCATCTCGCTGGCCGTCGGCACCGGCGAATTCCTGGTCATCGTCGGTCCGTCAGGGTGCGGCAAGAGCACCTTGCTGGCGATCGCCGGCGGCCTCGACGCGCCCAGCACCGGCCGCGTGCTGCTCGACGGCGCGCCGGTCGACCGGCCCGGCCCGGACAAGGCCATCGTGTTCCAGAACTTCTCGCTCTTTCCCTGGAAGACCGTGGTCGAGAACATCGCCTTCGGCCTGCAATTGAACGGCGTCGCCGCCGATGAGCGCCGCCGCCGCATCGAGTATTACCTGCCGATCATCGGCCTGCAGGGCTTCGAGCGCCACTACCCGCGCCAGCTGTCGGGCGGCATGCAGCAGCGCGTCGCGATCGCGCGCAGCCTGGTGCTGCGGCCGCGCCTGCTGCTGATGGACGAGCCCTTTGCCGCGCTCGATGCGCAGAGCCGTACCGTGATGCAGGAAGAGCTGGTGCGGGTCTGGTCGGAGCACAAGCCGACGGTCGTGTTCGTCACCCACAGCGTCGAGGAGGCGGTGTTCCTCGCCGACCGTATCGCCGTCATGACGCGCCGGCCGGGCCGCATCAAGGAGCTGATCGACGTGCGCGGCGCGGCGGGCGCGCGCCACTGGCGCGCCGAGCCGCTCGACCAGGTCATGCGCCGGGCCGATTTCCAGGATCTGCGGGCCCGCGTGTGGGACCTGATCCGCGACGAAATCGTGCTCGACGAGTAGCGCCGCGCATGCGCCATCGCTCGTTCGCGCTCGGTGCGCTGGCCATCCTCGGGGCGCTGGGCGCGTGGTGGTCGGTGACCGCGGCCGGCGTGGTCAGCCCGTTCATCCTGCCGCCGCCCGGCGAGGTCATCGAGGCGGCGCGCCGCCTGAGCGAAGGCTACCTGGGCGGGTCGCTGCTGACCCACCTGATGGCCAGCCTGACCGTGGTGCTGAGCGGCTATGCGGCCGCGGTGCTGATCGGCGTGCCGCTGGGCATCCTGATGGCCTGGTTCCGGCCCGCCGCCCTGCTGCTCGAACCGTTGGTCAGCCTGCTGCGGCCGATCCCGCCGCCGGCCTGGATCCCGCTGGCCATCCTGTGGTTCGGCATCGGCCTGCCGGGCAAGACTTTCGTCGTCTTCATCTCGGCGGTCACGCCGTGCCTGGTCAACGCCTTCGTGGCGATCCGCGAAGTCCCGGCGGGGCAGATCCGCGCCGCGCGCTCGTTGGGCGCGGGCCGCCTGGCGCTGCTGTTTCGCGTCGCCATCCCGTCGGGGCTGCCGACGATCGCCGGCGGCATGCGCATCGCCCTGGGCACCGCCTGGGCCACCGTGGTTGCGGCCGAGCTGGTCGTGGCCACCGCCGGCTTCGGCTTCGTCATCATGAACGGCTATCGCAATTTCGAGTCCTCGGTCATGGCGGTCGGCATGATCGCCGTCGCGACGATGGGCTTCCTGATGAACCTGCTGTTCCTCGCGCTCGAGCGGCGCGTCATCGACTGGACCGACCGTGATTGACGGCGCCGCACCGGGCACCGCGGTCGGCGCCGCCGCGCACCGCGCCGGCTGGCGCTGGTCGCTGCTCGGCGTGGTGGCCTGGATCGGCGCCTGGTGGGCCATGGTGGTGTTGCTGCGCATCTCGCCCGACTTCCTGCCGACGCCGGGGCAGGTGGCGCGCAAGCTCGTCTGGCTGACGCAAAACGAGGTCGGCGGCGGCACGCTCGCGGTGCATGTGGGCTGGAGCGTCCTGCGCTTTGCCTGCGGCTTCGCGGTGGCGGCCCTGGTCGGCGTGCCGCTGGGCCTGCTCATGGGCCAGGTGCGCTGGGTACGCGAGCTCGTCAACCCGCTGTTCGACCTGCTGCGCAACGTGCCACCGATCGCCTGGGCGCCGTTCGCCCTGCTCTGGTTCGGTGCAAGCTTCGGCTCGCAGGTCTTCGTCATCTTCACGTCGTCCTTTGCGCCGATGCTGATCAACGCCTACCAGGGGCTGCGCGGCATGGATCCGGGCTACGTGCGCGCCGCCCGCATGCTGGGCGCCGGGCCGACGGCGATCCTGTTTCGCGTCGGCCTGCCGGCGGCGCTGCCACTGGTGGCAGCCGGACTGCGCATCGGCGTGGCCAACGGCTGGCTGGCCCTGGTCGGCGCCGAGATCATCGCCGGGCCTGGCGCGCTCACCGGCCTGGGCTACCTGATCCTGGTCGGCCAGGAGAACCTGCAGGCCGACTTGACCATCGGCGCCATGGCGGTCATCGGCGTACTCGGGGCCGGCTTCGACGTCGCGGTGCGGGTCATCGAACGGCGCGCCGCGCGCTATCGCTGAGCGTCGCACCGCCACGCCGCCGGGCGCACCCGTGCCGCGGGGCATGCCGGCGCGTCGCGCAGCGGGGCGCAGCGGGGCGCAAAATATACAATCGGGGCCGGGTCGTGCGCCGCGACGCGTTCCGGATCCGCCGTGCTCCGGTTCGCGTCGGCCGGCGCTCGCCGCGGCCCGGACAACATTTGCTGATGGCGCGGGCCGTCAGGCGGGCTTGACTAAAGGTATCCGATGGCCCTGGAACTGCCGTCCGTCGCGGTCTGCTGCATCGACACGCGCTTCCCCGAACTCGCCGAGTACTCGCTGCACCAGTCGATCGAGGCGGCGGGCATTCGATTCGGCGCGGCCTACCTGTTCACCTCGGCGGCGCACGTCGGCTTTCGGCGGCGCTACGACTTCGCGCTGCGCATCGTCGAGATTCCCGATCTGCGCTCCAAGCTGGCCTACTCGCAGTTCGTGATCCGCGACCTGCCGGCGCTGGTCCGCGAAGAGTACGTCCTGGTGACGCAATGGGACAGCTATGCGCTCGATGCCGCCGCGTGGCGCCCCGAGTTCCTCGACGTCGACTACATCGGCGCGCCCTGGCCCTGGTTGCCCGAACCGCGGGTCGGCAACGGCGGCTTCAGCCTGCGCTCGCGCCGCCTGCTCGAGGCGGCGCGCGATTGCATCCGCACGATCGACGACAACGAAGACCTGCTGATCTGCCGCCGCCACCGTCGCGAGCTCGAGACGCGCCATGGCGTGCGCTTCGCCGACGAGACCGCGGCCGCCCGCTTCGCATTCGAGCGCGCGGTCCCGAGCGGCGCGAACTTCGGTTTTCATGGCCTCTTCAATTTCGACAAGGTCATGGCGCCCGGCCCCCTGCAGGCCTACGTCGAGGCCTTGCCCGGCGCGCTGGCGCTCAGCGTGGAAGGCGCGGAGCTGGCCGCCCAGCTGTACAACGCGGGCCGCCGTGAGCTGGGCCGGACCCTGGTGCGCAAGCGGCTGCAAACCGATGCCGCGGACCCGCCCGGCCGCGCCTTGGCGGCGCAGATGTGGACCGTGGCGGAACCCTGCTGGTGCGATTCGGGCCGGCCGACCGGCGCCTGCCATCCGCCGCCACCGCCGCCGCTGGCGCCCGCGCCCGCCGGCCAGGTCCCGGCGCAGGACGCATTCGACGCAGACCTGTTGCGCCTGATCCCACCCGATCTGGCACGGGTCGTCGAGGTCGGCGGTGGCAGCAGCGCGCTGGCCCAGGCCTACCGCCAGGCCAACCCGGGCACCGAATACATCGCCATCGACGCCGAGGCCGGCGCGGCCGCCGACCGGGCTGCGCGCTACTCGCGCGTCCTGAACGACGACATCGAGCGTCTGCCCGACGACGCGTGGCGCGCGCTCGGCGCGGTCGACTGCTGGGTGTTCGCCGGCTCGCTCGAACGGCTGGCCGATCCCTGGAACGTGCTGCGCCGGGTGCGCGCGACCTTGCGTCCCGGGGCCTGCGTCGTGGCCTGCGTGCCCAATGCCCAGCACTGGGGCGTCCAGACCCGGCTGCTCAGCGGCGCCCTCTGGTACGAGGAGCCCGGACTCGTGCAGCGCGATCACCTGCGGCTGCACACCCGCACCACCCTGGTCAGGATGTTCGAGGCCTGCGGCCTGCGCATCCAAACCGGCATCACGCGCACGCGGCCGATGGAGCACCATGAGCGCGTGCTGGGCGCGCTGCGCGCCTACGCCGCGGCATTGGGCCTCGACGCCGAGCAGTGCGTGCGCGATGCCGCGGTGTGGCAGTACCTCGTCCTGGCCACCGCGGCGTAAGCGGCGCGCCACTGCCGATCGCGCCGTCGCCCTGCAGGCCCGCATGACCGGATCGCAGATCATCGTCCTGGCCACGCCGGTGTTTTTCGGCCTCATCGGCATCGAGTGGCTGGTCGGGCGGATCCGCGGCCGCAATACCTATCGGCTGAACGATGCGCTCAACAGCATCGGCCTGGGCGTGCTCAGCCAGGTGGTCGGCTTGTTCACCAGGCTGGCCATGCTGGGTGTCTACACCGTGGTCTACGAGCGCCTGGCGCCACGCCACCTGCCGGCCGACGCGCCGTGGGTCTGGGCCGCGGCGCTGCTGGCCTACGACTTCTGCTACTACTGGCTGCACCGCCTGGGCCACACCGTGGCGCTGCTTTGGGCGGCGCACGTCGTGCATCATCAGAGCGAGGATTACAACCTGTCGACGGCACTGCGCCAGACCGGCAGCGGCTGGCTGCTGGGCTGGCTGTTCTACCTGCCGCTGGCCCTCGCCGGCGTGCCGCCGCTCGTCTTCGTCGGCGTCGGCCTGATCGATCTGCTGTACCAGTTCTGGGTCCACACGCAGCAAATCGGCCGGCTGGGCAGGTTCGACCGCTGGTTCTGCTCGCCGAGCAACCATCGCGTCCATCACGCCGTGAACGACCGCTACCTGGATCGCAACTTCGGCGGCATCCTGATCGTTTGGGATCGCCTGTTCGGCACCTTCGTCGAGGAACACGACGCCGAGCCTTGCGTTTACGGCAGCCGCGCGGCGTTGCGCAGCTGGGATCCCTTGCGCGCCAACCTGCAGGTCTACGCGAGCCTCTGGCGCGCCGCGCGACAGGCCCGGGCCTGGCCCGACAAGCTGCGCGTCTGGCTGGGCCCGCCGGGCTGGCGCCCGCCCGACGTGGCGGCGCGCGGGCCGCAGCCGGGCTTCGATCCGGCTCAGGTGCAGCGCTTCGATCCGCCGATGCGTGCGCCGGGCGCCGCGCTCGCGCTGTTCGCGCTGCTGCTGGTCATGACGACCTACCTGCTCTGGTTCGAGCACGAGTTGAACGATTTCGCCCGCCTGGGCCTGGGCGGCGCCGTGGTGCTCGGGCTTTGGCTGGTCGGCCGGCTCAGCCAGGAACCGGCGGCGTCGGCGCCGCCCGCTGCGGGCGGGCACTGGCCTTGAACAACCCGCAGCGCCTCGTGCTGCCGCCCGAGGTCGATCCGGCGATCGAGGTCTGGGAGATCACCCTCGAGCTCGCGCAGCCGATTCCGGTGCGGGCCTGGGCCGACCTCGATCAAGGCGAGCAGCAGCTTGCACTGGCCCTGCGCCGGCCCGCCGACCGGGTGCGGCGGGTGGCGACGCGCAGCGCCCTGCGGCGCCTGCTCGCAGCTCGTCTGGGATGCGCGGCGGGCCAGCTGCGTTTTCGCGCCGGGCCCCACGGCAAACCGCAGCTGGACCATGCCTGCCGCCTGCCCTTCAATGTTTCGCACTCCGGAACTCACGCGCTCATTGCGCTGGGCCCGATCGGGCACGGCGCCGAACTGGGCGTCGATATCGAGCAGATCGGCCGGCAGCCGCCCGAGGCCGGCGTGCTCGACCGGGTCCTCAGCGAAGCCGAGCGCGCCTGGGTGGCCGAAGAGCCGGCGGCGTTCTACCGCATCTGGACCGCCAAGGAAGCGCTGCTCAAGGCGCATGGAACGGGAATGCGACTCGCGCCCGACCTGCTGTGCCTGGCGCGCGACGCGGCGGACGCCTTGCACCTTTGCGGGGCACCGGCCGAAATCGCCGGCCGGCCAAATCATGTGCAAACGCTTGCCGCGCCTTCGGGCTACGCCGCCGCGCTGGCCTGGATCGAATGCTGAGCCGCGCGGCGGCACGCGGCGTCCGCCCGGTGAGCCGAATTCGACCTGCATTGCGGGTCAAATCCCTTTTATCCGGGGCGGGTAACAGGCATAATTAGGGGATGGTCAGCGAGCGGTTCTTCGTACGGGTGCCGGGCGTGTCGATGCCATCCGGGCGGCCTCGAGCGGCAAGCGGCCAGGGCCCCATGACCCTTGGATTCGCCCCTGGGCGGCTGCCCGGCCCCGGCCTCAGGCGGCCCGCGCCATGAATGACCTCCCGGCCCATCTGGATCGGCGCAATGGCCGCGGCGCGCCGCCCGTCGGACCGCGGCGCCGCCAGGCCGATGCATCCCATCCGCTCGCCGAACCGGACGCCGCCGAACCGCTGCTCGCCGTTGCCGGCGACACGCTGGTGCAGCGGCTGCGCGGGCAGGCCCAGCGCCATCCGACCCGGACCATCTTCCGCTTCCTCGGCGACGAGGACGGCGACGAACGCTGCGTCGACTATGCCGAACTCGATCGGCGGGCGCGCGTCGTCGGTGCGCAATTGCAGGCCGCCGGAGCGGCCGGCGCGCGCGCCCTGATCCTGCACGTACCAGGGTTCGATTACGTCGCGGCCCTGCTGGGCTGCTTTTACGCCGGCGTGGTCGCCGTCCCCGCCTACCCGCCGCGCAATCGCGGGCTCGATCGGCTGCGGGCCATCGTCGAAGACGCCGGCGTGCGCTTTGTCCTGGCCGGCGGCCCGGCCATCGAACGGCTCGCCGGCCGCCTGGCGCGCGAGGCGCCGCTCGCCGACCTGCAATGGCTGGCCACCGACCAGGCCGATGCCGCCGGTGCCGAGCGCTGGCAGCCGCCGACGCTTGAGCCGGCGTCGGTCGCCCTGCTGCAATACACCTCGGGCTCAACCAGCCTGCCCAAGGGCGTGTGCCTGACCCACGGCAATTTTCTCGACAACATCGACGCGCTGGCCCGCCTGGGCAGCACCGCCGGCGAAGATCGCATCGTCTCCTGGCTGCCGCCGTTCCATGACATGGGCCTGGTTTGCGGCGTCCTTATGCCGGCCTGCACCGGGATCGAGAGCACGCTGATGTCGCCGGCCGCGTTCCTGCGCCGGCCGATGCGCTGGCTGGCGGCCATCGCCCGCCATGGCGGCACGATCAGTGGCGGACCGAATTTCGCCTTCGAGCTGTGCGTGCGGCGCCAGCCCGATCCGGAGCAACTGGCCGCGCTCGACCTGAGCGCCTGGCGTGTCGCGTTCTGCGGCGCCGAACGGGTGCGCGCCGACACCATGGCGCGTTTTGCCGCCGCCTTCGCGCCGGCCGGCTTTCGCCGCGAGGCCCTGACGCCCTGTTACGGCCTGGCCGAGGCCACGGTCGCGGTCACGTTCGGCGCGCTGGGCCGGGGCACGCGCGAGCTGGCGCTCGACGAGCGCGCGCTCGGCCAGGGCCGGGTCGCCCCGGCCACGTCCGACGGTCCGGCCCAGACCCTGGTCGGTTGCGGCCGTCCGCTGGGCGGCTGCGAGCTGCTGATCGTCGATCCGCAGACCCGCTGCCGGCAGCCGGACGACCGCATCGGCGAGATCTGGGTGCGCAGTCCCAGTGTCGGCGCCGGCTACTGGACCTCGCGCGAACCGGCCGGCGCGCTCGGCGCGGCGGCCGCCGAGCGCGTCCGCCTCGACACGGCGGTGTTCCATGCCCGCGTCGAGGGCGATCGCGATGCCGCGGCGCGCGAATACCTGCGCACCGGCGACCTGGGCTTCCTGCGGGGCGGCGAACTGTTCGTCGCCGGACGCCTCAAGGACCTCATCGTGCTGCGCGGCGTCAACATCTTTCCCGAGGATATCGAGGCCACCGTGCTGGCCTGCGACGCCCGCCTGGAGGTCGGCCGCGGCGCCGCCTTCGCCGTCGAGCTGGCGGGCGAGGAGCGGCTGGTCGTGGTGCAGGAGCTCGACGCGCCGCGGGCCGATCGCGCCGACGCCATCGCCGTGGCCATCCGCGAGGCGATCGCCGATGCGCACGAGATCGCGGTGCATGATGTGGTCCTGGTTGCGCGCGGTGCCGTGCCGCTGACCTCGAGCGGCAAGGTGCAGCGCGGCGTGTGCCGCGAGCGCTACGGCGCCGGCCAGCTGCCGGTGCTGGGGCGTGCCGGCGCGGCGCCGGATGCAGCGCGCGCCGCGCCCGAAGAGTTGGTCGCGCGGGTCGGCTCCCTGATGGCCGATCTGCTGGGCATGCGCGGCGTCGGGCCCGATGATGATTTCTTCTGGCTGGGCGGCCATTCCCTGCTGGCGACCCAGCTCGTGTCGCGCTTGCACCGGGCATTCGACGTCGACCTGCCGCTGCGCGTGGTGTTCGAGGCCCCGACCGCGGCGCGCCTGGCGGCGCGCATCGCGGCGACGCCGGTCCTGGCGCGCCAGGTGCCGATCGCGCGGGTCGATCGCGACCGGCCGCTCGTGCTGTCGTTCTCGCAGGAGCGCATGTGGCTGCTGCATCACCTCGATCCGGCGAGCGCGGCCTATAACGTCGCCGGCGGCGTGATCCTTGAAGGGTCGCTCGATCCGGCCGCCTTGCACCGTGCGCTCGACGAGGTCGTGCAGCGCCACGAAGTGCTGCGGACGAACTATCCCTCGGTCGATGGCCAGCCGCAGGTGCGGATTGCGGCCCGCCGCGAGCTGGCCTTGCCGCAGATCGACGTCTCGGGGGCGCCGGCGCCGGACGACGAAGCCATGGGCCGGGCGGCCGCGCTGGCCCGCCAGCCGTTCGACATCGCGGTGGATCCGCTGCTGCGCGTGGCCCTGTATCGCATCGGCCCGCAGAGCCACCTGCTGGCGGCCTGCATGCACCATCTGGTGACCGACGCCTGGTCGGTGGGCCTGCTGGTCGACGACCTGCTGCGCTGCTATGACGGGTTCGCCGCCGGGCGCACCCCTCCGTGCCTCGACCCGGCCGCCGCGGCGATCTCGTACGTCGACTACGCCGCATGGCAGCGGCGAACACTGACCGACGCAGCATTGGCCGGCCAGCTTGAATACTGGAAGCGCCAGCTCGACGGCGCGCGGGCGCTCGAGCTGCCCAGCGACCGGCCGCGCTCGGCGCGGCGCAGCGGCGCGGGGGCGTTCCAGCCCTTGCACCTGCCGGAACAGCTGGTCAACGGCCTGACCGCCTTCGGGGTGGCGCAGGGCACCACCTTGTTCATGGTCCTGCTGGCCGGTTTCGAGGTGCTGCTGCATCGCTATACCGGATCGGCCGATCTCGTCGTGGGCATACCGGTGGCCAACCGCAACCGGCTCGAATCCGAAACGCTGATGGGCTCGCTGGTCAATACGCTCGCCCTGCGGCTGCGGCTGGGCGCGGCCGGCGCCGAGCCGGGCTTTCGCAGCGTGCTGGGCCAGGTTCGCGAGCTGGCCCTCGACGCCTATGCGCACCAGGATCTGCCGTTCGAGCGGCTGGTTTCGGCCCTGCCGGTCGAGCGCCGCCCCGGCGAATCACCGATCGTCAGCGTGCTGTTCGACTACCAGAACGCCCCGGTGCCGGGCCGCAGCGAAGGGCCGCTGCGCGTGCGCCCGGTGGTGCTGTCGCGCGGCGCGGCGCAGTTCGACCTGAGCCTGTTGGTCTTCGATGCCGAGCTCGGGCGTTCCGCAGGATTCGAGTACAGCACCGAGCTGTTCGACGCCGACTCGATGCGCCGCATGGCCGGGCATTTTCTCGCGGTGCTCGAGACCGTCCTGCTCGATCCCGACATGCCGATCTCGCGCATTCCGCTGGTCGACGGTGCCGAGCGGGCGGCCTTGCTCGCGCTGGCCGCACCGGACCGCACCGTGCGGCCGCCGCCGCAGCCGCTGCTCCGGGCCTTCGCGCAGAGCGTCGCCGCGACGCCGCAGGCGCCGGCACTGGTCGACGAGCGGGGTGTGCTGAGCTATGCCGCGCTCGATGACGAGGTCGCTGCGCTGGCCGCGCGCCTGGACGCACTGGGCGTGGCGCCGGGCACGCGGGTCGCCGTGTGCCTGGAGCGCGACCGGCGCCTGGTTGCCGCGCTGCTCGCCGTGCTGCGCCTGGGTGCGGCCTATGTGCCGCTCGATCCGCGCCATCCGGCCGGGCGCTTGGCCCACGTGCTGCAGGACGCGGCACCGGGCGTTCTCATCACCACGCGTGCCGGGTTCGAGCAACTGGCGGCCGGGGTGGTGGCCGGGACAACGGCTGGGTCAGCGGCCGGGTCGGCGACCGCGGCGGCGAGCGCGGTGGCGGATGCAGTGGCGGACGCGGCGGCGGACGCGACCGCCTTGCCGCCGGTGCCGCTCTTCATCGAGGAGCCGCCAGGCCGGCTCGCGTCGCCCGTGCGCAACGACACGCTACTGCCGGGCCATGCTCCAGCCTATGTGCTCTACACCTCCGGCTCGGCCGGCCGGCCCAAGGGCGTCGAGATCTCGCGCACCGCCCTGGACAACTTCCTGCGTTCGATGCGCCGCGAGCCGGGCCTGGGCGCGACCGACCGGGTCCTTGCGGTCACCACGATCGCGTTTGACATCGCCGGCCTGGAGCTTTGGCTGCCGCTCGTCTGCGGCGCCTGCGTGCGGCTCGCGCCGGCCGAGGTCGCGACCGACGGGCCGGCGCTGCTGCGCCTGATGCGCGCCTGGCAGCCGACGCTGATGCAGGCGACGCCCGCCACCTGGAAGCTGCTGCTCGAGGCCGGCTGGGACGGCGATCCGCAGCTCACCGTCCTGTGCGGCGGCGAGGCCTTTCCCGCCGACCTCGCGCAGGCCCTGGTCGAGCGCTGCGCCGCGGTCTGGAACATGTACGGCCCGACTGAGACCACGATCTGGTCGACGCTTTATCGCGTGCGCGGCCGCGAGGCGCGCGTGCCGATCGGCAAGCCGATCGACGCCACGCAGGTCTACGTGCTCGACCGCCACGGCGCCCTGCAGCCGCAAGGCGTCGCGGGCGAGCTCTACATCGGCGGCGCGGGCGTGGCCGAAGGCTACTTTCGCCGGCCGGACCTGACCGCCGAACGCTTCGTCGCCGACCCGTATTCCCGGACGCCGGGCGGCCGCATGTATCGCACCGGCGACGCCGGTCGCCTGCGCGCCGACGGGCAGCTCGAATGCCTGGCGCGGCTCGATGACCAGATCAAGCTGCGCGGCTACCGCATCGAGCCCGGCGAGATCGAGGCCGTGCTCAAGGATGCGGCGCACGTGGCCGAAGCGGTGGTCCAGGCGATTCCCGGCCCCTCGGGCGAACCGCGCCTCGTGGCCTACGTCGTTCCGGTCTGTGCGTCGGCCGTCCCGGGCAGCGCGCAATTGCTCGAACGGCTGCAGCGGCACCTGCCGTCCTACATGATCCCGTCGGCCTTTGTCGCGCTGGCCGAATTGCCCCGTACACCCAACGGCAAGATCGACCGGCGGCGCCTGCCCGCGCCGCTGCTCGAGCGCGACCAGACGCCGCGCACGTTGATCGCGCCGCGCGACGACCTCGAGGCGGCACTGCTGCGGATCTGGGAATCGGTGCTGGGCACCTCGAACATCGGCATGCGCGACAGCTTCTTCGAGCTGGGCGGCCATTCCCTGCTGGCGGTGCGCATCTTCGCCCGCATCGAGAAGCAGCTCGGCGTCGAGCTGCCGCTGGCCACCTTGTTCGAGCGGCCGACCATCGAATATTTGGCCGAGCGGCTGCGCGCGGGCGAGGCGCCGGGCGTGCCCGCCGCACCGGCCGCGCCCGGCGCGACACCGTTGCCGGCCGCTGTGGCCGGCGGGCCGGCGCGGCCCGCGGCGCAACCGTGCGCGCCGCCGCTTGCGCAACCGTTCGAATTCCTGCTGCCGATACAGGCCGCCGGCACGCGCCCGCCGCTGTTCTGCGTGCACGGCGCGGGCGGCCATGTCTTCAATTTCGCCGCGTTGGCCCGATGTCTCGGGAGTGACCAGCCGCTGTTCGGTTTCCAGGCGCGCGGCACCGATGGCCAAGCCACGCCGATGGCGGCGATTGCCACGATGGCCGAAGCCTATGTCGCCGAGATGCGCCGCCAGCAGCCGCAGGGTCCCTATTATCTGGGCGGCTACTGCGGCGGCGGCGTCATCGCGTTCGAGATGGCGCAGCAGCTGCGGGCCGCCGGCCAGCCGGTCGCCCTCCTTGCGCTGATCGACTGCTACCGGCCCGGCGTGCAAACGCCGACGCCGCGCTGGCAGCGCTGGGGGCAGGGCGTGCGCAAGGAGGGCGTGTCCTATCTGCTGCGCAAGGCCGGGGTCTGGTACCGGCGCAACCGCGATCTACTGCGCCAGCAGCTGCGCGTCACGGCCTGCCGCGCGGCCGGCCGCACGGTGCCGTTCGAGCTGCGCGACTTCTGGCTGACCCGGTCGTTCGAGCTTGCCGCCCACCGATTCGTGCCGATGGTCTATCCTGGGCGCATGATCATCCTGCGTGCCACGGAGGTCGACCCGGAACTCCTCGGGGTCGGCGCGGATCTGGGCTGGACCGGCTATGCGGCCGGCGGCATCGCGTCGTTCGACGTGCCCGGTGACCATTATTCGCTGCTGCAGGAACCCAATATCCGCGTGCTTGGCGCGGCGCTCAAGGACTGTCTGGTCACTGCCGAACGGACGGCCGGGCGCGACCTCGGCACATGAGTCCGGGTTTGCCGGAGACCGCGGCGGCGCCGCCGTCCGTGGAAACTGCGGCGCCCGAGGGTGCCGGGCACGCGCAGCGCCTGGTCCTGCGCAACACCGCCTTTCTCGTGCTGGCCCAGCTGGTCGCGACACCGCTGTCGCTGCTGATCAATTTCGTCGCCGCGCGCAAGCTCGGTCCGGTCGATTTCGGCCGCATGTACCTGGCCCAGACCTATGGCGCGCTGGCCATCCTGTTCATCGAATGGGGCCAGACCGGGACCCTCACCGCGATGGTGGCGCGCCAGCGCGCGCGGGCCGGCGAATTGCTCGGCAGCGGCCTCGCGCTGCGCGCCGCGCAGCTGGTCGCGGTGCTGCCGGTGCTGTTCGGGGCGGCGTACGAGCTCGATTACGCGCCGGGGTTCCTGGGCGTGCTGGGTCTCGTGTTCGCGGCGCTGCTTTGCACGAGCGTCGCCAACGCCTGCCAGGACACCTTCCGCGGCTTCGAGCGCACGGACTTCGGTGCCAAGAGCTACGTCGCTGCGCAGCTGCTCATGGCGACGGTCGTCTTGCCCATCCTGCTGCTGGGCGGCAAGCTCGACGCCTTCCTGATCGGCCAGGCGGCCTGCGCCGCGATCGGCGCACTGGTCCTGCTGCGCTGCCTCAAGGCGATGGATGTGCCGCCGCTGCGGGCGAGCCGCGCGACCATGCTCGAGATGCACGCTGCGGGCACGACCTTTCTGGTCTTCAACCTCGTGCTCGCCCTGCAGCCGAACATCGACGCGGTCTTCCTTTCCAAGCTGGCCTCGGCCGATGCGGTGGGCTGGAGCGCCGCCGCGCGCCGCCTCATCGGCCTGCTGACCTTCCCGGCATCGGCGCTGATCGCGGCCCTGTATCCGACCTTGTGCCGGCTGTTCGTCGAGGATGTTCCGGTCTACGCCAGCACCGCGCGCGGCGCCCTGCGCCTGACCCTGCTTGCCGCGGTCCCGGTGGCGCTGGGCTGCGGCCTGTTCCCGCAGATCGGCGTGGCGCTGTTCGGCGTCGGCAACTACGGACCGGCGGCCGACAACCTGCGCATCATGGCGGGCTACCTTTTGCTGGTCTACCTCTCCATGCCGCTGGGCGCGAGCCTCGTGGCCGCCGGTCGCCAGCGCGCCTGGACCATCGTCCAGTTCGGCTGCGTCATCGTCAGCGCCGGCTTCGATCCGCTGCTCGTGCCCTGGTTCCAGCAGCACACCGGCAATGGCGGGCTCGGCGTCTGCGTCGCCAACGTCACCAGCGAAGTCCTGATGGTCGCCGGCGGCCTGTGGCTGCTGCCGCGCGGCGTGCTCGACCGCAAGCTCGGCCGCACCGCGCTGGTGGCACTATGCGGCGGCGGCGCGATGGCCGTGATCGCCGTGGCACTGGGCGCCTGGTCGCCGTACATCGTGGCGCCGCTGGCCGTGCTCGGGTACGCTAGCACCGTCTGGTTCCTGGGCGAGATCAACAAGTCCCAGCTGGTCGAGTTGCGCGGCATGCTGCGCCGCCGCCGGCCGGCCGCCGCGACCGCGGTCGATGCGGACAAGGAGGCGACATGAAACACATTGCGTGCGGTCGCGCCGGCCGCTTGTTCCTGGCCCTGCTGGTCTGGCTGACCGCGCCGGCGCGGGCCGACATGGCGCCGGAAGCGGCCGTTCCGGCCGCGCTGGCGGCGCCGGCCGGCCAGGTCCGCCTGCTGGTGGTCGCCGCCACCGGCGTGCAGGTCTATCGCTGCCAGCCGGGCAAGGACGATCCGGCGCACCTGCAATGGACCCTGGTCGCGCCGGAAGCCGATCTGTTCGACGAATCCGGCCACAAGGTCGGCCGTCATTACGCCGGCCCGACCTGGGAGCTGGACGATGGCAGCAAGATCGTCGGCGAGGTCTTGGCGCGCGACAAGGGGCCGGACGCCGAGGCGATACCCTGGCTGCTGTTGCGCGTCAAGGAGTCGGCGGCGGGCGGCCGCCTGGCCAAGGCGGCCAGCATCCAGCGCATCCAGACCCAGGGTGGCAAGGCGCCGGCGGGCCAATGCGAGCGCACGCGCGAGCCGGCCGAGTTGCGCGTGCCGTACAAGGCGGTCTATCGCTTCTTCGGTTAGCGTCGATGGATCGCGTGACGGGGCCCTGGACGATGCCCCGTCCGCCGTGTCGCACCCTTTCCGGGCCAATCGAATGTCGCGCACGCCGACCGAATCGACCGCCAATCGTGGCGCGCGGCTGCCCGCCCGAGGCCGACGCGCAGCGGCGCCGGCCACGCCGGTCGCCACCTTTCGCTTGCGCATCGCCGCGGGCGCATCCATCGCGATCGGCCCGGGCAAGATCGCCCTGCTCGAGGCCATCGCGCAGGCCGGCTCGCTGACCGCCGCGGCCAAGGCGCTCGACATGTCGTATCGGCGGGCATGGCTGTTGCTCGACGAGATCAACCGGGCGCTGTCGCAGCCTGCCGTGGAATCGACCAAAGGGGGAACCCATGGCGGCGGCAGCGCCCTGACCGGCACCGGCCGCGAGCTCATCGCCCTTTACCGGCGCATCGAGCAGACCGCGCATCGCGAATGCGCCGCCGACCTGCATCGCATCTTCGATCTGCTGAGCGTCGCGCCGCCGGATGGCGACGCCGGGTAAGTCGCCGCAAACCGCTCGGCGCCGCGGAGATCGATTGCCGCGAGCGATATCGGCCACCGCGCCGAAATCTTTAGGGTCGGGGTCGCAAGGAATCCGCGGCGAATCGGACCCATCAGGGCCGATGCGGCCGGGCGATCCACCGATATCGTGACCCGGTAGCTACGCCAATCGATCGATCGGAGGATGAACATGGGTCACATGCCCAGCCAAAGCCAGCTCGGCCGGCCTGCCAGCAGGCTGGTGTGCCGTACCAATCTCTGGTTCGAATGCGGGCCCAAGGAGATGCAGACCTGGGCGCTGAACCTGGCGCGCCACGGCGGCTTCGACCCCCACGCGCGCACCCTGCAGCCGCTGCGCCGGCTGGCCGAGCTCAATCGCGTCCAGTACGCACTCGATTCGATCGCCGCGGCATCCGAGGACGGCCTGTTCGACCGCAGCGATTTCCTGCCGCAGTGCTTCGCGACGCACGGCGAGTGGCGCGACTTCATCTGCCAGCTGCGCGAATTCGATTCCTACTGGGTCAACGAGCGCCACTTCTACGCCATGTTCCAGCTGATCGGCGAGGAGGGCGCGTGCACCAGCTATCCGCGCATCGCGCGCAGCCTCGATCGGATCTGGAGCGCGGCGCGCGGCGGCGAGGTCATCGAGTGGCCGTCGCGCGCGGCGGCGAGCCTGCTGCCCGAATCCGAGACCGGCGCCAGCCACCCCGCGCCGTTCTGAGCGGCGCGGCGCGCCGGTGCCGCGCGCCGCCCTGGCGGCGCGGCCCGGGCGATCGCTCGGCCGGCGCGGTTTGACCGGCAGCCGCCCAGCCGGCGCGGCTTGACCGGCCGCCAGGCAACCGGCGCCGCTTGAACGGCAGCCGCTCAGCCGGCGCGGCATACCCCCTGGAAATACACGTCGAGCATGTAGCCGACGATCGCCTCGTCGTCGAGCTTCTCGTACAGGCGCAGGTACTCGACCGCCGGGTCGCAGGTGCGGGCGTAGTAGCTGAACAGGATCACCGCATCGGGCAGATCGGCGCGCAGCGTGCCGTCCTTCTTGCCGGCCCGCACGACCTTCTCGAGCTGACCATTGAGCTTCAATACGCGCATCATGTAGCGCGTGTTGGCGGTCAGCGTCTCGCGGACCTGGGCGCTGGTCGAGGGCATGAGCGGCAGCCCGCCGGCCAGCCGGACGCGCAGCGCCCATTCGAGCAGGCTGCGCAGGCGCGCGACCGGCGCCAAGTCGGCGGGCAGCTGCTCGAAGTACGCCAGGGCGCCGTCGATCAGGCGCACCATCGCCTCGGCGACCAGATCGTCCTTGGACTTGAAATGCTTGTACAGGCTGGGCTTGGAGATGCCGACCGCGAGGGCGACATCGTCCATCGTCATCAGGTCGAAGCCCTTGGCGGCCAGCGTGTTGGCGGTGGCGTCGAGGATGGCATCCTCGCGCAGGCGGAAAGCCTGGTCCTTGAAGCGGATCTTGGGCAGGATACTCACGGGTATTATTATTAACGCTATGGTACATTTCTTTACGGGCCTGTGCCATCGTAGCACCGGCAGCTTGCGACGAGACGGGCGATGGGCCCGCGCAGGGGCATCCGGACAGGGCAGGGCGACGCCATGGGGCCGCAGTCGGGGGGGCAAAGAATCGCGGTCATCGGGGCCGGCATCGCCGGCCTGGCTGCCGCATGGCTGCTCGGGTCGCGCCACCGCGTCACCCTGTTCGAGGCGCAGGCCTATGCCGGCGGTCACACCCGGACGGTCGATGTCGAGCTCGAAGGCCGACGCCATCCGGTCGATACCGGTTTCCTGGTCTACAACGAGCGGACCTATCCCAACCTGATCGCCCTGTTCGCCGAACTGGGGGTGCCGACCCAGGACAGCGAGATGAGCCTCAGCGTGTCGATCGACGACGGGCGGCTCGAGTGGTCCGGCACCGATCTGGGCACGGTGTTCGCGCAGCGCGCCAACCTGGTGTCGCCGCGCTTCTGGGGCATGCTGCGCGACATCCTGCGATTCAATCGCAGCGGCCGCGCGGCGCTTGACGCACCCGCCACGGCGCAGGGCCTGCCGGCCGACCTCACATTGGCCCAGTGGCTCGAGCGCGGCGGCTACGGCACGGCCTTCCGCGACGACTACCTGCTGCCCATGGCCGGCGCGATCTGGTCCAGTTCGACGCGCGACATCCTCGAATTCCCGGCGACGTCCTTCCTGCGCTTTTGCCGCAACCACGGCCTGCTGCAGGTCTTCGACCGGCCGCAATGGCGCACCGTCACCGGTGGCGGCCGCGAATATGTCCGGCGCATCTGCGCCACGCTGGCCGACCTGCGCCTGCAGACGCCGGTGCAGGGCGTGCGGCGCGCAGCGGCGGGCGACCAGGTGCAGGTGCAGACGGCCGCGGGGACCGAAGTCTTCGATGCCGTGGTGCTGGCAACGCACGCCCCGGCCAGCCTGCGCCTGCTCGGCGACGCCGATGCGGCCGAGCAGCAGCTGCTGGGCGCGGTGCGCTACCAGTCGAACACCGCCGTGCTGCATACCGACGCGGCGCTGCTGCCGCACCGGCGCAAGGCCTGGTCGGCGTGGAACGTCTGCGCCGCGCGCGGCGGCGGCGGCGAGCGGCCGGTCTGCGTGAGCTATCTCATCAATCGCCTGCAGCGGCTGCCCTTCGAGCAGCCAGTCGTGGTCACGCTCAATCCCTGGCGCGAACCCGACCCGCGACGGGTGCTCGGGCGCTTCGAATACGAGCATCCCTTGCTCGACAGCGCGGCACTGGGCGCGCAGCAGCGCGTCGCCGGCCTGCAAGGGCGGCGGCGGACCTGGTTCGCCGGCGCCTGGACCGGCTACGGGTTTCACGAGGACGGCCTGCGCTCGGCGCTGCGCGTGGCCGCCGGCTTCGGCGTCCAGCCGGCCTGGGCCAGCCTCTGACATGGTCGCCGGCCTGCTCCTGTTCGGGCGCGTGGCGCACCAGCGGCTGCGGCCGGTCGGGCGGCGTTTCGCCTACCGGGTGGTGCAGGTGCGGGTCGACCTGGCGCGGCTGGCCGAGCTCGACGGCGCGCTGTTCGGCGTCGACCGACTGCGCCCGCTGTCGCTGCGCCGGCGCGACTACGGCCCGCGCGATGGCAGCGAATTGCTGCCCTGGATCCGCGCCGAATTGCGCGCCGCCGGGCTGCCCGCCGACGGCCAGGTCTGGCTGCAGACCTTTCCGCGCGTGCTGGGCATGATCTTCAACCCGGTGAGCTTCTGGCTCTGCCACGACGCGGCCGGCGCACTGCGCGCCGTGCTCGCCGAGGTCAATAACACCTTCGGCGAGCATCATTGCTACCTGCTCGCCCCGCCCGGCGGCGGCGCGATCGCCGCGGCCGATCGCCTGGTGTGCCGCAAGACGCTGCACGTGTCGCCGTTCTGTCGCGTCGAGGGGCGCTACGAATTCCGGCTGCGCACGACCGGCGAGCTGAGCTCGGTGGCGATCGACTACTTCGACGCGCAGGGCCTGCTGCTGCGCACGGCGGTCGGCGGGCGCCTGCTGCCGTGGTCGCGCGGCGGCCTGCTGCGCGCCCTGCTGCGCTATCCGATGCTGCCGCTGACGGTGGTCGGCGGCATCCACTGGCAGGCATTGCGCCTTTGGCTGAGCCGCGTCCGCTGGGTGCCCAAGCCGGCGCCGCCGCTGCAACCCTACACCCTGGCCGATCGCGAGGAGAGCGAAACGTGAACCGCACCTATTCCCTGGGCGTGGCGACAGGCGTCCCCGCCCGCGCTGCCCCGTTCCCGTCGGATAGCGCGCGCGACGGCGCGCGCGCGGCGGCGCACGCGGCGGCCGGGCCGCCGCTGGCCGGACGCATCTTCCTGGGCCTGCTCGAGCGCCTGCGCGTCGGCCAGCTGGCGCTGACCCTGCCGTCGGGCGAGCGCCGCACCTATGGCCACGCGGCCGAAGCGGCCGGCACGGTGCCGCGCACCGGCGACGGGCCGCCGTGCAGCGCCGAGCTCGTGCTGCACGACTGGCGCGCGTGTGCCCGGATCCTGCGCGCCGGGGACATCGGCTTTGGCGAGGCCCTGTACCGCGGCTGGATCGATTCTCCGGACCTGCCCGCGCTGCTGCGCCTGGTGCTGCGCAACGAGGACGCCGTCGCCACGACCATATGGGGCGGTCGGGTCTCGCGCCTGGCCAACCGGCTGCGCCACGCGCTGCGGCGCAATTCGCGGGCCCGCTCGCGTCAGAACATCCACGCGCACTACGACATCGGCAACGATTTCTACGGCCTGTGGCTCGACCCGAGCTGGACCTATTCGGCGGCGCTGTTCCGCGGCGATCCGACGCTGACACTCGAATCCGCGCAGCATGCCAAGTACCAGCGCGTCGTCGACAAGCTGGGCCTGGCACGCGGCATGCGGGTGCTGGAGATCGGCTGCGGCTGGGGCGGCTTTGCGCTGTATGCGGCGCAGCGCGGCATCGCGGTGCACGGCATCACCATCTCGCCCGCACAGCTCGAACTGGCGCAGCAGCGGGTCGCCGCGGCCGGCCTGCAGCACCTCGTGACCCTGGAACTGCGCGACTACCGCGACCTGACGGGGCGCTACGACGCCATCGTCTCGATCGAGATGTTCGAGGCCGTCGGCCAGGTCTACTGGCGGCGCTGGTTCGCCGCGGTGCATCGCCTGCTTGCACCCGGCGGCCGCGCACTGGTGCAGTCGATCACGATCGCCGAGACGCGCTTCGCCGGCTACCGGGCGAGCAGCGACTTCATCCGCCACTACATCTTTCCCGGCGGCATGCTGCCCACGCCCGGCCGCTTCATCGCCGGCGCGGCGCGCGTCGGCCTGGTGACGCGCGATGTGCTGGCCTTCGGGCGCGACTACGCCGAGACGCTGCGCCGCTGGCGCACGCGCTTCGACGCGGCGGCCCCGGCGGTCCTGGCCCTCGGCCTGGACGCGGCCTTCGTGCGCCTGTGGCGCTTGTACCTGGCCTACTGCGAGGCCGGATTCGAGGAGGGCCGGACCGATGTCGTGCAAGTCCTGTTGCAACGCGAGTAGCCTGCGCGCCGCCGGCGCATGGCGCGGCCTCGGGCTGGCGCTGGTCACCTTGCTGGCCGCCTGTTCCGGGCCGCAGGTCGAGCAATATGCCGCGCAGCGGCCCGCGCTGGACCTGCAGCGCTACTTCGCCGGGCACACCCAGGCCTGGGGCATGTTCCAGCAGCGCGGCGGCGAGGTCGTCAAGCGCTTCCACGTGCAGATCGACGGCAGCACCGCCGCGGACGAACTCGTGCTGCAGGAGAAGTTCCTGTACAGCGACGGTGCCCGCCAGCAGCGCACCTGGACCCTGCGCCGTACGGCCGACGGCCTCTGGCACGGCCGCGCGGCCGACGTGGTCGGCGAGTCGATCGGCGAGCTGGCCGGCAATGCCTTCCACATGCGCTACGTGCTGCAGGTGCCGATCGGCGATTCGACCTGGAACATGGACATGGACGACTGGATGTACTTGATCGACGAGCGCACCCTGGTCAACCGGACGCGCATGAGCAAGTTCGGCATCGAGCTGGGCCAGGTGACGCTGTTCTTTCGCCCCGGCGACGAGTGATCGGGGCGCCCGTGCTGCTCTCGCCGCTGAACCCGCGCCTGCGCGACTGGACCGGCCAGCGCGTCTGGCTCATCGGTGCCTCGAGCGGCATCGGCGCCGCATTGGCCCACGAGCTGCTGGGCCGCGGCGCGCGCGTCGCCTTGTCGGCGCGCAATCCGCAGGCCCTGCAGGCGGTCGCGGAGCGCCGCGACAATGCCCTGGTGCTGCCGATGGACGCGACCGAGGCCGCGGACTGGGAGGCCTCGCACGCCATGCTGCGCGCCCAGTGGGGCGGCGCCGACCTGGTGATCTTTTGCGCTGCGCAGTATGAGCCCGAGCGGGCCTGGGAAGTGCACGCCGATCAGGCCCGCCGCACGATCGAGGTCAATCTGGTGAGCGTGTACCGCGGCCTGGAGACCGTGCTGCCGGCGATGCTCGAGCGCCGGGCCGGCGGTCTCGCCATCGTTGCCAGCGTTGCCGGCTACCTGGGGCTGCCCAACGCCAGCGTCTACGGTCCGACCAAGGCCGCGCTGATCAACCTGGCCGAGCTGTTGTACGCCGACCTGCATCCGCGTGGCCTGGGCGTGTACTTGATCAATCCGGGTTTCGTGAAGACCCGCCTGACGGCGCGCAATGCCTTTCCTATGCCGGGGCTGCAGACCCCCGAGCAGGCCGCCCGCAAGATCCGCGAGGGTTTCGAGGCCGGGCGCTTCGAGATCGCCTTTCCGCGTCGCTTCACCGTGCCCTTGCGCCTGTTCGGCCTGCTGCCCTACCGCTGGCGCTTCTTCGTGCTGCAGCGGGCGCTCGGACTGTGACCGGACCGGCCGCGCCCGCCGCCAGGACCCTGCCCGGGCTCGCCGTGCGCCTGGAACAGCTCGCCGCCTGGTACGGCGCGCTGACGCCGCTCAGCCTGTCGCGCATCGGCGAGTTCTATTGCCGCGACGCGCGTTTCAAGGATCCGTTCAACGAGGTGGTCGGCGTCGAGCGCATCGAACGCATCTTCACGCACATGTTCGACACCACCGAGCAGCCGCGCTTCGTCGTGCGCGAGACCCTGGCCGGGACCGACCGCGCCTTCCTGATCTGGGACTTCGAATTCGGCCTGGGCGGCCGCCGATTCAGGGTGCACGGTGCCAGCCACCTGACATTCGACGATGCGGGCCGGATCCAGGAGCACCGCGACTACTGGGATCCGGCGGAAGAGCTCTGGCAGCACCTGCCCGTGATCGGCCCGCCGGTCCGCTGGTTGCGCCGTCGCATGGCAGCGCGCTGAGCCGGCGCGTCATCCAAGGCGCGACCGCGAATCACCGTCCGGTCGGCGCCGGCCGCAAAGGCAGGATCACGGTGAAGACGGTTCCGCAGCCGACCTGGCTGTCGGCCCGGATGCTCCCGCCATGCAACTCGACGATCCGCTTGACGATGGCGAGTCCCAGCCCGGCGCCCGAGGTGCGGCCCGTGCGGCCCCGTTCGTAGCGGTCGAAGATGCGCTCCAGCCGGTCGGGGGCGATTCCCTCGCCGGTGTCACGGACCTCGACGACAACCTGCTCGCCATCCTTGGCCAGCCGGATCGTGATCGTTCCGCCCTCCGGAGTGTGCTGCAACGCGTTGTACAGCAGATTGTCGATCAGGCGTTGCACGAGATTGATGTCGCCGACGAACTGAACCGCCTCGACACCTGGTTCGAGCAGGAAGCGGATCGTCCGACCGTCGGTCAGCGAATCGAATTCCTGCACGATGTCCTGGATCAATTCGGCCAGGTTGAACGGATCGGGCTTCAGGGACGCGAGCGTGTCGTCGATCCGGACCAGGTCGAAGAGCTCGCGCACCAGGCGATTGAGTCTCCTGGCCTGGCGCAGGGCGATCCCGACGAACCGATCCCGATCCGCCTCGGACAGCGGGGTCGATTGCAGGTGCAGCGACTCCAGAAAGCCCTGCAGCGATGTCAGCGGCGTACGGATGTCGTGCGCCAGATTCTCCACGAGGTGCTTGCGTTCCTCGCCGGCGCGCAGCAGGGCCTGGGTCCGGTCCTTGACGAGCAGTTCCAGGTCGCGCTGCCGCGCGCGCAGGACGACCGTGCGCAGATGCACGATGAGGATGGTCGTGAGGATGGCGGCCAGACCCTCCAGAGCGTGGAACCACATGGTTTCGTACCAGGCGGCGGCCACGTGCACGCCGAGCTGGCGTTCGATCGGCGACCAGGCGCCGGCCGTATTGGTGGCGCGCAGTCGCAGGCGATAGTCGCCGGGCGGCAGATTCGTATAGGCGGCGATGCGGTTGTCGACCCCGGCTTGCATCCATTCGCGGTCGTAGCCGTCAAGGTGGTAGGAGTAGCTGTTCTGCCGCGGATCGGCAAAGTCGAGCGCGGCAAACTCGACCGAAAGGCTCTGGGCGCCCACCGGTACCTCGAGGATCGGGTCGCCGGTGCTTGCGTTGTAGCGCGTCGACGGAACTTCACGGCTCCCCACCGAGACCTTGGTCACGACGATCCCGGGAGGCGTGACGGGCGGATGGAATCGATCCGGATCGACGGCCGTGATGCCGCCCTGGCCGCCGAACAACAGGTCACCGCTGCCGTCGACCGCGCTCGAGCCCAGCCAGTAGCCGAAGATGGCCAGGCCGTCCCGGCGCCCCAGGCGGCGGACCGCGAAGGTCGCGGCGTCGATATGCGCGACACCCTCGTCGGTGCCGACCCATATGCCGCCCGACTTGTCTTCCTGGATGGAGTCGATCGCCGGATTCGGCAGTTCGCTCGAAAGAAACCGCAGCACCAGCGCCCGATCGCCCGGCGCCGCCGGGGGCCGCAGCACATACAGGCCTTGATTGGCGGTCCCGGCCCACAGCCGTCCCTGGCGATCGAACAGCAGGCGACTCACGAATGGATCGGCGATCTGCCCGCCCGCCGCATCGCCAAGGTGTATGCGCTCGGGCGCCGCCGCGACCCGGTCCCAGTGGAACAGGCCTTCGCCGGTGCCGAACCACATCGTCCCGTCCGGCCCGGCCGTGATCGCAAATACATTGCGCAGGTCGAATCGGCGCACGCCGGTCCAGGGCGAGCCCGGCGAACAGGGCATGTCGGTGCGGCCGTCCGGGCGGCGTGAGACCAGCCAGACCGCGTCGTAGCCGCCGACCCAGAGTTGGCCATGGTCGGGGTACAGGGGGTTGAGGCGGCGCTCCGTGCCCGGACCCGGCAGCGTCACCGGATAGGACCGTCCGCTACGCGGATCGACACAGACCAGCCCCGAAGGCCGGACCACGACGAACAGGTCGCGACCGTCGGGCGTCGCGAGCGAGGCCAGCAAGGCGGGCGGCGGGCTCAGCTTCAGTGCTTGAGGATCCTGGCGCGCGGACGGCGGGCCGACGATCGCGATCCGGTCGCCGACCGCGGCCACGATCCGGTCATCGGCCATGCGCGTCATCGAATGGACGTTCGCGTCCAGATCGTCGTCGATCGTGATCGTCGATACCGCGCCGCCATCGACGATGCTGGCGATGCCATTGGTGCCCGCGATCCAGAGCATGCCCGCGCGATCATGGAGCAGCGCTTCCACGTAGTCGTTGGCCAGGCTCGTCGGAACGCCCTTTCGGTGGCGCAGCGAACGCGTCTGATAGGTCACCGGATCGACGACGATGATGCCGTTGCCGCCCGTCCCGAACCAGATCTCGCCGTTCGCCGTCTCCGTGACCGACGAGATCGCGCGGTTGCCCGTGCTGGGCAGGGGTACGGCAATCGGCGTCGCCTTGAGCGTGGCGGCGTCGATCACGAAGGCGCCGCCGTCCCTCATCCCGACCCAGATGCGCCCGTCTGAACCCTCGAAGATCGCCCCGACACCGGTATATCCGGCCGCCTTGGCCTGCAGGGCGAAGGCTTCGAAATGCGCTTCGAGCGGACCTTGCCGCAGCAGGCCCTGGTTCGTGCCGACCCACAAGGAGCCCTGGCGGTCGCGCAGCAGTCGAAGAACGTGTTCGCGGCCGAGCCGACCCTGCGGACTGGCCTTCTCGTCCAGGCCGGTCGCGTGCTCGAGATCGGCCGACACGTGGTTCAAGCCGGCAGCGGTACCGACCCAGAGCCCGCCGTTCCCGTCGGCGGCGAGTGCATCGACGCGGGCGCTACGCAGGGGATCGCCCGTCGCCCCGACCGGCGCGAAGCAGCCGGACTCCTCGTCGAAACGGGCGACGCCGCCGTCGAGCATGCCAACCCAGAGACGCTTTCGATCGTCGACGAGCAGCGACAGGACGTAATCCGACGGCAGCGCGCAGGCGTCGCCCGGATGCGCATTGAACGTTCGCATGCGGTAGCCGTCCCAGCGCTCGAGCCCGGCCTGGGTCCCGAACCAGACAAAGCCCGAAGCGTCCAGCGCCAGGCTGGTCGGGTCGCCGGTGTGCGGCAGACCGGGTTCTCGATTCGATGGGCTCGCGACCATGCGAAAGATCGGCGCATTGCGCGCCGCCCAGTGCTCCGGCGCCGCCTCGGCCGCCGCCGCGGTCCCGTGCACGCAAAGCGCCAGGGCCATGGCAACGAACGTTCTTTCGAGGGCGCGCGGCGCGGCCCAAGGCGGCGCGCGGCGGTCGGCCGAATGGCGCTGTCGGTGGCAGGAATTCGTCGTGCTGGAGGTCCGGGCAATGCACATGCAGGTTGGCGCCAAGGTAAACGTCCGGTGTCGATTTCAATCCATTGCGGTCTTCACGCCGGGCGCCCAGGCCGGAAGGCGCGCTGGCCGCGTGCTCCGGCACGCGCGCGCCGCGCTCCGATGCCCGCGGCTAGCGCTTGCCCAGCCGGATTTCCGCGGCAATGTTCCTCGCCCGGCCGACGGAAATCCCGAGCCGGTCGGCAATCTGCGTCAGCGAGCGGCCACGGGCGTTGAGCACCTTGAATTTGGCCACGATCGTGTCGTTGATGGCCATGTTTCTTTTCTTGCCACGCCAATCCTCCGGCAGCACCCGTCCCGGTGCGGATGGCGCCCGGCGCGTCGGCCCAGGCACCGGCGCACCTGCCCTGGGCCGCGCCGGCTGGCGCGAGGCGGAAACTGGCTCGGTCGGGTCGGGTTTCCCGGGCTTGGCGTTCTTCATCGTGGCGGGTTGGCCGATCCGGACGCGTCGGCTGGCTTGCGCCGAAGCGGTCGTCCGCGACATTAGCCCACCGCCAGGAAGCGGACAAGGCCCTCGGACGGCCGCAAAGCCGAAGTCGAGCGGCCGTGTGCCCGGCGCCGCCGAGCGCGGCGTTCGCAAGGGAGGGTCAGCGGGCCGGATTCGCGCCGGCGCCTGCGCCTTGCCCGTGCGCCATCGGTGCGCTACAAGCGGGCGCGCAGGAACAGCAGGTACGACGCCCGGGCCGCACCATAGGTGGCGTTCAGTGCCGACGCATAGCGGTAGGCCGTCGCCGTCGCGCCGATCCCGACGCGCACCGGCCCCTGGCGCGCGAAATCGAAGATGTAGCCCGCGGTCAGGCTGTCGATCGTGAACGTGCGGCCGAACAGCGCCTGGCCGGGAACGAACAGCTCGTCCTTGGCCACCCGCTCGGCGCGGGCCAACAGCGTATGGCGGTCGTTCGCGACCGCCGCGCATTCCAGCAGCCACGCATTGCTCGCCGAGCCGGGGTGGGGCATGTTGCGGCCCCAGGCGAGGGTGGACTGCGACGCGGCGCCGAGTATCGTCCGTTCGACGATGATCGACGCGGTCGTGCGACGGACCGCAACGCCGGGTTCGAGCTGTTCGGGACTTGCCAGTCGCCCGCTGCTCACCTGCACGGCCAGCGCATCGGTCGGATTGAACGAGAGGCGCACGGCGGTCGAATCGGGCTTGCGCATCTCGATCTTGTAGCGGTCCTGGTCCGGTTCGCGGCCATTGAATGCCGAGGCCTCGAGCTTCGCCCGCCCGCGCTCGTAGCCCGCGGTCATGACGCCGTAGGTCACGTGCGTCGCGTCGAGCCAGTGGTGACCCAGGGGCGCGGCCGGATTGTCCATCCCCGAGTACCGGTGCATGAAGGCCGGCGGACCCAGCGCCGGTTCGCCGGCGACCCCGCCATAGAGGAACACGGCGTCGCCCGGCGCGAGGTCGGCGCTGTACGAACCGGCCGCTTCCATCAGGAGGTTGTGCGGATGCTGCCGGTCGATCAGGGGATGCACGCCATCGGCCGTCTCGCCGGTCTGGAACAGTTCCGGATAGCCGCGCGGTCCCATGAACGGATCGCCCGAGATCATCAGGTGGAATCCGAGCGCGCCATGGTCGATCTCATGGCGCCCCATGTACATGAGCATGCTGCTCGAGAAGGTCTGCGTGGCGCCGCGCGGCCCGCCCTGGACATCGTGGATGAAGTTGGCCGCGCCGTGCAGCATCGTTGCCCACGAGCCCACGCTGGCGTGCACGCCCGCCATCGGGCTGTCGTCGGGTTGCCAGCTGGTGCCCGACGATTCCCGGGTCATCGGGTAGGGACCCAGCATGCCGGCCATCGCCAATTCGCCGGGCATTTCCATGCCGGCCATGTGTTGATGGTCCGGCGCGGTATCGCCGGCATGTTCCTGGGCGGCCGCACTGGTCGCGATCGCGCACAGCAACATCGCCTGGAGTGTTCGTCTTGGCATTGGGGGCAGGGCCGGCCGGCGGCGGCGGCGAATCGCGACGCCGGTCCGCATGCCGGCACGCGTGCCGCAGCATACGTCGGCGCGTCGCGATCCGGCCGGGTGGCCGCGTTGGGGCTGGATCGGCGGCGGTCATCGGTCCACCGGGCTGTGACAGGCTCACCCCGCGCGCCGCAACTCCTCCAGGCTGCCGCGCAGGAGCGGTGCCGCCGACCTGAAGAGTGCGCGGACGATCTGTTCGCGCTGCGTCGGGGTGAAGCTGTCCATGTTGCGGAACACCGCGTCATCGGTCGGACCGCCGGGCCGCCCCGTGACACACGAAACTTCCAGGGTGATGCGGATCAGGCCCTCACCCGGCAGGCTGGCCCCGCCCGCGGCGGACCCCAGGGTAGGCTGATAGATCACATGGCGAAACGCCGTGATGTCGTCGCCGCGGCCCCGTCGCAGCCAGTGCAACGCGCGGCGCAGCGTCGAGGCGGCGCGCGGGCCGACCGGGGTCGCATGGGATACGCGCGCCATGAGGTCCATCGTGGCCGTTCTATCGTCCGTTCGGCTCGTGTGCGGCGCCTGGCGCCGGGGGCGCCAAGAGCAGCGTGCCAGGGCGCTGGGGCGTACGCCCGCCATGGTGTTCGCCGTGCGGATCGGCCGGCAGCCGCACCAGGCCGTGGGCCGGCGCCGCGCGCTCGGGCAGGAAGATCGCGTCAAAGCTGTAGTGGTGCACGATGAACTGCTCCAGGACCCCTTCGATCGCGCCGCGCCGCCCTTTGCCGGGTGACACCGGCGCGTCGGCCAGGCGATCCAGGCGCAGGCGCAGCGTCTCGTGGTCGTCGCGATGCGCCCGGTAGCCGAAGTGCGTCAGCGCGGTCATGAGGCGCTCCTCGGCCGCGAACGATTCGAGCAGCAGGCGGCGGATCGGCTCCATGCCGCGCTGCCGCTCGGCCACCACCTGGCGCGTGGCCGCCGCCTGCAGCCGGCGGATGAGCACGCGGATCTCGCGAAAGCGCCGATTCAGGATCTGCAGCGGCTCGGCCGCGATGCGATCGGCAAACGCGATGGTCAGGGGTGGCTGCGACATGGTCGGGGTGACTCGCACGAGGCCAAAAGCGATGGCGTGGCGTATGTCGAGCATTGGCCACCAAACTGAATCCAACATGAATCGCCGCCGATCGCCGCTCCCGCCCGCCGAGCAGCCGCGGGCGTCCTTGCACTGGACAGGGCGATCCGCGAAATGCCCCCGACGTAGACCGCCCCGCCGCGGCCTATACTGGGCCGGTGCGCGCTTGGGCGATGCCGATCGTCCAGTCCGCCCAGCCCGGCGGCCGGTCCTGCGCCGTGTCGCCTTCCAGGAGTGCGGGCACCGCCTGCCGGCCGGATGATCGATACCCTGCTGTTGACCGCGGCGAAGATCCTCACCTTCGACGGCGCGCGTGGGCTCACCAATGCGAGCGGGTTCTTCTTCGAGCGCGACGAACGCCTGTATCTCGTCACCAGCCGGCACGTGATGGTCGACGAGCCGACCCGCCATTTTCCTGACCGCTTCCAGGTCGAACTGCACGTCGACGCCCAGGACATCGCGCAATCGATCGGATTCTCGATCCCGCTCTACCGCGACGGCATCAGCCTCTGGCGCCAGGGTTGCGACCCGGGCGGCGACATCGACGTGGCGCTCATCGAGCTCGACCGGGCCGCGATGCCGCAAACCGCGGCCTATCGGGCCTTCACGCCGGCCCACCTTTGTCCGACCGACTACCACGTGGAGATCGGCAGCGCGCTGATCGTGCTGGGCTTCCCGCTCGGCTTCCACGACACGCTGCATCACCTTCCGGTGGCGCGCCAGGCCGGCCTCGCCTCGTCCTTCGGCATGCGTTTCCAGGGCAAGGGCTATTTTCTCACCGACGCGCGCACCCACCGCGGCGGCAGCGGCGCGCCGGTGGTCATGCGGCGCAGCGCGGCCGACGAGCGCGATACCGAGCTGCCGTGGCAGCTGCTGGGGATCCATTCGGGCCGCCTCGACATGCTGACGCGCGACACCCTGCTCGATGAGGCGCTCGGACTCAATTGCGCCTGGTACGCCGATGTCCTGCTGACCCTGACCGAGCCGCAAGAGCGCGGCGCGCCGGGCCTTGCCGCCCCTGCCGGTCGCGCGGCGGCGCTGCGCTCGCCGCGCGCCACGCCGGCCGCGGATGGCGCCAGCGGCGCGCCCGCAGCCGCCGCGCCCGCCTTCACTCCCCCAGCGGCACGTCGATGATCATCTTCACCGTCCAGCGGTCGGTTGCCGGCGTCAGGCCACGCCCGATGCCGAAATTGACATTCCACGGCTTGCGATCGACGTCCAGCGCCAGATACAGCGTGCGCTGCTGCTCGGACCACGGCTCGAATCCGCTGGTGCGGCCCAGGTCGGTGTAGTACTCGATGCCGGCGGCGATGCCGCGATCGACCGTGCGCGCGACCTTGAACGAGGGCTGCGCGGTCGGCGGCTGGCTGCGCTCCGGTCCGGCGAGCGCGAAATCCAGCACCGGATTGACGGCCAGCAGCCACGGCCCGCCGCGCCAGCCCAGGATGGGCCGCAATTCAAAACCGCGGCGCTCCGCCTCGAAGCGATAGGCGACATCCGACCATTCGCCATTGAGGCCGGCAAAGAATCCCGCGCCGTTCTCGGGCTGGCGGTACGGGACCCACTTGAGCCGCAACTTGAATCCGGCGAGGCGCACGCCGCTGTCGGCCGGATAGGTCACGGGCAGGTAGGCCCCGGCTTCCAGGTCGGGAGTCAGGCCGTAGGCGAATTCCGCGGTCAGGCGCGCGCCATGCGCGGCAACGCTCTCGCCGGTGTACTGCGGTTCCTCGTCGCCGACCGGCGTCGCATTGACATGCAACTGCAGGCTGTAGCGCCCCGGATCGTTGAGGTCGTCGACGTAGACCTGGATCTCGTCGGGCAGCGCCGCGCCGGCCGGGCGCTCCGCCAGCAGGCACAGCAGGCACAGCAGGCAGAGCAGGCGGGCGGTGGACCGCGGCGCCAGGAGCGGGCCAGCGCGGCGGATCTTCGGAAACTGCACGGCGGAGGCGTTGCCGGTGCCTCGCACCGACGAGTGTCTTAGACGAGTTCGAAGTCTAGCCGGCGCGCCGCGCGCTGGCGAGCCACTTCGAGGACGCTGGTCAGGCGGCCGTACATGCGTGTGTCGAAGCCGGTCTGCGAATTGCAGTGCAACAGTTTTTCGCAATAAGGCGCGAACCAGTCGGGGCGATCATCGAGGGCCCACCAGGGCGTCTCTTCCATCTGGTGATCGCGCAGCCACTGCACGCACTCGGCGTGGCGCCGGAAGGGCGCCAGCGCGCCGACCCCGCGGCAATCGCTGAAGTTCGGCGTACGGCCCAGGACGCGCTGGCGCAGCATTTCCGGCAGCGGGCCCAGCAATTCGGCATCGGTCTTCATCGTGCGCCACGACGTCGACAGCACCACGCCGACCTCGGGGTAGGGCGCGAGCGCCTGGGCGAGGCGCGGCGCATGTTCGAACAGGCGCCGCGCGTCCAGGCAGGGATCGGGATGCAGCACGCCGTCGTAGTCGAGGAACAGGATCACGCGCAGGCTCCGGCCGGGGCGCGGGCAAGAGCCCGCCTGATCCTCTGCTGTATCGGCGTGCGATCGGCCAAATTGAGGCATGCGCCGATCGATATTTCGATTGCGCCGTCGCGGTGCACCGTTTCTTCGGCAAAATCGCCTGGACGGCACGCATGGGTGGGGTCACAATGCTGGCGCCTTTCTCGTTTGTCCTGGGCAACAGCAGATTCTTCCGGAATGCGTGATGGTTACCGCAAAGAGTCGGGCGGCGAAAAATACCAGCCCCGAAAAGACGGCCAAGGCGCCGGCCAGGCGCGCCGCGCCGCGGCGCCGCCGCGGCGCGGCGGCGGGCGTTGCGGCGCCACCGCTTGCGCTTGGGCCCGGTCCGCGGGCGTCGGCCAAGGTGGCTAGGGCCGGACAGGTTGTCGTCGTCGCCAAGGACGTCAAGGCCGCCAAAGTCGCCAAAATCGCCAAAATCGCCAAGGTCGCCAAGATCGCCAAAGTCGCCAAAGTCGCCAAATTCGCCAGGATCGCCAAGGTCGCCAAGGTCGCCAGGATCGCCAAGGTCGCCAAGGTCGCCAAGGTCGCGAGGGCCAGCAAAGTCGCCAAGGTCGCCGGCGCGCCGCGCGGCGGCCTCGCGGCCGATGACCGCGGCGGGCGGCGCGCCGCGGAACTCGAACAGCGTCTGCATGAGCTCGACCAGCACGCCCGCCAGCTGGAGTTCGAACTCTCCGTGCAGCGCGCCGAGCTGGCCCGCTCGCGCGTGCAACTGCAGGCCCAGCAGAGCCGGCGCGACGAGCTGGTCGCCGACGTGGAGCGGGCACGCAATTTCGATGCGGCCAGCGGGCTGCCGAACCGCGCGGCATTCGTGCAGCGCCTCGAACAGCGGCTGGGCGATCTGCTGCGCGCCGAGCAGCCGGCGGCGGTGCTGGTCATCGGCATCGACCGGCTCTCGACGTTGCGCGAGGCGCTGGGCTTCGGAACGGCCGACCAGGTGGCGCAGCGCATCGGCGAGCGCATCGTCGAGGCGGTGGCCGCGCTGCAGTTGCCGGGCACCGCGCGCGCGGAACGACCCGCCGCTGCCGGCGAGCGGACCGCTGGCCCCGCCGCGCTAACCCTGGTTGCCCGCGTCGGCGACGACGAGTTCGCCCTGGCGCTGGCCGGACTGCCGGCGGTGGTCGACGCGACGGCCGTGGCGCGCCGGCTCATCGAGGTGGTCGACGGTCCGATGCGCGTCGGCGGCACCGATCTGCGGCTCATGGCCACGGTCGGATTGGCTCGCCTGCCGGACGACGGCACGCGCGCCGAGACCTTGCTGGCCAACGCGCAGGCCGCGCTGCGCTACGCGCGCGAACGCGGCACCCACAATTTCGAGTTCTTCCGCGTCGCCATCGGCCAGGAAGGTGCGCGCCGCCTGCGCCTGGAGGCCGAACTGCGGCGCGGCCTTGACCAGGCCGAGTTCACCGTGCATTACCAGCCGCGCATGCGGCTGCGCGACCGGCAGATCGTCGGCGTAGAGGCCTTGCTGCGTTGGAACCATCCCGAGCGCGGCCTGCTCGCCGCGGGCGATTTCATCGATGTCGCGGTCGATACCGGACTCATCACGCCGATCGGCGAGAGCGCCTTGCGCCAGGCCTGCGGCGAATGCGCGCCCTGGCCGGCGCGGATCGGCCTGTCGGTCAACCTGTCGGCGCGCGAGTTCCGCGGCGCCCGGCTCGAGGAGATCGTCGACAGCGCACTCGAGGCCTCGGGCATGGCGCCCGATCGGCTGAGCGTCGAACTGGCCGAATCGAGCCTGCACGGCGAACAGTTCGAGGTCGCCCTGGTACGCCTGACCGCCCTGCGCGAGCGCGGCGTGCGCCTCATGCTGGACAATTACGGCGTCGGTCATGGCGGGCTCGACCTGCTGCGCCGCTGCCGGGCCGATTACGTCAAGATCAGCCCGCAGCTGCTGGCCGCTCTCGATGTCGATGCCGACGTCTGCGCCGTGGTGCAGGCGATCGCCGGACTGTCGCGCCACCTAGGGGCCGCGGTCATCGCACAGGGCATCGAGCGCGAAGCGCAGATCGAGGCCGCGCTGCGCGCCGGCTGCGTCGAGGGGCAGGGCTACCTGCTGGGACGTTCGGTCACCGCGGCGCAGATGCGCGCCCGGCTCGACCAGGTTCCCAAGGGCTAGATCGGCGACGGCACGGGCGGGCGGCGCCGGCCCGCGCTGCGCTCAGCGCAGCATCGCCAGCGTGATCAGGAAGCCGATCGACGCGATGACCCAGGGCCAGAGCCAGGCGTAGGCCGCGCGGACGTCGCGCGGCGGCAGGTCGTCATCGCGCACGACTGGCGCGGCGGAATCGGCGGCCGGCCGGCGCTCGTCGATCCGGCGAGCCGGGATGGCGGTCGAGGAGCGTGGCATGGCAAACGGCGCGGCCCCGGGACCCGGCGGTCAGCAGCCGGTTCCGCCGCTGGGCTCGGTGTTGAGCAGATTGATCTTCGGCGGGGTTTCCGCCGAGACCGGCGCGGTGTAGACGATGGAGCAGGTGCCGCGCGCACCATTCAAGGCGATCGTGATCGAATTGCCGGCATTGGCGCCGCCGTCGGTCAGGGTGATCTGGTCGCTGCTCGTATCGAGGCCGGTTGCCGCGACGATCCCGGCCGCGCTCGCCGTCGGGTAGCCGTAGATCGTCGAGATGCGCATGCCGTCGATTTCGACCGAGCCGCTCGGACCCATCTGGTTGTGCACGCGCGCCGAGGCGCGCGTGATCTGGGCCGCGGCGCGGACCGAGCCGAAGATGGCCTGCTGCTTGGCGGTCCGCGCTTCCGAGCCCATGTGCCATAGGCGGGGAACGGCGAGTGTCAAGACCGTCGCCAGGAACAAGACAGCTACCAGGAATTCGACCAGGCTGTAGCCGCGTTGCTTCGCCAGCGGCCGGTGGCCGACCAGGGAGGAGCCAAGTATGTGCATCATGAAATCGACATGCCTTCCGTTCTGGTCCTGCGCCGACCGCGGCTGCACCGGGCCTCGCTACCGTCTCCGGGTTGTCCGGAGCGCAATTGCGGCGGCCGGCATCACATGAAAACGCAACTGCAAGGCATTCTCGGGCGACCTCATCGCATGGGATACCGTGAATATGGGGCGAAAGCTTGGCCAATTCCGAGTGAAAAGGGCTCGATCGCAAGGCGCCGGCAGGCCGGCCCGGCAAACTTCGCCAGGACCGCATCGGCTGCCAGCCGGGTCTGGACATGGCGCGACATTTTCTTTTAAAAGAGACTATTTGCATTTATCGATATCTTTAATTTATCTAAAAGCAATCAAAAGTTCGAAAGTGGTGAATTTCGGAATTTGCTCGTGAAGTCGTCGTTTTCGGGCTCCCCATCGAGCCTCATCGCGGGTGCACGTCCCGCAGCAAGCAAGGGAGGAAAAAATGAAAAAGGAAGTGATCCACAGCGCCGCGGCACCAGCGGCCATCGGACCGTATTCGCAGGCAATCAAGACTGGCCTGGTGGTCTTTCTTTCCGGCCAGGTCGGCATCGATCCAGCGACCAAAGAGTTGGTCAGCGCTGACTTCGAAGCGCAGGTGCGGCAGGCCTTCGCCAACCTCGACGCGGTGGCGAAGGCCGCCGGCGGATCGCTGGCCGACGCCGTCAAGTTCACGCTGTACCTGACCGACCTCGGGCAGTTCGCCAAGGTCAATCAGATCATGGGCGAAATGCTGCCGGCGCCGTATCCCGCGCGCTCCACGGTCGGGGTGAGCAGCCTGCCGCGCGGCGCGCAGTTCGAGATCGAAGCCATACTCGTCGTTTGATACCGGTGGCCGAAAGCCCCGCTCGATGAAGAAGGAGAAGGCCGGCGCTCGCCGGCCCGCAGCGGGTGCGCCCGGCGCAAGCCCGCCGGCGGCCGCCCCGCGACCGGCGGCGCGGCACACGCCGGCCGAGCGGCTGGCCCGCATGGGCCTTGTGCGCGACTGGGATTTCCTCTTGCACCTGCCACTGCGCTACGTCGACGAGACGCGCATCGTGCCCATCCTGTCGCTTGCCGCGGGCGATCACGCACAGGTCGAAGGGGTGATCGCCGCCGTCGAGATCGGCAAGCAGCGGCGGCGCCAGATGGTCGTGCGTCTGCGCGACGACGGCGCGGAACTGCGCCTGCGCTGGCTCCATTTCTACGCGTCGCAGCAGGCCCAGGTGGTGCTCGGCCGGCGCGTGCGCGCCCTGGGTCCGGTGCGAATCGGCCCGCAGGGCATCGAGATGCTGCATCCGCAGATCCGGGTGGTCGAAGGCGATGCGCCCTTGCCCGGGCATCTGACCCCGGTGTATTCGACGGCCGACGGTGTCGCCCAGACTTGGTTGCGCCGGCGCGTCGCGAAGGCGCTGCAGCAGGCCGAGCTCGCCGACCTGTTGCCGGCCGACCTGCGCCGCGAAATGGACCTGCTCGATCTGGACGAGTCGCTGCACAGGCTGCACGAGCCGGCGTCCGGGCTCGACGCGGCGGCGCTCGAGGTCTGGCAGGACGCCGCCTGGCGGCGCCTGCGCTTCGAGGAACTGCTGGCCCAGCAACTTGCCCTGCGCCAGGCGCGGGCCCGGCGGCGGCACAGCGGCGCCCCGGTCCTCGGCGGCGAGGCGGGCAGCGGCGAAGGCCGCATGACGGCGGCGCTGCAGCGGGCCCTGCCCTTCGCGCTCACCGAGGATCAGCGGCGCGTCTGGGCCGAGATCGAAGCCGACCTGCGCGGCTCGGTGCCGATGAACCGCCTGCTGCAGGGCGATGTCGGGAGCGGCAAGACCATCGTCGCCGCGCTGGCGGCGGCCCGGGCGATCGAATCGGGCTGCCAGGCTGCGCTGATGGCGCCCACGGAGATCCTTGCCGACCAGCACTTGCAGCGCCTGGTGCCGCTGCTCGCGCCGCTGGGCGTCCGGCCGGCCTGGCTGGGCGGGCGCGCCGGCGCCGCGCAGCGCCGTGCCGTCCTGGCGCAGATCGGCGCAGGCGAGATCGATCTGGTGATCGGCACCCACGCGCTGATCCAGGACGACGTACGGTTCGCCCGCCTGGGCCTGGCGATCGTCGACGAGCAGCACCGCTTCGGGGTCGGGCAGCGCCTGGCGCTGCGCCAGGGCGGCCTCGAGCCGCACCTGCTGATGCTGAGCGCCACGCCGATCCCGCGTACGCTGGCCATGACCTATCTGGCCGATCTCGACGTGTCGGTGATCCGGACCCTGCCACCCGGGCGCCAGCCGGTCCGCACCAAGCTCATCTCCGGCGCGCGCAGCGACCAGGTCATCGCGGCGATCCGCGCCGAGGTCGCGGCGGGCCGCCAGGCGTACTGGGTCTGTCCGCTGGTCGAGGAGAGCGAGGAGATCGACGCCACCGCCGCGGTACAGCGGGTCGCCCGGATGCGCGAGCAGCTGCCCGAACTGCGCGTCGGACTGCTGCACGGACAGATGACGCCGGCCGACAAGCGCGCCGCGATGGAGGCCTTTGCCGCCCGTGCCGTCGACGTGCTGGTCGCGACCACGGTGATCGAGGTCGGCATCGATGTCCCCAACGCCAGCCTGATGGTGGTCGAGCACGCGCAGCGCTTCGGCCTGGCCACCCTGCACCAGCTGCGCGGCCGGGTCGGCCGGGGCGCGGCGCACAGCACCTGCGTGCTGCTCTTCGATGAGCCGCTGTCGGAGCTGGCGCGGGCCCGCCTGCGCGTGCTCTACGAGACCGATGACGGCTTCGAAGTGGCGCGCGCCGACCTGCGCCTGCGCGGTCCCGGCGAGTTCCTCGGCGCCCGCCAGTGGGGCCTGCCGCCGCTGCGCTTCGCCGACCTGGAGCGCGACGCCGGCTGGCTCGACCGGGTGCGCGACTGCGCCGATGAGCTGCTGCGCCAGGACCCGGCCCGTGCCCAGGCGATGATCGAGCGCTGGTTCGCCGGCACGGCCCGGTTCCTGGGCGCTTGAGCGCGGCCAAGGGCGGCCGGCCGGGTGCCGCGCCGCTCGCAGGGCGGACGCCGCCGGCCCGCGCCGGACGTGCGCCGGAAACGCCGCCGGCGCGCGGTACAGTACGCGCCCGCGCACCGCCGCAGCACCGAGCCGCTCGCCGATGACCCTGACCGAACTGCGCTACATCGTCGCCGTGGCGCGCGAGCGGCATTTCGGCCGGGCCGCCGAGACCTGCCACGCCAGCCAGCCGACGGTCTCGGTGGCGATCCGCAAGCTCGAGGAGGAACTCGGCGTGCGGCTGTTCGAGCGGCGCGCCGGCGAGGTCAGCCCGACGGCGGTCGGCGAGCGGGTGATCGCCCAGGCGCAGCGCGTGCTCGAGGAGGCCGCGGCGGTGCACGAGATCGCCCGCCAGGGCCGCGACCCGCTCAGCGGGCCGCTGCGCCTGGCGGCGATCTATACCATCGGACCCTACCTTCTGCCCGCGCTGGTGCGCCAGGTGCAGCGCGACCTGCCGCAGATGGCGCTGCTGCTCAACGAAAACTTCACCGCGCGCCTGATCGAGATGCTGCGCATCGGCGAGATCGACGCCGCGATCATGGCGCTGCCGCTGCCCGAAGCCGGACTGGCCATCGCGCCGCTGTACGACGAGCCCTTCGTCGTCGCGGTGCCGCGCGGCCATCCTTGGGCGCGGCGCAAGGCGGTGGCGGTCGAGGACCTGGCCGGCCAGACCCATCTGCTGTTGGGCAGCGGCCACTGCTTTCGTGACCAGGTGCTCGACGCCTGCCCGGACATCGACCGGCCCGGCACGGCCGAGGGCCGCAACCGGCCGATCGAGGGTTCCTCCCTCGAGACCATCCGCCAGATGGTGGCCGCGGGCATCGGCGTCGCGGTGCTGCCCGCCACCTCGGTGCCGGCGCGGGCGCAGCGCGATACCTTCATCGTCTACCTGCCGTTTCGCCGCCAGGTGCCCAGCCGGCGCGTGGTGCTGGCCTGGCGGCGCAGCTTCACCCGCGAGGCGGCGATCGGCGCGCTGTGCGCGGCGGTGCAGCGCTGCAGTCTCGTCGGCGCGCATAAAATCGAAGCGCCGCGCGGCCGCGCCGCCTGAGCCCGGGCGCGCGCCGCGCCGCCACCTGGGTCCGGCCCGTGCCCTCCGCCATGCCGATCGAACCGCCCGTCCATTCCACCCAGCCCGCGCCTCGGCCGCTCGCCGGCGAACGCGCCGCCGTGCCCTGGTCGGACCGGCTGCTGCGCTACGCGCGCCTGGTGCGGCTGGACAAGCCGATCGGCATCTACCTGCTGCTGTGGCCCACGATCGGCGCGCTGTGGCTGGCCGCCGGCGGCTGGCCCGGCTGGTCGCCGCTGCTGCTGTTCACGATCGGCACGGTGCTCACCCGCTCGGCCGGCTGCGCGATCAACGACTACGCCGACCGCAGCTTCGACGGCCATGTGGAACGCACCGCCGGGCGCATGCTGGCGCAGGGCCTGGTCGGGCCGCGCGAAGCACTATGGGTCGGCGCGGTCCTGGCGCTGGCCGCTGCGGCGATCCTGCCCTTCTTGCGTCCCGAGGTCCTGCCACTGGCCGTCGCGGCGGTGGCGATCGCCGTGAGCTATCCATATTTCAAGCGTTTTTTTCCGCTGCCGCAGGCCTGGCTGGGCGTCGCCTTTTCCTTCGGCATCCCGATGGCCTACGTGCAGATCACGGCGTCGGTGCCGGCGCAGGGCTGGTGGCTGTTCGTGGCCAACCAGTTCTGGGTCGTGGCCTACGATACCGAGTACGCCATGGTCGATCGGCGCGACGACCTGCGCATCGGTGTGCGCTCGTCGGCCATCCTGTTCGGTCGCGCCGACCGCGCCGCCGTCGCGCTGTGCTACGCGGTCTACCTCGGGCTGCTGGCCTGGCTGGCGCAGGCGGCGCACCTCTCCTGGGGTTTTGCCGTGGGCTGGATCGCCGCGCTGGCCTGCGCGCTGCGCCACCTGTGGTGGATCCGCCGGCGCGAGCCGCAGGCCTGCCTGCGGGCCTTTCGCGACAACCACTGGCTGGGCCTGGCGGTGCTGCTGGGCCTGATCGCCGGCTACGCCTAGGGCTGAACGCCCGCGGCCGCGGCGCCGCCCATGGTCCGCGCCAGCTCGCGGCTGCGCTCGAGCGCCGCGTGGGCGCCGGCGACGATGCTGTCGGCCACGCCATCCTGCTCGAAGCGCGCCAGCGCCGCGGCGGTCGTGCCGCCCTTGGAGGTGACGCGCTCGCGCAGCACGCCGACCGGCTCGCTCGACTGCAGGGCCAGCTGGGCCGCGCCGACGAAGGTCTGCACCGCAAACTGGCGCGCCGGTCCGTCCTCGAGCCCCATCTCGGCCGCGGCCCGCTGCAATGCCTCGATCAGGTAGAACACATAGCCCGGGCCGCTGCCGGAGATGGCCGTGACCACGTCGAGCTGCGCCTCGTCGCTCATCCAGTAGGCCTCGCCGATCGCCGCCAGCACGCGGGTCGCGGCGGCGCGCTGCGCCGCGGTCACGCCCGGGCGGGCATACAGTCCGGTGATGCCCTGGCCGATCAGCGCCGGCGTGTTGGGCATCGCCCGCACCACCGCCGGCGTGCCGCACCAGCGCGCCACCGCCTCGCTCGGGATGCCGGCGGCGATCGAGAGGATGAGCGGGGTGGCCCCGGACGCGGCGAGCAGCGGCGCGAGGCTCTCGCAGGCCGCCTGCAGTTCGGCCGGCTTGACCGCCAGCACGATGATCTGCGCGGCGCATACCGACGCATCGACCGCCTCGAGCGTGCGCACCTCGGCATCCTGGGCCAGTTGCTCGCGCCGCTCGGCATCGCGCTCGACGACGTCGATGTGCACCTCGGCGCTGCCGAGCTGGCGCAGGCCACCGATCATGGCCGCGGCCATGTTGCCGCCGCCGATGAAGGCCAGATTCATGGTCGATCTCCCCTGTGGTTTGCGTAGGCCCAGGCCGCCATGGCGCCGCACCGGCGCGTCGGGCTCACCTGCGCTGGCCAAAAAGTGCGCTGCCGATCCGCACCAGCGTCGCACCGGCGCCGATCGCGGCCTCGAAGTCGGCCGACATGCCCAGCGACAGCGTATCGACCGTCGGGCAGGCCGCGCGCAGGGCCTCGAACCGCTCGCGCAGCCCGGCAAAGGTGGCGCGCTGCTGCGCCGGCGCCAGGCCGGGCCGCGGTATGGCCATGATGCCGCGCAGCGTGAGGCGGGGCAGGGCCGCGACGGCCTCGGCCAGCGCCGCCAGGGCATCGGGTTCGATGCCGCTCTTGCTGTCCTCGGCGCTCGCGTTGAGCTCGAGCAGCACCTGCAGCGGCGCCAGGGCTGCCGGTCGCTGCTCTGACAGGCGGCGGGCGATCGACGCGCGATCGATCGATTGCACCCAGTCGAAGCGCGCCGCGATGGTGCGCGTCTTGTTGCTCTGGATGGGTCCGATGAAGTGCCACTCGAGGCCGCCGATGCCGGCCGCGGCCAGCGCGTCCATCTTGGCCACGGCTTCCTGCACGTAATTCTCGCCGAACGACCGCTGGCCGAGCGCCGCCGCGGCGCCGATGACCTCCGGACCGAAGGTCTTGCTCACCGCCAGCAGGGTGATCGCTTCGCCGGACCGGCCGGCAGCGCGCGCCGCGCCGTCGATGCGCGCGCGCAAGGCGGCATGGGCGGCGCGCAGCCGCGCGAGCTCGGCCTCGGCGAGCGGCGGCAGGCCGGCGCCGGGCGGTGCGACAGACAGCGCGGCGGACAGCGCCGCGGACGGCGCGGCGGACGGCGCGCCGGGCAGCGCGGCAAGGGTGGCGGTCATGTTTGCGATCTTGCCGCAATTGCCGCGCCTCGTGGGCCGTGGGCCGGCGGCCCGCACGGTGCGCCGGCCCGAATCCTCCTGAAAGGACCCAAAGTCGACCGTATCTTTTCGATTGCCCGGTCCAGGCTTCGGTAAGGTAGCGCCTGGCGGCCGGAGCGGCGGCAGCGGATCGGTGTCCGCCGCGCGGTTTCCGGTCGCCACCACGCTTGCCCGTTCCGCCGCGGCCGCGCCAACTTGGTACGGGCCGCTTCGATCGGTCGAGCCGGCACGGCGTCGCTCGGGCGGCGGCGTATGCTCGCTGGCGCCGCGCCGGGACG
>Ga0209698_10000564_pt1 | contig 42441 bp, 47 predicted proteins | sample LitLauG_LLR_2012_FD_187203 | JGI IMG/M metagenome (GOLD analysis project Ga0209698, IMG submission 187203) | Freshwater sediment microbial communities from Pennsylvania, USA - Little Laurel Run_MetaG_LLR_2012 (SPAdes) (version 2) | ecosystem: Environmental > Aquatic > Freshwater > Creek >... | reverse complement strand
ATATCAAGCCGCCGCCCGGCGCTGCACGGGCCACGCGCAGCCACCCGGCGTAGTCGGGTTCCGGCCGCTGCATGGGCCTTCAGCGATTGAGGATGCCCAGCAGTTCGATATCGAAATCCAGGGTGGCATTGGGTGGAATGATGCCGCCGGCACCCTTCTCGCCGTAGGCGATTTGCGGCGGGCAAACGAGATGCGCCCGGCCGCCGACGCGCATCATCTGCACGCCTTCGGTCCAGCACGGAATGACACGGTTCAGGGGGAATTGCGCCGGCTCGCCGCGCTTGTAGGAACTGTCGAACTCCTGGCCGCTGGCCAGCGTGCCGCGGTAGTTCACGCGTACGGTGTCCGTTGCCGTGGGCTTGTCGCCGGTGCCTTCGCGCAGCGACTGGAAACGCAGGCCGCTGGCCATGACAACGGCGGCGTCCTTGGTTTGCGCCGATGCCGGCGCTGGCGCCGTCTGGGCGGTGGCAACTGCTGCGAATAACGCAATCATGGGGACAAGCAGGTTCTTCACGTTGGCTCTCCTGGGAATTGTTTCTGGCAAGCCCCGCATGATCTCCGATCAGAACGTTCAAGGCAAGGTGCGTGCCATTGCGCGTGCGTGGTCCATCTAACAGACGCGCCGCGATGTGTCGCCTAGATTGGCGTCGGGACATCGGTCTCAACGGCGTCCACGGGCGTCGTGCAACGTTTATCAGGAGCGTTTCATGAGCATAAACAAAGACCAGGTAGCAGGGCGGGCGAAGGAAATTGCCGGCAATATGAAGGAAGCTGTGGGCAAAGCGGTTGGCAACGACCGCCTGGAAATCAAGGGCAAGGTGGAAAAAGTCGAAGGCCACGTACAGGCGACCGTGGGTGACATCAAGAAGGACGTCCATGACGCCGTAAAACCTGCCTGACGGGTTGCCGGTGCGGACCCCCATCACGATGGCCGCACCGGCACGGTCCGGCACCCTGCGCTTTGGCCTTGACCGGCTTGACGTTGATCGGTTTGCTGTCGGCGCGTGGCTGACGGACAGCGCTTGGCTGATGCGCCTCGCCGCGCTCTTATGGGTCGCGTGCACCAGCGCGTGCACCACGCTGCCGCCCGGCGCGGACTATCCGCGCGTCGCGTCGGCGGCGTTTCATGAGCCGTCACAAACGCATCTCGGACAGGCATTTGTCGAGGCCGCACGGCAGCATGACGGCGAATCGGGCTTCCGCCTCGTCCCGGTGGGGCTCGACGGTTTTGCGCTGCGCATGCAGCTGATACAGAGTGCCGAGCGTGCGCTCGATCTGCAGTATTTCATTTTCCATGGCGATAACACCGGCAGCCTGCTCACGGCCGCCATTCTCGACAGCGCCGACCGCGGCGTGCATGTGCGGCTGCTCATCGACGACGGCGAGACCCTCGCCGGGGACGAACGCGTGCTGGCGCTGGTGGCGCACCCGCGCATCGAGGTCCGGGTCTTCAATCCCTTCCGCTACCGCGGTCACCTCGATGTCTTGCGCGGGCTCGAATACAGCCTGGACTTTGCTCGCCTCGACTATCGCATGCACAACAAGCTGCTGCTCGCCGACGGCGCCATGGCGGTGATTGGTGGCCGCAACCTGAGCGATCCCTACTTCCAGGTCAATCCGGACGGGCAGTTCGCCGACGACGACGTCGTGGCAGTCGGACCCGTGGTCCCGCAGCTTGCGAGCGTCTTCGACGAATTCTGGAACAGCGCACTTGCCATCCCTTCCGAGGCGCTGTCGGGTGGCCGCTCTACCGCCACCGATCTGGAGCGGTTCCGCGGGCAGATCGCCGCCAAGCGCCGTGCCTGGAACGAACAGGGCGCAGACTACCTGCGCAGGGCAAGCACGGGCGCCTTGCTGTCGGGACTGCTCGATGGCCAGCTGCCCCTGGAATGGTCGCGGGCTACCCTCATCTACGACAGCCCGGACAAGCGCAAGGTGAGCGAGGGAGCCATGATTGGCCGCCTCATGCATCGGGCGGTGGCTGGTGCCGCCGAGGGGGTGTCGTCCGAGCTGATCATGGTGACACCCTACTTGATACCGGGCGAGGAGGGCATGCGGATATTTTCCGATCTGCGCGAGCGGGGCGTGCGGGTGCGCATCCTCACGAGTTCGCTCGAAGCGAGTTCGGTGATGCTGGCGCAAGCCGGTTACATGCGCTATCGGCCCTCGCTCGTTGCCGAGGGTGTCGAACTTTACGAGCTGCGCTCGTTGCTGGGTAATGCGCGGGGCAGCGGCGAGAATGCTTCCATGGCGAAGTATGGAAACTACGGTTTGCACGCCAAGATGTTCGTATTCGACCGCCGGGAGATTTTCATCGGATCGATGAACTTTGATCAGCGGTCGATGCACCTCAACGCGGAAATCGGCCTGCTCATCGATAGCCAGGCGCTGGCTGGGCAGATTGCGGCACGCTTCGATGCCATGGTGCGCCCGGCTAACGCCTATGCATTGGCGCTGCGGCCGAGCGCGGACGGCTCCGCGCCAAGTCTGGTGTGGCGGACGCGCGAGGCCGGCGCTGACGTCGAATACGACACGGAGCCGCAGCGCGTGTGGGGGCAGCGCTGGATGGCCCACCTGCTGTCGTGGCTGCCGATCGACCGGGAGCTATGAGGCCCGGCCGGCCATGCGGATCACAACGCCGTTGCGGTGAACGTGTTGCAGCTGCGGGTGCTGCCGGACTCGTAGCCCGAACGGAACCAGCGCGCGCGCTGCGCTGCCGTTCCGTGGGTGAAGGAATCCGGCACCACATAGCCGCGCGCCTGCTTCTGCAAGGTATCGTCACCCACCTGCGCCGCCGCATTGAGGGCGGCGTCGATGTCGGCGGCTTGGAGCCATTGCAACTGGGCCTGGGAGCGATTGGCCCATACGCCGGCAAAGCAATCGGCCTGCAGCTCCAGGCGGACGGAAAGGCCGTTCGCCCCTTCCATGGGAACACCGCGGCGGCGCTGCTCCTCCATCTTGTCCATCACGCCGATGAGATTTTGCACATGGTGGCCCACTTCGTGGCCGATGACGTAGGCGCGGGCAAAGTCGCCGCGCGCGTGAAAGCGCGTGTCCATTTCCTGGAAGAAATCCAGGTCGAGGTAGACGCGGTGATCTCCCGGGCAGTAAAAAGGACCCATGGCTTCGGAGGCCCGACCGCACGCCGTTGACACGCGCCCGTGAAAGAGGTCCAGCTTGGGGCGCTCGTACGTCTTCTGGTTGGCCTGGAAATAGGCCCCCCACACATCTTCCGTACTGCCCAGTACGACCTTTACGAAGCGCACCTGGGGATTATTGTCGCTGGCGGGCCGGTCGGCAGCCGGCGGGGGGTAGGACTGCGTCGGCACGCCGCTGGCCGACGGCGTGCCGCCCGAGAGCAGCGTCAGGAAATCGAGCGGATTGCGGCCCAACAGCAGGCTGACCACGATAACCAGCACGATGCCGCCCACGCCGAGGTGGAAGCCGCCGAACCCAAAGCGGTTACCGCCGTCGCCGCCCCCCCGGCCGTCGTCCTCGACGACATTGTCGCTTTCGCGGCCTTTTTCCCAATCCATGCGGTCGGTTCCTGTCGTTGCGGTTGTCGCGCGGTGTTGCGCCGCGCCGCATTGCGGACGCTACGCGGCCGCGCGCGGGTCCGCAAGGGCCGGGAGTGCGCTGCCGGCGGCCGTCCCAGTGCCAGGGATGGACAGCTTTTCCGCTTCTAATCGATCGATTGGGCGGGGCACGGCGCCGTCTAATGTGGGCGATCGGTTGGTACCCCGGCCGCCATTCAACAAGAGGAATTCCATGCTGATTCGCCAGGTCCACCTGCGTTCGCCCGATGGCGGTCCGCAGGCGCTCGCCAATATCCAATCCATAGAACCGGACCTCGTCATCGTGTTCGGCGCCATCGGCTGGTTCTCCAACCCCGTATTCCTGGAAACCCTGGCCAGCGCGTTTCCCAAGGCGCACCGCGTGGGTTGCAGCACAGCCGGGGAAATCACCAATTCCGGCGTGTTCGACGCCAGCGCCGTGGTCACCGGTATCCACTTCGAGCACTCGACGATCCGCGAGGCGGTAACGACCCTGTCGGGCATGGACGATTCCCAGGCAGCCGGCGAACGCCTCGCAACGCAGCTCAAATCCCCCGACCTGCGCGGCGTGTTGCTGCTGGGGCCGGGCGTCAATATCAATGGCAGCGCCTTGTTGCGTGGCATGGCCTCATTGCTCGATCCGTCGCTGCCGATCACCGGCGGCCTCGCGGGTGATGGCGGTGCCTTCCGCCAGACCTTCAGCCTGAGCACGTCGGCGACGTCGGACCAGCAGCTCGTCGCGATCGGCTTTTGCGGCGATCATTTCCGCATGGCGCACGGCTCCTTTGGCGGCTGGCAACCGTTTGGCCCGGCGCGCAAGGTGACACGCTGCGATGGCAATGTACTGTATGAACTCGACGGCGAATCGGCACTGGCGGTGTACAAGCGTTACCTGGGCGAACACGCCAAGGATCTGCCCGCTTCCGGCCTGCTGTTTCCGTTCCTGATGGCCTCGGGTCCCGATGTCGAGAAGGGCCTGATCCGGACCATACTGGGCATCGACGAAGCCGCCGGCAGTCTTACGCTGGCGGGCGAGATTGACGCCGACGGCTACCTCAAGCTGATGCATTCGAGCTCCGATCGCCTGGTCGATGGCGCTCATCGTGCCGCCGAGGCGCTGCAGCAGATGCTGGGCAGCGACGCACCCGGTCTCGCCCTGCTGGTGAGTTGCGTGGGCCGCCGGCTCGTGATGGGCGACCGCTGCGACGAGGAAGTCGAGGCCGTCGCCGAAGTGCTGGGCCAGAACGCGACGGTTGCCGGCTATTACTCATACGGCGAGATCAGCCCCACGGGCCCTGGCCTGGACTGCAAACTGCATAACCAGACCATGACCATCAGTTACCTCACCGAGGCCTGATGGCACGACACCGGCTCCTCGTCCGGCAGATCAAGCGTTCCCTGGGGATCGGGTCCCAGGAGGAGCTCGACAATCTGTGCGCGGAATTTGCGACGCTTGCCCAGGCACCGGGCACGAGCGCGAGGGCCGCTTTCGCGTTGCAAAACCTCGGTGAATTTTTCGAGCGCGTGGATTCCGCCTATGAACAGGGCGACCGTGATCTGGGCTTGAGCACCCGCAGCCTGGAGCTCAGCTCGGTGGATCTGGTCAGCGCCAACGACCGCCTGCGTTCTGAATTGGCGACGCGCCTGCTGGCTATCGATTCCCTGCGCCAGACGGCAAACCGGCTGCTGACCGAGACGGGTCTCGATGAAATCGCCGAGTCCGACGTCAGCCTGGAAGGTTTGTCGGCCTTGATGTCCGACCTTGTTCGTGAGCGCGTGGAAAGCCGCGAAAGGCTGCGCAGCCTGATCGCCACGCTCGAGCACCAGAAATTCGCGCTGGACGAGCATGCGATCGTCAGCATCACCGATGTGCACGGCACCATCACGTACGCCAATGACCGGTTCTGCCAGATCAGCGGCTATTCCCGGGAAGAGGTGATGGGACAGAATCACCGCATGATCAATTCGGGGACGCACGATCCCGGATTTTTCGCGGACTTGTGGCACACCATCAGTTCCGGCGCTGTCTGGCGCGGGCAGATCTGCAACCTCGCCAAGAACGGCACAAATTATTGGGTCCAGGCCACCATCGTGCCGCTGCTCGATGACCAGGGTCGCCCCAAGGAATACATCGCGATCCGCACGGACATCACGGCACGGATCAAGGCCGAAGCGGAGCTCGACAGCCAACTGCATTTCAGCCGCGAATTGGTCGAGTCCATTCCCATTCCGGTCTATTTCAAGGACCGCAGCGGCCGTTACCTGGGCTTCAACAAAGCGTTCGAGGATCTGTTCCGCATTCGCCGTGAAGACTATCTCGGCAAGACGGCCTACGCGCTGCTCGACCTCGAATCAGCCAAGGAGGGTGAGCGCAGCGACCGGTCCATCCTGCAGATGGGCGGCAAAGTCTCCCACGAGATGGAAGTGCAGATCGGCGGCGGGCGCTTCGTACTGATCAACGGCAAGGCCGCGCTCAGCCGCCCCGACGGCAGCATCAGCGGCCTGGTCGGCACCTTGATGGATATCACCGACCGCAGCCGCTGGGAGAAGGAGGTCATGCAGGCCAAGCTGGCGGCCGAAGCGGCCAGCCGCGCCAAGAGCGAGTTCCTGGCCAATATGAGCCATGAAATCCGCACGCCGATGAACGGCATCATCGGCCTGACCGATCTGGCGCTGGATTCGGAACTCGACGACGAATTGCGCGAGAACCTGGGCACGGTGCACTCATCGGCGGTGGCACTGCTCAAGATCATCAACGACATCCTGGATTTTTCCAAGATCGAGGCCGGCAAGCTCATCATCGAGACGATACCGTTCCGGCTCGAGCGACTGGTGGGCGATGCCATCAAGACGCTCGCGCCGCGCGCGCAGGAAAAAGGCTTGTTGCTGGGCATGGAAATCGACCCCGCCTCGCCGCTGCAACTGCGTGGTGACCCGGGCCGGCTGCGCCAGATACTGCTCAATCTCGTGAGCAACGGCATGAAGTTCACCGAGCGCGGCGAGGTAGTGGTGCGGCTGCGCGTAAGCCAGGACAGCGATGCCGTCACGGGCGCGGTCTTGCATGTCGCGGTCACCGACACGGGTATTGGCATACCGAAAGACAAGTGCGAACAAATCTTCGATGCCTTCGCCCAGGAGGACAGCTCCATCGCCCGGCGCTTTGGCGGTACCGGACTGGGCCTCGCCATTTGCCGCCGCCTCGTGGATGTCATGGGCGGGCGCATCTGGGTCGAAAGCGAAGTGGGCAAGGGCAGCACCTTTCATTTCACGGTCAACGTGGCCGTCGATCCGGTTCCGGCGCTGGCCGGCTGAGACGGCGTGCGATGCGCCACGTGCGCGTCGTTGCCGGCCGTCCACGCGCCCCGCTACCGGGCCGTGTCCGCTGCCGCCGACCCGCTGCGAACTACCCATGATGCCGCAAGGGGGTAAGGCCGTTTGACCATGGCCCATCGGGCTATTTGGCGCACAATGCGGAATCGACCTTTCCTCCGCGTGAACCATGTATTTTTGTGGAATTGGTACCGCCACGCCAACGTCGCGCTACACCAAGGCGCAATGCCTGGAGGCCTTCGAGCAATCCGCGTGGTATGGCCGGCTGGATTCCCGCACGCATCTCGTGGCGCGAACCGTCCTGCAGCGCGACAACGGCATCGATGCGCGCTGGCTGGCGCTTGAAAATCTGACCGACGTATTCACGATCGATCCCGACACCCTTGCGGCGCGTTTTACCGCGCACGCGCCGGTGCTCGCGGCCCAGGCGGCGCAGCGTGCCCTGCGCAAGTCGGGGCTGAAGGCGGCGCAGATCGATGCGGTCGTGGTCAGCACCTGTACCGGCTACCTTTGTCCGGGCCTTTCGGGCCATGTGCTCGAGCGGCTGGGGCTGCGTCCCGACATCGGCGCGTACGATCTGGTTGGCCAGGGATGCGCCGCCGCACTGCCCAACATGCAGTTATGCCGGGCGCTGCTCGATTCGGGTTCCGCCGAGCATGTCCTCTCGGTTTGCGTGGAGGTGAGCAGCGCCGCCATGTACCTCGACAATGATCCGGGTGTGATCATCAGCGCCTGCCTGTTCGGCGACGGCGCTGGAGCCGCTGTGTTGTCGCGCCAGCCCGCGGTGCAAGGGCGCCGCTTGCGCTGGACCGAAAGCGCATCGATCATCGAGCCTGGCCAGCGCGATGCCCTGCGTTTCGAACAGCGCGGCGGCATGCTGCGAAATATCCTCACACGACCCGTTCCCGGGCTGGCAGCGGGCTATGCCTGCGAGGTCATGAACACGGTCTTGGACCGCGCGCGGCTGCGCCCGGCCGATATCAGCGCCTGGATCCTGCATGCGGGTGGTCGTGACGTGCTGCAGGCCATCGAGGCCCGATTCGGCATCGATGCCCAGCAACTGCGGTATAGCGCGACCACCCTGCGCGAATTCGGCAACCTTTCCAGTGCCTTCGTCTACTTCGTAATGGATGCCGCCTTGGCGGATCGGGCCCCGGGTGGCTGGTGGTGGCTGTCATCCTTTGGCGCCGGGTTCAGCTGCCATGGCGCGCTGCTCGAAGTGCAATGATCGCCGTCCGCACGATACTGCCCGAAACGCTCGACACCCTCGCCGCTGACGATCCTGCCGCGCAGCGTTCGCGCCGTGACTTGCGCCGTATCCACCGGGTGATGGGCACGCGCACGATCCTGCGGCGAGCGCTGCGCGATTGCCTGCTTGCCGCCAACGGGAACGCGCCGCTGCGCATCTTGGAAATCGGCGCCGGTGACGGGACGCTGCTGCTGGGGCTCGCCCGTGACATGGCGGTTGACCTGCCGTTGGTAGCGCTGACGCTGCTGGACCGGCAAGCACTCCTCACGCCCGAAACGGCGGCAGCCTATGCCCGCCTGGGGTGGACCGTACAGATGCATACGGCGGACATCCTCGACTGGGCTGTGGACGACGGCCGGCAACACGCTGAGGACCGATCGTGGGACCTCATCGTCGCCAATCTTTTCCTGCATCATTTCACCAATCCTGGGCTGACGGACCTGTTCGCTGCCGTGGCGCGACGCAGCCGGCGGTTCGTCGCAATCGAGCCGCGCCGCTCACGGATGGCCTGGATCGGCAGCCAGCTGGTGGGTGCCCTGGGCGCCAATTCGGTCACGCGCGAGGATGCGGTCCTCAGTGTCCGCGCGGGGTTCACGGGCGCGGAGTTGCAGGCGCTATGGCCCCAGGCACCGGGCTGGGAGCTGCGGGAGTATCCGGCGGGGCTTTTCAGCCATGTCTTCCGGGCAGTACGGGTGGGGCGGGCATCGTGACGACGGAACGCGCGGGCGCGCAGGGCGTTACCTACGATGCCGTGATCGTCGGTGCAGGCCCTGCAGGCTCGGCGGCAGCGATCCTGCTGGCGCGTGCCGGCTGGTCGGTCGCCCTATTGGAAAAGCAGCGGTTTCCGCGCCGCAAAGTGTGCGGTGAATGCATCGCCGCGAGCAATCTACCGCTGCTCGATGGCCTGGGTCTGGGTGCGGTGATCTCCCGGGACGCGGGTCCCGAGCTGCGCTCTGTTGCGCTGATGCACGCAGATGCACGAGCTCTTGCAACCATGCCATCGGCACCCGATGCACAGCATCCCTGGGGACGAGCGCTGGGCCGGGAGACGCTGGACGTGCTACTGATAGCCGCGGCGCGCGAGGCGGGTGCCACCGTGCTGCAACCTTGTGCGGTAACGGCAATTTCTGGTGGCCCGGGCAACTGGCAGCTGACGGCGCGGTCGGGGCATGCCGAGCTCGCCCTGCACGCTCGCGTCGCCGTTGCCGCCCACGGATCCTGGGAACCCTTGCCCTCGGGGCGAGCACGGCGCCGCATGGCGCGCAGCAGCGCCGATCTTTTTGCGTTCAAGGCCAATTTCCGTGGTGCGGCGCTGGCGCCGGGTTGTCTGCCGGTGCTGGCGCTCGATGGTGGCTATGGTGGCATGGTGGTGGCCGACGGCGGCGTCGTTACGGTAGCGTGTTGTGTCCGGCGTGACCGGCTCGACGCTCTGCGGGCGCGGGCGCCGGGGCGCTGCGCGGGCGACGTGGTCGAATCATGGCTGCGCGGCCAGTGCGCTGGAGTGGACCAGGTGCTCGCCGGTGCACAGCGCGACGGCGCCTGGCTGGCCAGTGGCCCCCTGGACCCAGGCGTGCGCGTGCGCGCTGACGATCGCCTGTTGCGTATCGGTAACGCGGCCGGTGAAGTGCATCCAATATTGGGGGAGGGCATCAGCATGGCATTGCAATCTGCGGGACTGCTCGTCGAGCAACTCCTGAGTGGCGATACGCCGGAGCGGCGCACGGATCCGGCATGGCAGGCCCGCGTGGCGCGTGACTACGCCGCGCAGTGGCGCCATCATTTTGCGCAACGCTTGCGCCTGGGTGCCCTCGTCGCCCACCTGGCCATGTCACCGCTCACCGCGCGGGCGATTGTCCGGCTGGCGCGTGCCTGGCCGGGTGTGTTGACCATGAGCGCGCGCTGGGCTGGCAAGGTGTGCAGCGCGGCCAATCCATCCCTCTACCGCCTTGCGCGCCGTGCACCATGAACCACCTGCAATCGACCCCGCCACGTTTGCCGCAATCCCGTACGCTGTCCCGCGCCTGGGCGCTTGTGCTGCTGGCCGTGATGGTCGCGGCTTGCACGAGCGTGGCGCCGCCGGCTCCGGCCGAGGCCACGCGCTCCGGCAGCGCGGATCCCGCATGGTCGAGTCGCTATGCCGCATTGGCCGCCACTGGCGGTACCGTGCTGCGTATCGATCCGCAGCGTTCCCAAATTCGCATTCTGGTGTTTCGGGGCGGGCGCGCACCTTCGCTCGGCCACAACCATGTGCTCACGGCGCCGGAGTTCAGCGGCTACTTCTTTTTGCCGGCAAATGGACCCGCCGGCGCGCAATTTGACCTGGAGTTTGCCCTCGATCGCCTGGCACTCGACGATCCGCAGTTGCGCAAGCAGCTGGGCGCGCCGTTTTCCGCCGAGCTGACGCCGGGGGACATCGCCAATACCCGGGCCCACATGCTGGGAGAAGACAATCTCCAGGCAGAGCGTTATCCGTATGTCCGGATCCACGGGCTTACTGTGACGGGAGAGGGAAATCATTTTGCCGTGAGCGCCGCGGTGGAGTTGCACGGCCAAAGCCGGGTCATGACGCTGCCGCTTGTGGTCGAAGGTTTACCCGGCCAGGTGCGCGCCAGCGGATCATTCGTTTTGCGGCAAAGCGATTTCGGAGTACACCCCTACTCGGCCCTGGGCGGCTTCATCGCCGTGCAGGACGAGGTGTGGGTGGAGTTCACCCTCGTGGGTGGCTGAAGCAGCGGGCGCCGCAGCCGCGCGCCGGCCGGCCTGCGTGCAGCCCGTTTGTCGGCAGCGCCGTCGCCGCGGTGCGCACGCCGGTCCTTGGCGACTGCGAGCGCGTCCGGCTAGTGGAGCCGGAGCTCGAGCGGCAGTATCAGGTTGATGCCCGGCGATGCCTGGGGCGGGTAATAGTAGACGGGTGGCGGCACGTAGACCGGCTGCTGATGTTGCCAGTAATGCTCCCGCTCGTAGCGCTGCCTTTCTTCGCGATCGCGCCGGTCATTGTCATGTCCGTGCGGACCATCGGCCCGGCCCCTGCCATGTTCATCCCTATCCCGTTCATCATGCGGGCCATCGCGCCCGCCGGTAGCGGCCTGCGCCATCGGTGGGCTGACAGCGCCGGCCAGCAGGATCAGCGCGACCCCATAGACCAGCGCCGCCATGCCAGCCGCGCATACGGCTGCGAAGGGCTTGGGGGAGGCGTAGGTATCGGCGCTCATTTGGCCTTCCCTGCCTTTCCAGGACCGCTGCGGAACAGCGTGTCCGCCTCTTTTTTCTGTTCGGGCGACATGGCGGTATATAGAGGCTCGAAGGCCGCTATGAAGCGGCGGATCCCGCCAGCATGCGCCTCCGACACCGCAGCAAAGGAATCGAGGTCCTGCAGGGCGCTTGCGCTGGACGCGTTCTTGGAACGCTCCGCAACCAGGGGCTCGAGCGCCTGCTGATTGTCGCGCATGGTCTGCGCAACGGCCTGCCACAGCTGCTCCTGGCCCGCTTCGATATGCAGCTTCGCGTGCATGTCGTCGATGCGTTTTTGAACCCGCTGGGAACTGTCCTGCATCCCCGACGGGGCGGTGCTGGCTAGCGTTGCGGCTGCTGCGTTCGATAGCGGGATGGAGATGCCGAGCGTCACCGCGATGGACCCTGCCAGCAGCGCCCGAACGGCGCGCTTGACGGTATGCGATGGGCTGGGCTGCGGTTGTCTTGGCAGGTAGGGCGCGCTTGGGCTGGGCATGATCGGGATCCTGGCGATGAAAGTAGGGCACCGGGCCCCATGCGGGGCCGGGGACGGCGGTCAAGCGATGGCATGACCGACGGCAAGGCCATTCTCGCGTCGATGCCCGGCACCCGTCCGTGCGCCGGGCAACGGATATTCGGGTATTTTCCCGGTTTAGCGTCGCAAACTTACTCCCCACAAAGGCAGAAGATGTCGCGTCCGGACGATTTCTACCAGAATCTGCGTCAGCAGACCCAGCAATTGCAGGATGCGGGCCTCTACAAGGCCGAGCGCATCATCACCAGCGCCCAGGGCGCGATCATCCGGCTGCAGGATGGGCGCGAAGTGATCAATTTATGCGCCAATAACTACCTGGGCTTGTCCGCGCATCCGCGAGTCCTCGAGGCGGCGCACGCAGCACTGCGTTCCCATGGTTACGGCCTGAGCTCGGTGCGGTTCATCTGCGGCACCCAGGACCTGCACAAGACCCTCGAGGCGCGCCTGGCGGCCTTTCTCGGCATGGAAGATGCCATCTTGTATGCCGCCGCCTTCGATGCCAACGGCGGACTCTTTGAGCCCTTGCTGGACGAGCAAGATGCCGTGGTCAGCGATGAACTCAACCACGCGTCCATCATCGACGGCATACGCTTGTGCAAGGCACGGCGGTATCGCTACCGGCACAACGACATGGAAGATCTCGAACGTTGCCTGCGTGAGGCCGATGCCGCTGGCGCCCGCACCACGCTGGTCTTCAGCGACGGCGTCTTCTCGATGGACGGCACCATCGCCCAACTGGACCGTATCCGTGCGCTGTGCGACGCGCACGGCGCGCTGCTGGCCATCGATGAGTGCCACGCCTCGGGTTTCCTCGGCAAATCCGGTCGCGGCACGCACGAATACCGCGGCGTCTTCGGCAGGATCGACATCATCACCGGCACGCTGGGCAAGGCGCTGGGGGGCGCTTCGGGGGGCTTCACGGCCGGGCGGCGTGAGGTCATCGAGTTGCTGCGCCAGCGCTCGCGCCCCTATCTTTTCTCCAATACGCTGGCGCCGGTCATAGCCGGCGCGTCGATCGCCGTGCTTGATCTGCTCGAAGCGTCGACGGCCTTGCGCGACAAGCTCGAGGACAACACGCGCTATTTTCGCGCCGCGATCGCCGCCGCCGGGTTCGCGATCAAACCCGGCGAACACCCCATCGTTCCCATCATGGTGCATGACGCGGTCAAGGCGCAGCAGCTGTCGGCGCGCCTGCTCGAACTGGGCGTCTATGCCGTGGGATTCTTTTTCCCGGTAGTTGCCCAGGGACAGGCGCGGATTCGCGTGCAGATGAGCGCTGTCCATGAGCGCGCGCACCTGGAAGCAGCGGTAGCCGCCTTCACCCAGGCGGGGCGCGAGTTGGGCCTGGTGCAATGACGCCGCCGCGAATACTCATCGTTGGCGCCAATGGGCAGATCGGCGTTGAGCTCGCCGAGGCCCTGCTGGCGAAGCATGGCGCGGGCGCCGTCGTCACCAGCGATCTTGGGTCCCAGGGACGCGTGGCCGGTGTGCAGCATGAGGTGCTCGACGTCACCGACGCGCAGGCGCTGGCGGACGTCGTGGCGCGCCACCGCATCAGCCAGATCTACCAGCTCGCCGCGCTGCTGTCGGCCACCGCCGAAGAAAAGCCGCTGCTGGCCTGGGACGTCAATATGCGCGGCCTGCTCAATGTGCTGGAGTTGGGCCGCCAGGGATATCTTGAGCGGATTTTCTGGCCCAGTTCCATCGCGGCCTTCGGCCCCTGCACGCCGGCCGACGGCACGCCGCAAACGGCCGTGATGGATCCTACGTCCGTTTACGGAATCAGCAAACTGGCCGGCGAGCGCTGGTGCGCCTGGTATCACGCCCGCCACGGCGTGGATGTGCGCAGCCTGCGCTATCCCGGCTTGATCAGCTGGAAAACGCCACCCGGTGGCGGCACCACGGACTACGCCGTGGAGATCTTCCACGCGGCGCTGTCGGGCGCGCCCTTCACCTGCTACCTGGACGCTGATCAGACGCTGCCCATGATGTACATGCCCGATGCCCTGCGGGCGACGCTCGAGCTCATGGACGCTCCCTCTGAGCGCATCACCCAGCGCGGGAGCTATAACGTGGCAGCGTTCAGTTTCACCCCACGGCAGATTGCTGCAGCCGTTGCGCGGCGTGTTCCGGGATTTACCGCGCGCTATGAACCGGATTTCCGGCAGGCCATAGCGGCGAGCTGGCCCCGGTCCATCGATGACACGGTGGCCCGGGACGACTGGGGCTGGCGGGCAGAATATGACCTGGAGCGCACGGTCGACGAGATGCTGGACAAGCTGCGCGAGTGCCTTGCGGCGCGTTGAATTTGCTTTTCCAAGGCGGGTGCGGCTCCGGTATGACGTTTTGGTGCATCCTGGTGCGATTTTGATGTTTACTGGTGCTGGCTTTGCAATTTGGTGGTGCTGTCACAGTGCGGACGGTCGAATGGTTCATGGGTAATGCCAACCCGGTAGCGTGCAAGCCGGATACTGATGGGGGCAGACGGATGGTTAAGGACATGGCGCAGGCAAATGGCGTAACCCAGTTTCGCGGCATCCGCGCCTGCGTATTCGACGCGTACGGAACCTTGTTTGATGTCAGCTCGGCTGCGCTGCGACTTCGGCCCCGGTTGGGCGAGTCGGCCGCAGCGCTGGCTGCGCTCTGGCGCGACAAACAGTTGCAATACACCTGGCTGCGGACGGCCCAGGGCAGGCATGCGGATTTTGCGCAGGTGACACGCGATGCCCTCGAGCATGCACTGCAGGCGCTGCAACTGGATGCCAGCTTCGAAGGCGAACTGCTTGCCGCCTTCAACGCCTTGGATGCTTTCCCCGAGGTTGCGCAGGTGCTGGCGCAACTGCGTGCACGCGGATTTGCCACCGCCATTTTGTCCAACGGCACGCCGGCGATGCTGGCGCAACTGCTGGAAGATGCCGGCATGTCGGGCGCGGTGGATGCGGTGTATTCCGTCGAGTCGGTGGGGGCCTTCAAGCCGGATCGGCGGGTCTATGAAATCCCCTGCGCGCGCCTGCAGCTGCGGCCGGAGCAGATCTGCTTTGTGTCCTCCAATGCGTGGGATGCCCACGGCGCCTCGGCCTTTGGCATGCGGGTTGTCTGGTGTAATCGCCGTTCGCAGGTGCCCGATCGCCTGCCGGGGGCGCCGGATGCACAGGTGGCGTCGCTCGAGCAATTGCCGGCTTTGTTGCCGATGGCGCGGGAGCCCTGACAGCGCTAGATCACGGACAGAAACGAGACGCCGTGTGTACCGACAAAGCGTTCCGGTGACAGGCGCCCGGCGACCGGCGCGCCGTACTCCTCCGCATGGACGCGGCGCACGCGGTTCTTGTGCCAAGTTGCCAGCAAGGCACTCAGCGGCATGACGGCGGCGTTGTCAGGTCCGTACAACTCCCGATGCACGGCAGGCAGGCGGTACCACGGCGCAGCGGCCCGCTCGTGATGGGCATTGTGATACCCGAAGTTCAGCGTAAGCAGGTTGAGCCACGGCCAGCGGACCGAAACCAAATTGGTATAGGTGTTGTCGTGCTCGTAACGCCGGTCTCGCCCCGCGAGGTCGAGCGGTTCATGCGGGGCGACGACGAACTGCTCGAAGGTGTGGTGAAACGCGTCGAAGAAATTGAGCACATGCAGCAGCAGGAGGTAGGAGAGCGCGTACAGCAGCAGCGCCCGGGGAGACCATGCCGCGAGGGCCACCAGCAGCGATCCCCGGAGCGCCAGCATGGCCAGGGCCCGCGCCCGGTAGGGGCGTTGTGAGGGCACGAAAAAGGGCCGCCATACCACCTGCAGATGCATGAGGATTTCGGTGGCCGGTACGTAGGCCCATTCCAGTATCTCCAGCGCGCGCCGCAAGGCGGGGCTGCGCTGCATCAGGCCCTTGAAATCAAAGCAGACGAGGTCGGCACGATCCCGGTGGTGGCGGATGTGCAGGTGACGTATGCGATCGAATGACGCGTAACTCGATCCAGCGATGAAGCTGGCCCATTCGCCCACGCGCTGATTGGCGGCCGGCTGGGCAAAGAGCGTGTAGTGGGCGGCCTCATGCACCAGGTATGCGGCAAGCACCATGGCCTGCGTGCAGAGCAGCACGCCCGCAATACTGGCGGCGACGCTGTGGCTGCCCATCAGGGCGAACGATGCCAGCCAGCCGCCGCTGACGGCCAGCAGCACCAGTGTGTTGGGTACCACGCCTTCCTTTTCACGAAACAGCATGTTGAAACCCGTTGCGTTCATCTGGATCCGGCGCCACGGGCCGGCTGCCGCCGGCCTTCGCGCGGCCGGAACTTGCGCGCGGCACGCGCATCCTCAAAGATGCAATTGCCGTGCCAGACCCGCTGCGGCAAGCCCGCCGGGCCAAGCCCGCGATGCCAGGCCTGCCACGCCAGAGATCCCATCCCGGGCTAGGCCGCGCCGTTGCGCGTTAGCGGCTGCCTTGGTGGCGCCGGCTTGCGAAAGAAACGCACGCCCTTGAGCCATAGTTGCAGGGCCTGCCAGTGGATCCGAGCGATCACCCCCACCGTAAAGAACCGGTAGCGCCAGAGCAGCGCCAGCGCCGCCGGCCGGTCCAGCGGGCTTACCGTCCCGGAGATGCGGGTTTCGAGGATGGCCTGGGGCTGATCGGCGTCGTCCAGGTAATCGACGCGCGCGAGCCAGCGGCCCGCGCTGAAATGGAAGCGGAAGGTGTAGCGGCCTTTTACCTCGCAAAAGGGCGATACGTGGAATTGCTTGCGCGCGCTCAGGGTCTGGCCCGAGCGCAGGGCGCTGCCATCGCTGTTGGCGAGCAGGTAATTGTGGTGTTCACCAAAGGTATTGCTCACCTCGCACAGCACGGCGCGGACGCTGCCGTGTTGGTCGTGGCAGACCCAGAAGGAAACGGGATTGAAGACATACCCCAGCATGCGCGGAAAGGCATGCAGGACGACTTCCCCGTCCGCCTGGATTCCTTCGGCGTGCAGCAGGCCGCGTATCCACGGCAGCAGCGGTGTGCCGTCGCGAGCGCCGTGGTCGCGGTCGAGGAAGGACAGCAGGCCGCCACGGTTGTGGGCAATGCCACAGGACTCCAGCGCGGGGAGCGCCGACAGCGGCAGCCGCAGGCAAAACGCGCCATAGCGAAACGCATGCCGCGTAGGCCGATGCCGGACGTGGCCAACCTCGCCATGGACGATGCCGATGGCTTCAGGCATGGCTGGCCCGCGCGACAAGGTCGGCGACGGCATGGGCCGAGCGCAGACCGTCCTCATGAAAACCATAGCCCAGCCAGGCTCCCGCGAACCAGGTGCGGCGCTTGCCTTGCAGGCCGGCAATACCGGCTTGCGCCTGTACCGCTGCGGAGTCGAGCAGCGGGTGCCAGCTGACCGTCTTGCGCAGTACCCGCTCCGGGCGCGGTTCAAACGGAGGGTTGAGGGAAACCACGACCGGCGTCGTGAAGGGCAGGGGCTGGAGTTTGTTGATGAGATAACTGACGGCCACGGGACGCTGGCCGTCGGGATCGCTGGCCGAGAGATAGTTCCAGGCCGACCATGCACGCCGGGCGCGCGGCAACAGGCGCTCGTCGGTATGCAGCCAGACGTCGTTGGGCTGGTAGCGCACGGCCCCCAGCAGGCGCGACTCATCGGGATCCGGATCGGCCAGCAGGCGCAAGGCCTGGTCGCTGTGGCAGGCCAGGACGACCGCGTCGTAGTGCGCTTCGCCCTGGCCGGTGGTCACGCCAACCGGCCCGGCGGCGTCCCGACGGATCGACAGCACGGGCGTATGGATCCGCACATCGCGCAGCTGCGCGGCGATCTTGGCGACGTAGTTGCGCCCGCCGCCCGTGACCGTGCGCCACTGGGGCCGGTCGAGGATCTGCAGCAGGCCATGGTTACGGCAAAAGCGGATGAAACTCAGCAGCGGGAAGTCCTGCACCGACAGGCGTGGTGCGGACCAGATGGCGGCGGCCATGGGGATGAGGTACCAGTCCCGAAAGGGGACTGAATAGCGCTCGCTGGCCAGGTACTGGCCGACGGTTTGTGCCGTGGCGTCCGCCGACGCCGCGCCGGCATCGACCCGCTCCAGCAGGCGCGTGGTTTCGCGGTTGAAGCGCAGGATGTCGGCGAGCATGCGCCAGAAAGCCGGACGCAAGGCGTTGGCGGGTTGCGCGAACAGCGCGGGCAGGTCGGTGCCGGACCATTCAATGTCGTGTTCATCCGCCCGGACCGAGAACGACATCTCGCTGGCGGTACTGTCGACGCCGAGTTCGGCAAACAGTGCCAGCAGCAGTGGATAGGTACGGTCATTGAAGACGAGAAAGCCGGTGTCAACCGGCGCCGTACGCCCTTCGAGCGTGACGTCGACCGTACAGGTGTGGCCGCCCAGGTAATCGTTGGCCTCAAATAGCGTGACTTCGTGCCCCTGCTGTTCGAGCAGGTGCGCGCTTCCCAATCCGGATATGCCGGCACCGATAACCGCAATACGCACAGATACGTCCTTCCATTTGCCGCGGCGCCGGCCGTGGCCCTGCCGTTGCAGCCGCGCCGCCGCGGTCCCGGCACTGCGGCTAGGGGTGAAGTGAACCCGCTAGGTTACCCCAGCGGGGCGACCGCCGGATCCGGCGTCGGCGTCAAGGCCTACGCTGCCAGCCGGATCGTGCAGGGCGGGCTCGCGCAGCGCGCGGTGTTCGTTGAGCTCGTCGATACTCCCCGCGATGGCTGCCCGCTCGCGCTGGACGAATCGAGCCACCGCGTCCTGCATGGCGGGTTCGCGCAACCAGTGCGCCGATTGCGTCTCGACGGGATCGAGCCCGCGGGCCAGCTTGTGCGCGCCCTGCGCGCCACCTTCGAAGACATGCAGCCCCTGTTCGATGGCGAAATCGATCATCTGGTAGTAGCAGCATTCAAAATGCAGGCAGTCGATCGCCTCGATGGCGCCCCAGTAACGGCCGTAGAGGACCGATCTTGGGCGGTCGAACACCCCCAGGGCGCTTGCGACCGGGCGTCCGTCGCGGTAGGCCAGGACCAGCATCAGGTTCTCCGGCATGCGCTGTGCAATGGTCTGGAAGAACGCCAGGTTGAGGTAGGGCGGACCGCCGTGCTGGGCGTAGGTGTTGTCGTAGCAGCGCACGAAGAATCGCCAGTCGTCGGCGGTGATGTCCGCGCCCACGCGCCGTTGGAGCACCACACCGGCCTGCTCGACCTTGCGGCGTTCGGCGCGGATCTTCTTGCGCTTGGGTTGGGTGAGGGCGTCGAGAAACGCGGCGAAGTCCCGGTAGGGCGCGTTGGACCAGTGGAACTGCACGGTCTTGCGTACCAGCATTCCGGCGCGCTCGAGGGCGGCGATCTGCGCGGGCGGCGCAAAGAGCACGTGCAGCGACGACAGGCCTTGCGAACGCACCAGCGACAGCAAAGCGCGCACGGCCGCTTCGCGGGCATCGTCGTCCACCGCCAGTATGCGCGTGCCCGCCACGGGCGTGAACGGAACCGCGACCAGCCACTTGGGATAGTAGGGACTGCCCATGCGCTCCTGGGCGTCGGCCCAGGCCCAGTCAAATACGTATTCACCGTAGGAATGCGCCTTGGCATAGAGCGGAATCGCCGCGCACAGACGCCCATCGCGCCACAGGCTCAGGAACTGCGCGTACCAGCCCGTTTCCGCGGTGGCGGCGCCGCTGCTTTGCAGGGCGGCCAGGAAGGCATGGCGGACAAACGGATTGCCGTGCGGGTCGGAAGCGACCAGTGCGTCCCATTCGTCTGCCGCGAATTCGCCGGGGTCGTCAGTAACCGTGATTTCATAAGGACTGTCGCGCACCGCCAGGACCTTTACGCAAGCTGTGAGTACGGGATTCTATGGCCTCGTTTGCCGCGCCGGCCCAAGGGTCTCGGCTAGACTGCGGCATCCCGGACAGAGGAGCGCCGCTCTTATGGACAAATCGCGGCTGGAAGCATTCAGCGACGGTGTCATCGCGGTGATCATCACGATCATCGTGCTCGAATTCAAGGTTCCCGAAGGGACGGACCTCGCCAGCCTGCTGGCGCTGGCGCCAACTTTTTTCAGTTACGTGCTGAGCTTCATTTTTGTCGCCATCTACTGGAACAACCACCATCACATGCTGCACACGGTGAAGAAGGTCAATGGCGCCATGTTGTGGGCCAATATGCACCTGTTGTTCTGGTTGTCGCTGGTGCCGTTTGCCACCGCGTGGATGGCCGAACATCATTTCTCGACCTGGCCCACATTGGTCTACGGGGTGCTCCTGCTCATGTCGGCCATCGCCTTTACCATCCTGCAGACCACCGTCATCCGGCTGCACGGTCGCGGCTCGACGCTGGCGACCGCCGTGGGACATGACCTCAAGGGCAAGGTTTCCATCCTCTGCTACGTGGCCGCAATCTGCGCGGCTTTCTACCTACCGATGATATCGCTGTGCCTCTATGTGGTCGTGGCGTTTATCTGGCTGGTGCCCGACCGGCGGATCGAGCGGGTGATCAGCGAATAGCGTACTGCAACGAGTAGCGGACAGCGAGTAGCGATCAGCGGGTAATCCCCGGCGTGCCTGCCTTAGCGCGTATCCGGCAGAACGAACGATTCGCCCGTGGCGAAGAACTGTCCCCCCGCCACGTAGTGCAGGGTGCGGTCGAGCGGATTGTCGCCAAAATGCCAGCGGTTGTCGGAGTACAGGGCCGCGTCAGCGTAGGCAGCAATCACCTCGCCCAGGATGATGTCGAAACGCTGGCTGGCGTCGGGTATGACGCGGCATTCCAGCCAGGCGGCGCAGCCGGCGATCATGGGCGCGGCGATTTTCTGGGCAGCGAAGGTTTCGATGCCGAATTCGGCAAACTTGTCGTGCTGCAGGCCCGAATACGATCCGGCTGCCAGGGTTTGCGCCGCAATGGCGCGCGTGGGTATCTGCAACCCGAACTCGCCGGATCCATCAACCAGCTGGCGCGTGAGCGTGGTTGCGTCGATGATGACGATGACCTTGGGCGGCACGAAGTCCAGCGGCATGGACCAGGCAGCTGCCATGACATTGGACCGATTGCCGTGTGCGCTGGTGACGAGCGTGACAGGGCCGTGACCCAGCAGCTGGGTGCAGCGATCCAGGTCGACGGGCAGACGGGTACGTGACATCGTGACGTCCTCGCGGAGGGGTTTGGGTGCGGCGCCCAGCATGTAGCGTGTAGCCTGAAGCGTGCGCGGGGGCGGGTTGCCAGCCTTATTTTCCCACGATGGGCGAGGCTCTCGTATATTTGGTGTTTTTACCCGGACTCCCATCATGCGAGAAACTGCACGCAAGAGCGTCGCGCTCATCGGCGCGCCTACCGATATCGGGGCGAGTGACCGAGGCGCCTCCATGGGACCCGAAGCGCTGCGCGTAGCCGGTATCGACGCTGCGCTGCGCGCGCGTGGCCTTGAGGTTCTGGATACCGGCAATCTGCAGGGGCCGCGCAACCCCCAGCTCACGCCCGTGAATGGTTACCGTCATCTCGATGAGGTGGTGCAATGGAATCGCAGCGTACACGCGGCCGTCTATGGCCAGCTGCAGGCCGGACACGTGCCGGTTCTGCTGGGCGGCGACCATAGCCTGGCCATAGGCTCGGTCAGCGCGGTTGCCCGCCACTGCCGTGACCTGGGCCGCAAGCTGCGCATCCTGTGGTTTGATGCCCACACCGACGTGAACACCAACGAAATGACGCCCAGCGGCAATCTGCACGGCATGCCGGTGGCCTGCCTGTGCGGCAACGGGCCACCGGAGCTCACGCAGATCGGCGGCAGAGTGCCCGCTATCGAGCCGGCCTGGATGTATCAGGTGGGCATACGCAGCGTCGACGACGGCGAACGTCGCCTGGTGCATGCCATGGGCATGCGCGTGGTCGACATGCGCGGCATCGACGAGATGGGCATGCGGGGTGTCATGGAAACCGTGCTCGACGGGCTGGACGACGACACCCACCTGCACGTGAGCTTCGACGTCGATTTTCTCGATCCGGAGTCGGCGCCGGGCGTGGCGACCGCCGTGCGGGGTGGCCCCACCTACCGAGAAGCGCAGTTGTGCATGGAGATGGTGGCCGACACCGGCTACGTGGCGTCCGTGGACATCATGGAGCTCAATCCCGCGCTCGATATCCGCAACCAGACGGCCATCATTGCAGTGGAGCTGATCGAATCGCTGTTCGGCAAGAGCACGCTCATCCGCCGCCGCTGAACGCAACGGCGCCGCAGCAATGGTGGGTTTGCACGGCGCCAGCACGTCCGCCGCAACGCAGTGCTCACTCGCCGTCGAGCGTGATCGTCTCCGGCAAGGCTTCGGAATCGATCACCACCAGATTCACCTTGTAGTTGCCCGCCAGTTCATTGCGATGCGCGGCTGAGATCCGGAACTTCAGCGTGCCGTAGTCGGGAAAGGAACCGAACCAGTGCGTGCCGACGGGCACGATGGTCCCCGTGCCGACTCGCATTTCCAGAGACCCGGATCCGTTGGGCATGCCCTTGGCACTGATGGTACGGGTGCTGTCACCAACCACCGTCAGACGCCCACCCACGGAAACCAGGATGACGTCGTTGGGACGGATGCGCAGTTCGGCGGAGGTCCATTCATTGCGCTCGGCCTTGACCGTGACGATTTCGTGGTGGATTCCTGGACATGCCTCTGCCGGTGGCGTCGCGGGAGCGCCCTCGGAGCTTCCAGCCAGCCCCGATAGCGACAGGAGGGCTGCAAATCGAAATACGGTTACGGCGGTCATGGACTTCCTTTCAACAAAGCAATGCCCGATTTTCCCATTGGGCCGGGCGTGCGTGGTGCTGCGCGGGATGCTGTGGCGCATTCATGGCGCCATTTTCTTGGAGTCTTAAGTGAAAATCAGCAAACGCTGCGCTGGAATGGCCGGGCACCCCGGTGTGGGCGACTTGATGGCTGCATTTGGTGCGAAATCGCACTGACAGCGCGTGCGCTCTGGGATTCAATCGGACCTGGATTGGAATTGAAACGGAGTTGACCCATGGATGAGCCCGCCGTTACCCCTGCGCCACCGCCCGCGCGGCTCAGGAGCCTTGCGCAGCAGGAAACCGACTTCACTTCGGAAGGGTCACCTCCACCGGGCGCCGCGCGGCCGGTGGCTTCGACGCCAGAACCGGTTGTAATGGGCAACCATGCGCGCGGCGGGTCGGCCGTGCCGATCTCGGTTCAGGACGCGACGATCCGCGATGCCGCGGCCGCGCGGCGCAGTGCAGCGCATGGCAAAAAACGCCACGTAGCAGCCAGGGTCAGGCTGACGACGCAGCCGTGATCATGGACCTGACCGTGCTGCGCTCGCAGGACGCCTTGCCCCAAGGCCGCAGCTTGCCCGCGCTCAATGGCGACATGGCGCCGGGCGACTTGGGCGACGTGCTGGCAGTGCTGCTGGCGCGCCTGCGGTCCCTGGCGCTGGATGCTGCTGCAGCTGGGGACCGGGCAGCGAACAATCGGCGTACGGCCGTTGCCCAGGCGAATCCATTGGCCGCAGGGCTGCTGGAATGCGAGGCGACGCTGGTCCGGGTTCGCGCCACGGTCGTGGATGAACTGGCACGCCGCAATGCCCTGGAGCGCGAACTCGCCGACACGCAGTCGGCGCTGGCACAGGCACTGGCCGAACTCTCCGGTACCGATGCGGGCGAGCGCCACGCCTTGCACCTCGCGCACCACGACGGCTTGACCGCGCTGCCCAACGCGACCTACTTCTTTGAGCGGCTGGACGAGGAATTGCGCAACCGTGCCGCACGGCGCCAATCGCTGGCCGTGCTGTGCCTCGATCTGAACGGGTTTCATGCTTTCAATGCCGATCATGGTCATGAGACGGGCAACGAGTTGCTGCGCATCGTCGGTATTCGGCTGTCCCGTGCCGTTCGCGCGGATGACATGGTTTGCCGCCTGGAGGGAGACCAGTTCGGCTTTTTGCTGGCCGATGTGCATGGCCATTCGCAGCTCGCCGGACTGGCCGGCAAGCTGGCCGAGGCCATAGCGGCGCCCTTGCAGATCGGCAAACGCAGCCTGCGCATCCACGCCAGCATCGGCATTGCCGTCAGTCCGCAGGACGGTGTGCGCTCGGCGGAGGTGATGCGCAATGCCGGGCTGGCGCTGCACGCTGCCAAGCAGCGCCAGTTACCCTTCGCGTTCTTTGAGGCCGCGCCGGCGCTGCCCGCATCGCTACCAGCAACGCCCGCCCGTCCGGTTTAGCATTGCCGCCGGGTTGCGCAGATTCCGCCGCAGCCAGGAGACGGCTGCATGACGCAGGGCATACACCCCATACACGTCGTATCAACCCCGCGTCTGGACATTGCGTACGAGGAACACGGCCATGCCGACGGCTTGCCCGTGGTGCTCCTGCATGGTTTTCCCTACAGCCCGCGCTGCTACGACGCCGTTGCGCCCGTGCTGGCACAGGACGGTTGCCGGGTCATCGTTCCTTACCTCCGGGGATACGGACTGACGCGCTTTCGCAACGCCCAGACCTTGCGGTCCGGTCAGCAGGCGGCGCTCGCCCAGGACCTGCTCGACCTCCTCGATGCGCTGGCACTGCCCAAAGCCGCATTGCTGGGTTACGACTGGGGTGGGCGGGCGGCGTGCATCGTGGCGGCGCTTTACCCGGAGCGCGTGCACTGCCTGGTTACCGGCTCAGGATACAACATCCACGATATTGCCGCGATGGCGCTGCCCGAGGTACCGGCTGACGAATATCGCCTCTGGTACCAGTACTACCTCCACAGTCCGCGCGGACGGGCCGGGCTGGCGGCCCACCGGTGTGAGTTGACCCGCTTGCTGTGGCGCCTGTGGTCGCCGCCCTGGCGGTTTACCGAGGTGCAACTGATGCAGGCGGTGGCGAGCTTCTACAACCCGGATTTTGTTGACGTCGTGGTGCATTCCTATCGGCACCGCTATGGCTATGCCGACGGCGATCCGGTGTACGAGGCCATGGAAGCGGAACTGGCTCGCCAGCCGTCCATCGCCGTACCCACCATCAACATCTGCGGAGCCGATGACGGCATACGGGCGCCTGAGGCGGTGGATGCGCATGCGCGGCATTTCACCGGGAGCTATGAGCGCGTCGTGCTTGCGCAGGTGGGTCACAACTACCCCCAGGAAGCTCCTGATGCCGCTGTGGCGGCGCTGCGCAAATTGCTCGTCTGACGGGTGGCTATCGCTCTACTGGGCAAGCCACTGCCAGCTGCTGACATGATAGGGCTCCAGCGGTTGCGCCGTGAAATCCACCCGCAGCCGCTGGTGATTGCCGGCGCTGCTCCAGAGATACGACCATTGCAAGGTGCCCTTGGATGGCAGGTTGGGGGCGGCTCCATCGCTTTGCAGCGCAGTCTGTTGCGGCTTGCCCAGCAGCTTTTGCACGTCGTCCACGGTCATACTCTGGCGCAAATTTGCGGCGAGCTTTTCGGCTTGCGCCACCGTAAGCCCGCCGTCGTTTGGAGCGTCCTGCGCAACGACGGCGGCCGTGCCCGCCGCCGCTGCGATGGCAAGGGCGAGTGCCACCACCACGAAGACCGGCAGGCGCCGTGCCGGACCCATCAACGGGTTCCCCGGACCACCGGCAGGGTCCGGGACGGAATCCCGCCTGCCGGCGTCGCCCTGGCACAGACCCGATGCGCGGAAAGCGGCATCATCGACGTCGACCGCTGCGCCATCAACGCTTGATACGGGAGATCTTCGTGCCCTCGATGCTCAGGCTTGCCATCAGACCCTGCTGGTCGAAGATGAAGGCGTAGGCCGAGTCCTTGAGTGTGGAACTGCTCAGGTTCTTGGCCACACCCTCATTGACCACGACCACCGTCGGTCCGACACCCACTTCCCAGCCGTTGGACTTGTGCAGGTAGGCAACGGCCTCGTCGTTCATGAGAAAGACCACATAACCAAAGGACTGCGCACCGGCCTGCAGTCCCCATGAGCCCGATACGGAGTTGTAGTAGTCCACGACCTTGTCGTTCTCGTAGAGCACGCCTTCGCCGTAGCTGCCGCCGAATACCAGGCCGGCCTTGACGATGTTGGGGAAGATCAGGATCGCGTGCGCGTGCTTGCCGATGTTGGCCGCCGTCGGATTGGTCTTGTAGAGCATGTGGAGGGCTTCGCTGGAACTGCGGTCCAGATCCGCGGCCGAGGCAGCATAGGTAGCGGTTACCGGCAGCGTCAGCGCGCAGGCTGCTGCTGCGGCGATGGCCAATGCATAACGGCGGGTTTTGGAGAACATCATGATCTATTCCTCGTTGGTTGCGGTTTCGTTCAGGCTTGCGTCCGTAGACATGGACGGCCACGCCTTGGGTTCCGCAGGGTAATGACTCCTGCAGAACGGGTCTGTGCGGCATGGCACAGATGGCCTGCAGCCCAACAGAGGGCGTGTGCCCCGCCACCTGCACCAGCTATGTATCCCGCCAGACAGTGATCGCGGTATGCGTGCACCATACTGGGTCCGCTAATACCCTCGGACGCAGGAGGCCGCGCTGCTTCACGTTGCGGCGGGCAGAAGAGGTCGCTGCAACAATCCGGGACCGGGAGCGCGCTTGGCCGATTTTGACAATCAACTTATTTCTGCCTTGCCCGCGCGCGACGCGCGGCGTCTCCTGGGTATCTGCCAGGAAGTTCCGCTGGTTCTCGCTGATATCCTGGCCGAGCGCGGGCGGGCGACACGCTACGTATACTTTCCCACGCAGGGTTTCATTTCACTCGTTGCGCAGATTGAAAGCCATCCGGGACTGGAAGTCGGCATGGTGGGTGCGGAGGGCATGCTGGGCGTGCAAGTCACGCTGGGTGTTCTAACGTCCCCCCTGCGCGCCCTCGTCCAGGGGCAGGGCTTGGCGTGGCGTGCGCCGGTGCCGGCATTCCGTCGCGAACTGGCGACGTGCGTACCCATGCAGCGGCGCTTCAGTGCCTACGTCAATGTGCTGATGTCGCAGCTCGTGGCATCGGCAGCCTGCCAGCGCTTCCATCTGGTGGGGCCGCGCCTGGCGCGGTGGCTGCTGATGAGCGAGGACCGGTCGCGCTCCGCGCGCTTTCATGTCACGCACGAATTCCTGGCGTACATGTTGGGGGTGCGCCGTGTTGGCATCACCACGGCCGCGGGCGATCTCGCCCGGCGCGGCCTGATCGCCTACCACCGCGGTGAACTCGAAGTGATCAACCGCGCCGGCCTGGAGGCAGCTTCCTGCAGCTGCTATGCGGCTGATCAGGTGGCCTATCTGCAGATGAGCCGATAGGCATCTGACGTCGGCGCTTGCGATCCGCACTCGCGCGCGCGGCGGCCGACCTCCACTGCCAAGCTCAGCACTCGACCTCAGCAGCCGACCCCAGTACCCGACCTCAGTACCCGACTTCAGCACCTGACCTCAGCGCTTGCGTGTGCGGCCGGGCATAGACGGACTGGCGTGCCCCGCCGGTGCGGCGCGGTACGCATGGCCACCCCGATCACTGCCACGCATTCCTCCGCGGGGACCGCCACGGCCAGGCGCAACATGGTAGTCGCGTCCCCAGCCGCCGTAGCCATACGGGAAAGGCTCGTAGTACGCGCCGGAATAGTAGGCGTTGCCGCCGTCGTAGTAGCCGTCGCCATCCGTAGCCACGCAGGCCACCGAGGTGAGGGCGGCCACGACCAGCGCCGCAGGCAGCCACAGGCCGCGCCTGTGCGCGCTCACTGGACGTCCTCCGCGCCGTTCCACTCCATGAGACCAAGGGCGGCGCCCTGTGGGTCGGCAATCACGGCAACCAGTCCACCGTGCCGGTCCGCGTGCGTTTCCACGAGTATGCGGCCACCCAAACGTACCGCTGCAACGGTGGCGGCACCGGCATCGGCAACGCGAATGAAATTGAGCCAGTGCGGATGGCGGTTCGTAAAGAGCACGGGCAAGGTGTTCACGCTGGCGCGCGCGCTGTCATCGCTGGCCAGCAGCAGGTGTTCCATGCCATCCTGCGCGGGCAAGGCATAGACCTCATAGCCCAGAAACGTCTGATAGAAGGCGGCGTCGGCGTCCGGGTCCGTTGCCAGCAGCGTGCACCAGATCCACGCGCCCTCGGACGGCAGGTAGTCCGGCAGATCGCCGGTGCTCGAGGCCAATAACGCGAAGACGGCGCCTTGGGGATCGGCCAGCACCGCTTGCCTGCCGCGGCCCGAAAAAGTCCGTGGGGCGCGGATCTGACGCGCACCGTGGTCCACGGCGCTGCGTACCGCTACGTCCACGTCGCCGACGGCAAGAAAGGTCAGCCAGGATGTCTGACGCGCGTCGGGGGTTACGGCGCGGTGCTGCAGCAGCCCGCCGACCGGCTGCGAACCGAGAAACGCCACTGCGTAGTCCACTTCATTGCCGTGGTAATCGCGGAAGGTCCATCCGAAGAGACCCGCATAAAACGCCTTTGCAGCAGCGAGGTCCGGTGTTACGAGCTCGGCCCACACCAGCTTCCCGGGATGGTGTTCGACCGCGTCCGAAACATTGCCCGCGTTGATCGGCGGCAGATCGAACTGCGGCGCCGCGAATGCCGGAGCGGCAGACAGGACCAGGGCGAGAAACCCGCACGCCACGGTGCGGGCGCAGTGCGTGCCGCGACGCTCCCGCAGTCCGGCGGCGGCCGGATTGCCGGTGCCATCGCGCGCATTGTTACCGCTATTGCTGTCGGTGCGCAATTCAGAATGCCACACGGATGTGGTCCACAACGCTGCGCACGCCCGGAGTGCTCCAGGCGGCATGGTGTGCCGATTCGCGTTCGGCCCAGCTGTCCACGGTACCGTCCAGCGTGACTTGATCGCCGCTGACATCGACCGCGATTTTGTGGGTACCGCCGCGTGCGCTGCGGCGCAGCGCCGACTCGATGTCGGCCTTGACGACTATCGCTGTAGCATGGGGCCGCAGGACGATCTGATCGCTTACCCCAGTGGTTCCCATAAGGTAGCGAACCGCGGCGGTGGCGGACTGTCTTTGGAATTGCCAGTCGACTTCGCCCGAGAGCGTGACCCAGCCGCCTTCGACCTTTACCTTGATGGCATCGTGCGGCAACTGGCTCATGCACGCGAGCACGTTCTCGGCTGTCCGGGCAATATCCGTATCGCTGCGGTTGGTCGAACCGGGCAGCCGGACGTCAATATTCACCGCCAGCGCCTTGACGCCGTCGACGCCTTGTACGGCGCGCTCGGCGTGCCATTTTTCGCCAAAGCTGTCGACCTGACCCGTCAGTGTGACGACGCCATCCTTGACTGCGACGCCAATCTGCGTCGCATTGACGGACGGCTCCCAGGTGAGTTCGGCCCGGATGTCCTGCTGCAATTGGCTATCGGTCTTCATGGCCCGCCTTCATCTGATTGAGTGACAAAAGAGGTTGCGCCCGGTCTGCTGCCGCGTCTGTGCGCTGCCGCGCGCCGGTAGCCCATGGGGTCGCCGGATTTCCGGATGGGTTGCGGGGCGGCACCATTTCGGCCGCACGGCGACGGATAGCAGCCGCTTTGTGCACCAGCGCACAGACCGCCCGGCCCGTGCGCCGTAAAAACGCGCAGGGAATGGTCCCCGCGCACAAAGGTAAAACGATGCTGTACACATTGGCAGTGGTGCTGGTAATCCTCTGGTTACTGGGGCTGGTCACGTCCTACACGATGGGAGGATTCATTCATGTGCTGCTGGTCATTGCCATCGTTGTCGTGCTGGTGCGCGTCATATCTGGCCGGTCGGTGATTTGAACGCCTCGGCAACGGGGGACGGATTCACCTTCGCGGTGACGCGGGAATTTCATCGCCGCATGGCCGCTGCCATCGAGGCAGTTCAGGAAGGCATCTGGAATGCCGGCACCCATGACCTGCTGGGCTACTCCACCGATTATGGCTTCGGCCAGAAGCACGGAGTGCAGACCCTTGTGCTCAAGACGCGGCGCCGCTCGGCCTACTTGCGGCTGCATTGGGACACCATATTGAGCGATACGGTCAATGACCGGCAACTGGTGGGCAATGCGATCAGCAGTGCAATTACGGAACTTGCCTGAAGGCGCATGCACCTGCATTGGGTGTATCAACGCACAGACCGCCTGCCTCGTCGGGCGTTACCGTCGGCGCATGCTCACCCGGACCTACCCGGAAAATGCCTGCGGATTGGCCTGCAACGGGAGGATTGCCGGGTGATGCTCTGATCTCCCAGGAAGGATCCGTCATGCCATGCAATCACCGGCGCATTTTCTACCTTGCGGCAAGCTTCGCAACCCTCCTCAGCCTGGGTGGCTGCGTTCTCGAGCCCTGGGGCGAGGGCCGTCGTTCCGGCGATCACGATCACGAACACGAGGACCGCAACCGCGATGATCACGGCGGTGACAGGCGCCTGGACTACGGGATAGGACAGAAGGGAAATCTCGGACTTATCCGACCGGACATCGATATCGAAACGAATCCCGCAGCGCGGGGCGCGGTATTTTTTCCCGACGCACGGCGTCGCGTCGACCAGGGTCTCTGGGCCTGATCGCTGTTCCCTGGCATCTGTGCATGCCGCTCGCAATTCCACTGCGCATATCCACTGCGCAATGGCACCGCCTTCCCTCCTGAGCCGCTGACGGCGCGCAGCACAGCGCGCAATCGAATCCTGCATGCCGTGATGCGTACGCATTGCCCCCATGCTTGCGTCAACAATGTGGCTACCCGCGGTAATTCCGACATGCGCGTACTGCGATACGGTCAGAGGTCATTCGTGCACAACACGCTATAGACTTTTGATCACTGGGTGGCAGGCATGCGTACCGACACTGCAATGTGGCAACTTGCAAGGAAGCGTGCGCCGGGGACCGTTTTTCGTTCCGCGTGCCACCCGGTCTTTTTCACGCGCTTCCCTTACTCAAGTGCTTTTACCGGGTCGACGGTTGAGCAGCCCCCTCGCCAGGCGTTGACCCGTTCTTTTTCTCATATGCGCAGCCGCCCTGCCGGCGGATGCCAGGGCCGCGCCAGCGCTTGCCCTTTGATTTGTACCGATGGAACCAGGAGGCATTACGTCATGAAGTCGAACCGTGCAGTGCAATCGTCGTGTGATTGGAGTTCTCGCTCGATTTGGTCGGCTCTCGCCCTGGTGGGCTGGGTTGCCGCGACCGCAAGCCTCGGCGCGTGCGCAAATGCACCGGAGCCACCGCCGCTTGCTGCGGCCTACCAACGCGTCGGCGTCGTGTCGCTCGCCGCCGGCGAACTGACGCAACGCCAGACCGGTTATGAAAACAGAGATCGTGTGCGTGTTCCGAAGCCCAGTGTGCGCGATATCGCGAACTGGCAGGTGGACCGTGCGTACGAGGAGCAGCTTGCCGCTGCCGTGCAGGTGGTGATGGGTGTTGCGCCGGTAAAGGCATCGGCGCCTGCCGTGACGCTTGCCGCATTGAACGACCCAGGCAACCCCTATATGCAACCCGGGTTCTGGCAGTACCACACGGATCCCGTCGCGGCGACCCTGCGTGAATATTGTGCTGACAACCGGCTCGACGCCCTGGTCGTGGCCACGCAATCGACCGATGAAGATGTGCTTGGGGGAACGTATCAAGCCCTGGCAGGCGCCGGCATCTACGACCACGGTGGCAACCATCTTGTCCACTTGTCTGCAGCGTTGCGCTTGGTGGACTGCGAAACGGGCCGCACGCTGGAGCATCGTCACTTGGCGAGCTCGCGTTCGTTTTCTGCTTCGCACGGCTATCCGGTGCGCGCGCTGCCGGTGGCTTTGACGCGCAAGGCATCCGCGCAGTGGACGTCGGATGATGAAACGCAGCTTCGGCAGGTGTTGATTGCGCTACCGGCGGACGCGTGGGTCGATACGCTGGAGGACATGGTGCATCCGGGGCGCCCGCCGGTTCCCCCGCGGGCCTTGATGCCCAATAGCTGAAACGCTGCGGTATACGAGCGCGCAAGGTCTGCTGCGTGCAAGCCGGCACTGACGGCCTTGGCCCGCACGGTTTGGCGCGGGCCATATGAAACGGGGCGCGGACAGGGTTTTCCTGTCTGCGCCCCGCAAATTTTTGGCTCCTCGACCTGGACTCGAACCAGGGACCTGCGGATTAACAGTCCGATGCTCTACCAACTGAGCTATCGAGGAACAGCCGGCGATTATATCGGGACTGAAGAAATTTCGAAAGCGGGGAAATGCACCGGATCAACGGTGCAGTACGGCAGCCACCGCATCGGCGACGGTAACCACGTTCTTTTGGTTGAGCGCGGCGATGCAGATCCGGCCGGAAGACAGGGCGTAAATGCCATAGTCCGTACGCAGGCGCTCCACCTGGCTCGCGGTGAGACCCGAGTACGAGAACATCCCGCGCTGCGCGAGTACGAACGAGAAGTCCCGGCCGGCTACCCGTTCCTGCAGCAGCTTGACCAGGCTCTCGCGCATGACCTTGATGCGTTCGCGCATGCCTGTGAGTTCGGATTCCCACAGCGCACGCAACTCGCCGCTGCCCAATACGGCAGCCACCAGGGAGCCGCCGTGCGTGGGCGGATTGGAATAGTTGGTGCGGATCACGCGCTTGAGCTGGCTGAGCACGCGTTTGGAGTCGTCCGCGCTCTTGGTGACGATGGTCAGGGCGCCAACGCGCTCGCCGTATAGCGAGAAGGATTTGGAAAAAGAACTGGCGATCAGGCATTCCGCGCCACTGGCCGCAAATGCCCGCACGGCAGCCCCATCGGGTTCGATGCCGTCGGCGAATCCCTGGTACGCCATGTCCAGATAGGCCACAAGATCGCGCTCGCGCACGGTGTCGACAACCTGCTGCCACTGGGCGGGCGTGAGATCGACGCCGGTCGGGTTGTGGCAGCAGGCATGCAGAACGACAATCGTGCGTGGGGCTGCCGACCGAAGCGCGCCCAGCATGCCGGCGAAGTCCAAGCCGTGGGACTGGGCGTTGTAATAGGGGTAGGTCGCCACGGGGAATCCGGCCGCCTCAAACAGCGCCCGATGGTTCTCCCAGCTGGGGTCGCTGATCAATACCGTTGCACCCGGCGACAGCCGCTTGAGCAGATCGGCGCCCAGACGCAGTGCTCCCGTGCCGCCCAGGGCCTGGGCCGTTACCAGGCGTCCCTGGGTGATGAGTTCCGAGCCTTCGCCAAACAGCAGCTTCTGCACCCCCTGGTTATAAGCCACCAGACCATCGATGGGGATGTAGCCGCGCGGCGCCGGGTTCTTCAAGCGGGCCGCTTCCGCCTGTCGTACGGAATCGAGCAAGGGAATCTTGCCGTCTTCGCTCAGGTAGACGCCAACACCCAGATTGACCTTGCCCGGCCGCGTGTCCGCGTTAAAGGCTTCGTTCAGACCCAGTATGGGATCGGCCGGGGCGAGTTCTACGGAGGCGAAGAGGGTCGTGGTCATGGGTTGTCTGGTGGGCGCTTGCGCCGATGAAAGAGTGATTTATGCATGCCGACGAGGTCTCAAGTGGCAGCGATCGAGCCCGCCTCAAATCCCGTGCAGTACATATTCCGCAGCATGCCCGGCACTTTGTGCCAAAACCATGTCCGACAGCGTGTCCGGCAGATGACATGGACAGCGCACTGCTCGCTTTGAGTGTACACAAATCAAATTTTGCGGCATTTGGCAAGACCTATTTGCTCCCGTTTCGGGAGGTGGGTGATTCCCCCATACAGGGCAGTTTACGAGGATAAGTCTTTGAATTTTAACGACTCGTAATGTAACAATTTATTTCCGGGACTAGGCTTTTTTGTTTCCCGATGATAGGATGGTCTATTGCGGTGCGGCGAGCATCCCACTTCCGTACCTGCCCGCTCTTTTTTATTGAAACAAAGTGTCCAACTCCAACGCCGATTCCCCGTTCCGGCTGCACAGGCCGTATGAACCTGCTGGTGACCAGCCGGGGGCCATAGCTCGCCTTTCGGAAGGCATCGCCGACGGCTTGGTGTGCCAGACACTGCTGGGTGTCACCGGTTCGGGCAAGACCTACACCATGGCCAATGTCATTGCCAATTCGGGCGTGCCGGCCATTGTGCTCGCGCCCAACAAGACATTGGCGGCGCAACTCTATGCCGAGATGCGCGAGTTCTTTCCGCACAATGCGGTCGAGTATTTCGTTTCGTATTACGACTATTACCAGCCCGAAGCCTATGTGCCGGCGCGCGACCTCTTCATCGAGAAGGACAGCGCGATCAACGAGCATATCGAGCAGATGCGCCTGTCGGCCACCAAGTCGCTGCTCGAGCGGCGTGACACCATCATCGTGGGAACCGTCTCGGCCATCTACGGTATCGGTAATCCCAGCGATTACCACGCCATGATTCTCGTGCTGCGCCACAACGACCGCATGGGCCAGCGCGACATCATCGCGCGCCTTGTGTCGATGCAGTACGAACGCAATGAAGTGGAGTTCGTGCGCGGTACGTTCCGGGTTCGCGGCGACACCATCGATATTTTCCCGGCCGAGCACGCCGAAGTGGCCGTGCGCGTGGAGCTGCTCGACGACGAGATCGACAGCATCCAGCTCTTCGATCCACTCACCGGCCGCGTGCGCCAGCGCGTGCCGCGCTTCACGGTGTACCCGTCTTCGCACTACGTCACGCCGCGCCACACCATCCTGCGCGCCATTGAAACCATCCGCGACGAGCTCAAGGAACGTGCCCCGCAGCTCTACAACGCTGGCAAGCTCGTCGAGGCACAGCGGCTGGAGCAGCGCACGCGTTTCGACCTCGAAATGCTGGCCGAAATCGGCTTCTGCAAGGGTATCGAGAACTACACCCGGCATCTCTCGGGTGCCGCGCCGGGTGAGCCGCCGCCGACGCTGATCGACTACCTCCCCAGCGACGCGATCATGTTCATCGACGAATCACACGTCACCATTCCGCAGCTGGGCGCCATGTACAAGGGCGACCGCTCGCGCAAGGAGACGCTGGTCGAATACGGTTTTCGCCTGCCCTCGGCCCTGGATAACCGGCCGCTGCGTTTCGACGAGTTCGAGCGCAAGATGCGCCGCTGCATTTTCGTTTCGGCAACGCCGTCGCCCTACGAACTGCAGCGCTCCTCCCAGGTGATCGAACAACTGGTGCGGCCCACCGGCCTCGTCGATCCGCAGGTCGAGGTGCGGCCGGCGCGCACCCAGGTTGACGACGTGCTTTCGGAAATCACGGCGCGGGTGGCACGGGGTCAACGGGTACTCATCACCACGCTGACCAAACGCATGTCCGAGGATCTCACCAACTTCCTCAGCGACCATGGCGTCAAGGTCCGCTACCTGCATTCGGATATTGAAACGGTGGAGCGGGTGGAAATCCTGCGCGATCTGCGCAATGGCGTCTTTGACGTCGTGGTGGGTATCAATCTGCTGCGCGAGGGCCTGGACCTTCCCGAGGTCGGCCTCGTGGCCATACTCGATGCGGATAAAGAGGGTTTCTTGCGCTCTGAGCGCTCGCTGATCCAGACCATCGGCCGTGCGGCTCGCAACCTGGAAGGCACCGCCATCCTCTACGCTGACACCGTCACGGATTCCATGCGTCGCGCCATGGACGAGACGGATCGTCGCCGTACCCACCAGACCGCATTCAATTTGGCCAACGGGATCGTCCCGCGGGGCGTGCACAAAGACGTCCGGGAACTCATCGACGGCATCGTGGGTGCGGCAGAAACGGGTGCCACGGCCCAGGTGGCCCAGGCCGTGCCCAACTACCAGTCGATGAGCGAGCGGCAATTGGGTAAGGAAATCAAGCGTCTGGAGAAGCAGATGCTGGAACTCGCAAAAAACCTGCAGTTCGAAAAGGCGGCCCAGGCGCGCGACCAGCTGGCGGTTTTGCGGGGCAGGGTATTTGGTTTGGACAACAACATTCAGGATGCCGAGCTGGGCCGGGCGGCTTGATGCGCGGATTCGGTGATGGGCGCTTTGTTGCGCCTGCTTACATACGTGAGCTACCGAACGGACGATGACGTGAACTTATTGGCAGGATTAGAGTCTTTTTCGTTAGTGCTGGAAACTTTGGAATTTTGAAATGCAATCAATAAGAGGAGAGGCCGGGAGCGCTAAAACCGCTCACCGTGAAACCGGGGCAAAAGTTGTCGCCCCGCACCCGAAAGGCGAGATGTATATGACGAAGGTACTGTTTGTTTGCATGGGCAACATCTGCCGTTCACCCACCGCCCAGGGGGTGTTTCGCAAGATGCTCGCCGAGGCGGGTCTGGAATCGACAGTTCAGGTCGAATCCGCGGGCACGCACGCCTATCACGTGGGTGAGCCTCCCGATACGCGCGCGCAGCAGGCCGCCAAGCGCCGAGGCGTGGAAATCGGCGATCTGCGTGCACGCCAGGTGACCCAGGACGATTTTCGTGACTTCGATCTCATCCTTGCCATGGATTGGGAAAACCTCGCACTGCTCCAGCAGCAGTGCCCGAAGGCGCAGAAGCACAAGTTGCACCTGCTGATGCGCTTTGCCGGCGAGCACGATGCGGCCACGGTTCCGGACCCGTATTACGGCGGTCCCGAGGGTTTCAATACCGTGCTCGATTACGTCGAAGACGCCTGCCAGGGTCTGATCGAGGTGGTGCGCAAGCGCGCCACCATGTACGCGGCGGCCTGAGGCCAAAGCGCGCACGTCCGCAAGGCTGCTTGCGGACGTCAAACGGGCCGATCGCTTGCACGCGGTCGTAGCCCGCTCGGCGGTCGCGGTGCCGATCCGCCTCTATCCCGTAGATATGTGATGTGTTGCCCGCTCGGGCAGATGGTCAAAAAATCACCTTGTCCAGGACAAGGGAATACTTGACTGTTTTGCTTGGTCTCCCTAGAATTCTGACTGGTTTGGTTGGGATTCCGTGGGGCTTCCTGCCGCAGGTGTCGTGCGTGGTACCCATGTCTTTACTTTCATAGGGGTGACTATGCGATTGACTACAAAGGGCAGGTTCGCAGTAACGGCAATGATCGATCTGGGAATGCGCCAACATAAGGGGCCCGTCACGCTCGCCGGCATCAGCCAGCGGCAGACGATCTCCCTGTCTTACCTGGAGCAGTTGTTCGCCAAGCTTCGGCGTCACAACCTCGTGGAAAGCACGCGTGGACCCGGAGGCGGGTATCGACTGGGCAAGCCGGCCAGCGATATTTCTGTCGCCGATATCATTTTTGCCGTAGACGAACCGCTTGATGCTACACAGTGCTCGGGGCGAGCAAACTGCGACAATGACAGTCGTTGCATGACGCACGATCTTTGGGCCAGCTTGAATCGCCACATGGTTGATTTTCTCGACTCCGTTACGCTTGCCAACCTGGTGGCTGAACAGTCCACCGCCGTGCGTCCGGTTGCCGCTCCATCGGTGGCCAACCGTTTTGTTGGAACGCGCCCGCCGGTCGATGCAAGCTCCACGGTCGGCTCATAAACCCGGAAAGCCATGAAACTGCCCATCTACCTCGACTACTCCGCGACCACGCCCGTCGACCCACGCGTGCTGGACAAAATGCTGCCGTTCCTTCAGGGGAATTTCGGCAATCCGGCCTCGCGCAGCCATGCCTATGGCTGGGATGCCGAGCGTGCCGTGGAGCAGGCGAGGGAAGATGTGGCGGCGCTGGTCAATGCCGACCCGCGAGAAATCATCTGGACATCCGGCGCCACCGAATCGACCAATCTTGCGGTAAAGGGGGCGGCGCATTTTTATCGCGACAAGGGCCGGCACCTGGTGACGGTGAAGACCGAGCACAAGGCCACGCTGGACACCATGCGCGAGCTCGAACGCGAGGGCTTCGAGGTCACATACCTTGACGTCGCCGCCGACGGGTTGATCGATCTCGACGTCTTCACCAAGAGCCTGCGCCCGGACACCATCCTGGCGTCGGTGATGTTCGTCAACAATGAAATCGGCGTCATCCAGGATATCGCGGCCATCGGTGACATCTGCCGTGAGCGGGGCATCCTGTTCCATGTGGATGCAGCGCAGGCCACGGGCAAGGTCGCCATCGACACCGCAGCGCTCAAGGTCGACCTCATGTCGTTCTCCGCCCACAAGACCTATGGTCCCAAGGGAGTGGGCGCGCTCTATGTGCGACGCAAGCCGCGCGTGCGCCTCGAGGCGCAGATGCACGGTGGCGGGCACGAACGCGGGCTGCGCTCGGGCACGCTGCCCACCCATCAGATCGTCGGCATGGGAGAGGCGTTCCGTATCGCGCGCACGGACATGGGTTCCGACAATGAGCGCATTCGCCTGCTGCGCGATCGCCTCTGGACCGGCCTGAACCGCATGGAAGAGGTCTACCTCAACGGCCATCCGGAACAGCGCGTCGCCCACAACCTCAATGTCAGCTTCAACTTCGTCGAGGGCGAGTCGCTCATCATGGCCATCAAAGACATCGCCGTTTCCTCCGGTTCGGCCTGCACCTCGGCCAGCCTCGAGCCGTCCTACGTGTTGCGGGCACTGGGCCGCAGCGATGAACTGGCGCACAGCTCCATCCGCTTTACGGTTGGGCGTTTCACCACGGCCGAGGAAATCGACTTTGCCATTGCCCTGCTCAACGAAAAGGTTGCCAAGCTTCGCTCGATGTCGCCACTCTGGGAGATGCATCTCGAGGGTGTCGACCTGAGCACCGTGCAGTGGGCTGCGCACTAATAAAACCAAGAACCAGGGAGAACCGATATGGCCTACAGTGAAAAAGTTGTCGAACACTATGAGAACCCCCGCAACGTGGGGTCCTTCGACCGCGGCGACGCGGCGGTTGGCACCGGCATGGTGGGTGCGCCTGCCTGCGGCGACGTCATGAAGCTGCAGATCCGCGTTGGCGAGGACGGCATCATCGAGGACGCCCGCTTCAAGACCTACGGCTGCGGCTCGGCCATCGCCTCGAGCTCGCTGGTTACGGAGTGGGTCAAGGGCAAGACGCTTGATCAGGCCATGCAGATCCGCAACACGCAGATTGCCGACGAGCTCGCGCTGCCGCCCGTGAAGATCCATTGCTCCATCCTCGCCGAGGACGCTATCAAGGCCGCCATTGAGGATTACCGCAGCAAGCACGCGCAAGCGAAGTCGCCCCCGGCAGCGGAACCCTCGGCCGGCGACATCCGCGCTGCAGCCTGAGGCAATCATGGCTGTGACGCTCACGGAACGTGCGGCCCGCCATGTGGCGGCCTACATCACCAAGCGCGGCAAGGGCGTGGGGGTGCGGCTGGCTGTCCACACCACCGGCTGTTCGGGCATGGCCTACAAGCTGGAATTTGCCGATGCGGCAGATCCGGCAGATGCACAGTTCGAAACCAATGGCGTGAAGGTCCTGGTCGATCCGCGCAGCCTGGTCTACCTGGATGGCACGGAACTCGACTTTGTTCGCGAAGGCCTGAGCGAGGGGTTCAAGTTCAATAATCCCAATGAAAAGGATCGCTGCGGCTGCGGCGAATCGTTTCGGGTCTGAAGTGTCCAGCACACGTGACCCCGCAGTTTCCGGAATACTTCGCCCTCTTCGGGATCCCCCAGCGCTTCGCCATTGATACGGGGCAGTTGACCCGCGCCTACCGCGAGGTGCTGTCCCAGGTGCATCCCGATCGTTTCGCTGGTGCCGGTCCGGCCGAGCGGCGCGCCGCCATGCAGATGTCCAGTCATGCCAACGAGGCCTACGAGGTGCTGCGCTCCGATGGCGCGCGCGCCGCGTATCTGTGCCGGCAACAGGGGCAGATCGTCGATGGCGCCGGGGCCGTGCCCTTGCCATTGGACTTCCTGGAGCGGCAGATGCAATGGCACGAGCAGCTCGATCAGGCCCGCGAACGGCAGGACGAAGCCGCGATCGCGGAATTGGCGCGCGACGTAGAGCAAAATCGCCTGGCAACAATCACCCGCATTGCGCACAGCATCGACGGTGTGGCCGACTACCGGGCTGCCGCCGCGGAAGTCCGCGCGCTGATGTTCCTTGACAAGCTCGGCGGCGATATCGCGCGCGCCACCACCGAGCGCAACGATGCCGTGGCATCGGGAAAATAGACCTATGGCCCTGCTGCAGATTTCCGAGCCCGGCGCTTCCAGTGCGCCGCATCAGCACCGGCTGGCCGTGGGCATCGATCTCGGAACCACCAACTCGCTGGTCGCGACGGTGCGCAGTGGCGTGGCCACCGTGCTGCCCGACGCGCAGGGCCGGCCCCTGCTGCCATCCATCGTGCGGTATCACCCGGGCGATGTCCCGCAGGTGGGATTCGACGCGTTGCCGTATTTGTCCAGCGATCCGCGCAACACGGTCAGCTCGGTCAAGCGGTTCATGGGTCGGGGGCTGCGCGACGTACAGCACGCGGAAAACCTGCCGTATGATTTTGTCGATGCGCCGGGAATGCTGCAATTGCGCACGGCCGGTGGCGTCAAGAGCCCCGTGGAGGTGTCCGCCGAGATCCTCCAGAATCTGCGCCTGCGCGCCGAAACGGCCCTGGGCGGGGCGCTGGCCGGTGCCGTGATAACGGTGCCCGCGTATTGTGACGATGCACAACGCCAGGCGACGCGTGATGCGGCCCGGCTGGCCGGTATTCCGGTGCTGCGCCTGCTCAACGAACCCACGGCGGCGGCCATCGCCTATGGGCTCGATACCGGCGCCGAGGGAATCTTCGTGGTGTTCGACCTGGGCGGCGGTACCTTCGACGTATCGGTGCTGCGCCTGAGCAAGGGCGTGTTCGAGGTGCTGGCCACGGGCGGCGACACCGCCCTGGGCGGCGACGACTTCGATCACCGTCTCTACTGCTGGATACTCGAGCAGGCCCAGCTCTCGCTGCTGGGCCCCGAGGACGCGCGTCTGCTCAGCGTGCGGGCGCGCACCGCCAAGGAACTGCTGACCACCCGCAGCCAGGCCACCATCCAGGCCCGTCTTGCCGACGGCAGGTGGGTCAATCTCAATATCGGGCGCGAGACGTTCGTTGGCCTCACGCATCACCTCGTGCAAAAGACGATCGACGCCACGCGCCGCACCCTGCGTGATGCCGGTGTGGCGCTCGATGCCGTGAAGGGCGTGGTTCTCGTGGGCGGCGCCACGCGCATGCCGCAGCTGCGCGATGCCGTAGCCAATTTCTTTGGTCAGCCCCCGCTGGTGGACCAGGATCCCGACAAGGTCGTTGCCCTGGGCGCCGCCATGCAGGCCAACCTCCTGGCCGGCAATCGCACCGGCGCCGACGAGTGGCTGTTGCTGGATGTGATTCCGCTGTCGCTGGGCCTGGAGACCATGGGTGGCCTGGTGGAGAAGATCATTCCCCGCAACGCCACCATCCCGACCGCGCGTGCCCAGGACTTCACCACTTTCAAGGACGGGCAGGGCGCCATCGCCGTGCACGTCGTGCAGGGCGAGCGCGAACTCGTCGACCACTGCCGGTCCCTTGCGCGGTTCGAGCTGCGTGGCATACCGCCGCTCCCCGCCGGTGCCGCCCGCGTGCGCGTGCGCTTCCAGGTGGATGCCGACGGGCTGCTGTCGGTCAGTGCCACGGAACTTTCCACGGGGATCGAATCCTCCGTCGTGGTCAAGCCGTCGTACGGCCTGAGTGATGACGACATCACCCGCATGCTGGCCGAATCGATTGGCTCGGCCGAAGAAGATCGCAATGCCCGCATGCTGCGCGAGCAGCAGGTCGAGGCCCAGCGGATGATTGATGCGGCGCAAAACGCGCTGCTGGCCGACGGCGATCTGCTGGGGGCGGATGAGCAGGCCAGCATCACGTCGGCCATCGCCGCTCTGGCCCTGGCCGCGCAAGGCAACTCGACCGACGCCATCGCTGCCGGCAATGCCGTCCTGGCCGCGGCAACCGAAAACTTCGCCATGCTGCGCATGAATCGTTCGATACGCGCCGCGCTGACCGGCACGCGCATCGACGCCGTGCTGAATTCGGGCGCGCCGCAGCTATCGCCTCCATCGGCACTGCAGCCGGCGCCGCTGTCGGCGTCGCAGCCGGAACCGCAACCGGCACCGCAGGAGTCGCGCTGACCATGCCGGTGATCCGCGTTTTGCCCCACGAGGAAGTCTGCCCGGAGGGCGCCAGCGTCACCGCGGCGCGCGGCACCAGCGTGTGCCGGGCGCTGCTCGAGGCGGGAATCGCCATCGAGCACGCCTGTGAACTCTCCTGTGCCTGCACCACCTGCCACGTCATCGTTCGGGAAGGGTTCAACTCGCTGGCGCCATCCGAGGAGGACGAGGATGACCTGCTGGACAAGGCCTGGGGCCTCACGCCCCTGTCACGCCTGTCGTGCCAGGCCATCATCGCCGGCAGCGACCTCGTTGTTGAGATTCCGCGGTATTCGATCAACCAGGTCAAGGAAGGCAAGTAGGCGCATGGCCACGCAACTGCACTGGACCGACACGCTCGACATCGCCATTGCGCTCATCGAGGCGCATCCGGATGTTGATCCGCACGGTATACGCTTTACCGATCTGCATCGCTGGGTCTGCGCGCTTGAGGGATTTGCCGATCCCGCGGACCGGTCCAACGAAAAGATCCTCGAGGCCATCCAGATGGCCTGGATAGAGGAACTCTAAGGTCCGGTAGTCCGGCCCCCTTGCGCGCCGGTGGCTAGCGATCGTCTCCGCGCCGCTCGGGGTGGCCATCGTCACGGCGGTCATCACCACGTTCCGTGTGTGTCGGGAGGCCCATCCCCTGCGTGCATTTTCTGCGCGCCTCGTCCGCCGGCGTCTT